>OIYT01001679.1_pt1 | contig 15113 bp, 12 predicted proteins | sample 1588201 | NCBI WGS metagenome assembly OIYT01 (sample SAMN03283260) | human gut metagenome | biome: human-associated habitat; material: feces | host: Homo sapiens | place: USA | collected 2013
AAGCCAAAATAAGGGTGGCTCAAAAGCCACCCAACTGTTATGTTTTTATAAGTGATATCCATTTGCAATGAGCTTTGCTTTCACACGGTTTTTAAGCTTTGCATATCCTCCTGAAGAAGATCCTGCATAATGAAGAATCTCTACTGCAATGAATCTATCATAAGCCTTGTTTGGTAATAATTCAGGATTCTCAATATTCTCATTGAACCCAAGAATATCCATCCAAGTTTTGATGTACTGTCTTTCCTTTTCTTCATCTTCTGAATCAAACAGATTAAGAATATCTTCCAACTCAACTTTTTCCTCTGGACGATGGAACCTATTCTGACTTACTGAAGAATAATCATACACATTACCTTCGTGATGATCTGCAGAAGCTGACTGGAACTGTTCTCTTGTGATGCATTGATCAAAGAATTCATTTGAATACTGAGTCGCACTATTACTTTTCACATTCTGTCTAACAATGTCAACAATTCCAAATAAACATGCACGTGCAATATAATTGAAGTCAACTTCTCCTTTCTTTTCGATTACATCAAGAGCTTTAACCCATAATGTATTAACGAGATCCTCAAAGTCAATCATGACAGTATCTTTTTTCTTATATGCAAGTTTATGAATCATTGCATCAAGTTCTGTTACAACTTCAGGTGTAAGAAGTTCTGCTGTTGTTAATTTTGTTCCTTCTGCTTTTGTTGTTTCTTTCATTTTTGTTTCCCTCCGTATTTTCAATTAAATTTGCTTTGTTTGAGATCCTTTTACCTAACCCCTAATATTATTATACCTCAAATTAGGTGAAAAAGCAAAACATTTTTACAAATTTTTGAAAATATTTTATCTATAGTATCTAATCCATTCATATGAAAGTATAAAATAGTTATTTCCTATCGGATTTGTATCGTTCTTTATGTCCGTAATATACTCTTGTTTAGGATCAAATGGATTGTTTCTCATAAATCTTACTTTGATTGTATCATTATCATAATCTCCCCATTGATCAATCAATTGAGATATGCCTAATAAATCATTGTAGACATTCTGAAAATTCGATCTATTTATATAGTCTCCTTTGCCAACTATTGAAGACAATATTGAATCTGTATTATGATCAATATAGCAATTTCTCATTTTGCTTACTATATCTTGAATATCATTGTAATGAGAATGCATCACATATCCAGAATATTTAGGAATGCTTGGAACAGAAATTGCATTTAATTTCAATACATCTGTATAGTCAGACCATTCATAGTTAGTTCCATCGAATGAATAGTTTTTCTGTACTCTTACTTTAATATTGTATATATTATTAAATTTAACATTATTATCTGATACAAATACAAATTTTGAATTGTTTGTAAGATGAATTAATGAAAATTTACTTTTATCTGTTGAAAATTTATACACTGTATCATTTATAACAACTTCTACATCTCTGTATTGATAGCTATCTCCGATAAATTCTGAATCAGAATCGTATGGTAACTGTCCGAGTATATAAATTCTGTTTCCAATCCATACGCATTCATTTCCAGTTAATGGATATGATATTGATGGAGGATCTAATTTTGTTATAAGCATGAATTCATCTGTATCTTTTGATGGACCATATGATTTAGAATTTCCATTTAAGTAGTATGGAATTATTTGTGCATAATATCTCGTTAATGGATTATAATCTGAACTAGGTATTGAATAATTGTTAACATTTGAATCATATGTTTTAACTATCTCTCCTGTTGATTTATTTATCAATCGTATCTCATATCCAGATACAATTCCATATTGATTTATCAATGAAGGACTATTTGGATACTTCCATGATATATCTATATCAGATTTTTGTGTGTACATTCCTAATGGCTGTTTAGTGATTGTTACACTTTTTATCGGAGTAAATAGAACTTTCATTAATCTTATGTTTGTATGCACAAGATATGGAGCTCTAACTTCTGAGCTTTTGTGAACTCGACTCAAATACAGCCATACATATTTTCCATCATATGAAAATGGCAATCCTATATCAAGTAAACTCTTATATCTAACAGATCCTGCTGGTTTACCATCTCCATCATCCTTAACTTTTATCCATCCCCAATAAGTTCCTTGTCCATTTGAATTTTGACCAACCCATGCATCAAAATAGCAACTATCAACAGAACCTATTGCACCTGACCATACTGAATACCCTAGATCAAGAATTTGATTTGCATTAACTGAGATTGAATAATTATTCGCTCCTCTTGCAATCGAAACTCCATTCAATGAATCAATTGCAATATTCGGAGTTGTATACGATGGACCAATTTTATATGATCCTCTTACTGCTCCACCTGCATGATCTCCTCCAACAACGCATCCTGGAGCAGTACATGCTAGTTTAAATTGAATTGTTGAATTTCCACCTGTATTACGAGTTAAATTGCATTCAAGACTAACAGAGTTTCGTCCTGTAATATTTCCTGACCATGCTTCACTTCCATTCTCTGCTACTCTAGCACCAATTTTAAGAAGATAGCCAAAATATCCTCCAGATGTATTTGGATAACAATATAATTTTACATGTATATATGTTGGATAAGGAGTTACTTCCCAACTCAACCCCCATCCAGGATGTTGATGAAAATTACTTATAGTTCCTCTAGCCATAATACATCTCCTTCTCTACATTAGCATTGTCTGAATAAGAACTTTTCCATTCTTTGATTCACTTAATGCTTTACCAATTATACATCCAAAATCTCCACATGATGGATAAGCTTTAACTGCTTTACCATTTGCATTTGATTTAAGAAGATCTCCTGGAAGAATATCATCTGATTCAGTATTTACATAAACTCTTCCTGAGAGTCCGATTGGAATGTATTTCTTGAGATTCTCTTTTTCTGTTTTACCTTTATCTCCGCCAAGTAAGAATCCATAAGAATCAGAACATACTCCAACAACTAACTTGATATCAGATATTTTGTTAACTTTTCTGTATTTCCCTGATATATCATCAACACAGATTATGTCTCCAGGATTTATTTTCTCATTGACATCATGTTTTGGATACAATTCTGCATAATCATTATATACTGCATTGTAAACTTTACCACCATTAATTGTAGATACATCTCCATCAACAACAAGTGATCCTGTCAATTTAAGTATGTCTGTATTATACTGATTTGATAATAGTACAGATTTCTGAGAATTACTTCCCTGGAATTTTATCCCAGATGCATAGTTTCTATCGTTTCTACATTGTAATGTGAGTAATCCTGAATTGAATAATTCTGAATAAGAACCATTAGTTTTATCAATCAATTTAACTGATTTTGATGAATCAGATGATAATTCAAGATTTCCTGATAAGTACTGCAAATAATTTGAATTTCCATTATTGAATTTGAATTCATCTTTCTTTATATAAGAATTATTTGGTTGGAATTTTATCTGATGACCATCTTTTACGAGTATATCACTGAAATATGTGTCAATGTTGAATGATACAGCACTGTTTGATCCACCAATATTAAGAATATGTGTTGAATAATCGTATAAAAGATTTGCAAAGTATTGCTTATTTATTGCATCTTCAAATTGAAGATAAGATGAATTTACTTTATTAACTGTTTGATGACCCTCAATTATTTTTCCGAAACTATTCTGAGATGTCATGTTTTTAGGTTGAAAACTGTATCTGTTTTCAGATGTCCTAATTGTGAGAATATCGTCAATTGTTGTAGGATTCTCAAGAAGAATATCAGATCCTCCAATTGTCAATATTCTTGATGCATTAACATACCCGATTTCTGCATTTCCTAAATCAATGTAAGATTTAATTGAGTTAGATCCAATCAATGTTTTGAATTCACGAGTATATTCACTAAATGGCTTGAGTTCAATGATAGACTCATCTTTATTCTCAACACCAATTTTGATACCATAATCATTCTCTCCTAAATCAGATCTATCTGTTTTGAATAACAATGATCCATAAACATCTCCACCTGTACCATTATATACATCTTTTCCTGTGACAATATCTATTTCTTTTGCTTTATCTCCATCACGATGAATATATTTTCTTGAGATGCTATTGAGGAATTCCTGTAATGTTATTCCTGGATATACAAGAATTTTGTTAATATCAAAAATCATTGTTTTATCAACATTCTCTTTAAGATTTGAGATATTAGTTCCATCCCAATTTGCATCTCCAAGAACCAATGTATCATCAGTTATTCCTGATTCATTAAGCCATAAAGCATACATTCCATTGAAGTATTTGATACCACCTTCAACACCAACATCTCCAAGAATATGCTCTGAGCTATCGTATGCCAGTTTCAAACAAACATACACTTTACCAGTTTTCAAATTTGATCCTGGTTTATCAAGAATTATCTTCTCAGTTGATGTATGAACTCCATAGCCAATAATGTTTGCATTTCCAGGAGATATTTCAATCTGATTGTTACTTAATAATTTAAGTTTGTAATCATCTTCTGTATAACAAAAATTTCTCATAGTTAACTTAGTTGTTAATTCTGTCATATTCTCTTCAAGCATTAATTTACCAATATCTGTTGAATTACTCGAAGGATATACATTGATATTTTGAGATTGATAATATTTTGGATCCATTCAAATACCTCCTCTTACATTCTCTTAGTTAACTGTTCTATTGCAGCAGTAAGTGCAGTTATTCTTTCTTGAACGACTTCATCTAATGCACTGTTATAATAATATATAGCACTACTTAAATTGAGTTCTTTGTAAAATATATTCCATGATTCTTCAGTGTATTGACTCTTTATTTTTGATAATCCTTCAACAATTAATGTATATAAAGTACTTTTAAGTCCTTTGGATTCTTCATATGGTTGATTGGTAGATTCCATTGAAACAAATGTAAGTTCCCACATTACATCCAATACAATGTCTTTTGTCTTGTTAATTCCTTCAGGTAATACAATTCTTGCCCAGCAATTGTTTCCAGTTTCTTGGGTAAATAATCCTGCTTCTTTAATAATATTACCATTGAACATTGTCTCTGGAATATAACATCTGATAATTAATCTGATGTATGGATCAACGTATCTATTTGATATTTGATTTCGTTGAGTTAATTTAATTCTTTGACTTTCTCCATTTATTGGATCAACAATTTCTGCTAACAACTTTGAGTCATTAACATCAACCATTGATGATACACCTTGATTTATTTCAGTTGGTATATTTGTTCCAAGAGCAAGATATCTTGGAATATACTTTCTTACGAATTCAAGATAATCTGGAGAAGATGGATTAAATTCACCATTGGTGAATCTAATCAATCCCATTAATGCAAGCTTAGTTGCTCTATTATGACCTTCAACAGTTTTAATTATTGAATTGGTCTTCTTATTAACAACATTTATATGAACATTGGCAATCATGCTACATTCAGCATCTCCAGGAATATTAATTTTGTTTGACATATTATCACTCCTTTATTGCTTATCTTTAAGACCTTCAGATTCAGGATTACCAGCAACTTCTGAAAATCCGACTCTTGATTTATCTCCAACCTTGTATCTATCTGATCCAATGTATTTCTCAAGATTTTCACTAGTGATGTAATCGCTAATTTGAATTTCATCAATTGTACTAATAGATTCAGCAGGAACTATTCTTAAACGTGTTCCAGCAGGTCTTACAACTTCTATCAGATCTCTGACTTTACTAAGATATCTATTATAATACAAATATATGTTTATTGTATTTGTTTTTCTATCATAGTTAATTCTGAACAACGATACGAGATTGACATCATCAAATGCACCAGTTGCAGTTATTGCTAATGCAATGGCTAATCCAATTCCAATTGAATTTCCTCTATTTCGAATTAACTCATTGAAATGCTTTATGATAACTCTATTTGAAGAATATTTCTCATTATAATCATATTCATATCCTACATATGATGCTAGTAATGGAAGCATATGATCTGGGCATTTATCTGGATTAATGAGGTTTAAGAAATTGTCAACTTCTGATTTAGAAGCATTAATTACTAAATCAAGCAATTTAAGAAATACTTGATATTCTCTTGATTTAGAGTATGCATATGGAACCATATCTCTTGTATGAATCATATCAATACCTCCTAATTATCAATTATGCTATCTCTCACAACATTGAAAACTCCAGCATCAAGATTCACATAGCTCACAGCAGTAATTATATTTTTGGCATATGCTACAATAATATCCTGATTAGTATCAAAATTCATAGTAAAATGAATTGATCCTTTCTTATAATCAATACTTGCACTTCTATCTCCCAGTAATCCTTGACTATCGATTAATCCTCCACTTCCGTTATCAGTAATAACGTAGTTTCCATTGTTTATTTTAATCAATACAGTTCCAGGTCTAACTGGATAATTTTCAAGTTGGATATCGTATGTTAACTGATTGTCAACACATGGGAATGTTTCTGTGTATTTTCCAGTTATTAATGATTTATCAATTGGATTTCCTTTATTGTCTGTATATGTTATCTGATCAAGATCAACATAATTTATTAATTTATCTGTTCCCATGATAGTTTTAACAACATCAATATATCGAATATCTTGATTGAAGTTTACTTTAGATGGTCCATATTGATATTTAAGCATATTGTTTACATTAACTAATAGTGCTTTAGCTGTATCAACATCAACTGGTTGTGTGAGATACAGATCTCCCTTTACAGTCCAGTAATATCTATTTATACTTTCAAGATCTACATTTACTTCCAAAGGCATCATTCGATAATTGTTGAGGTTAGTTTTTATCATCTCTTTAAATGAATCTGGATCATCTGTAGCATATTCATCAGTTCTATCAACATAAATATTAACAGTGAAATCTTCAGTTGAAGTATCTGGATCATTTGTGCAGTCCAATGCAAGGCACTTTGCAACTCCAGTAATTCTATTTGTTGCATTTTCAAAATCTTTCAATGTGATCAATGTTTCAAGAGTATTTATATATTTCTTTGATTCAGATCTTGCTTCATCTGGAGTTTCTGGATCATAGCCACCTTCGCTCTGATAATTTGATAAACTTAAATAATCATTTGCTTGTCTATTCTCATTTGTTACAATATCAATTGAGTATATTGATGAGTCAACTTTTGTAAGCATATTTGCAGATATTGTACCATCAGATCCATCTGACAATACATAGAATATTTTGAAATCAGAGACATCGTATTTTTGCCAATAACTGATTAATCTGATATATGGTCTATCATATTCATCTATTCTGAATTCAAAGAACTTTCCTGCTTCAATCTGTAAGTCAACACTATCAACAAGAGTCCATTCTTCTCCTGATGAATCAACTAATGTTATTGATGTTTCATCAACATTTTCATCTTGGAGATAATACTTATTATTTGTAATATCTCTTGAGAACATGTTAAAATTATATATTGAATGCCATGGTTTATTGTAATCAGGAACAGTATATTTAGATGATCTTAATGGAGTTCTAGGAGTTCCTTGAATTGCAACAAATTGATACTGATCAGATACTCCACTATTACCTCCTGGAATTTCTATTTGTTCAAGATTGGTATATATAAGTCTTTCATCTGCTGTATAGAATTTAGTGTATTTCGGAATCGTAATCGGAGCAGAATATGAATTGCTTGCAACTATCACGCATCTAGCAGATCTATACCAATGCATTTTATATCCAACTAATTCAAATATTTGCTGAGCATTCTTTCTCTCAGTTACAGAGTCTGGATATACTTCGAGTGCTTTCTTATCCTGATTGTATGAAAGCATATCTCCAAGCATTGACATTAATTTAATTAATACAATTCCTGGATCTGATTCGTCTCTACCTGTCCATTTACTTGTAAGGATTGGAATTGTCTCAACCAAATCATTAAATATTGATGCATAATCTCTACTTGTATATTTCAATGTTGATACATCTATAACATTGTTATTGTCTGAGTTGTTGATCGCCATTATAATCACCTCTTAACATTGATAATTCGAAAGTTCCAACTTTTCCAAGTTCTTTTATGAAATATGTTATTGTAACATTAACTTTAGCATCTGTCTGAACAACATTTATATCATCTTCTGCAACTGAAACTCTTTTCTCGTAACTGCTTATTGCTGATACAAAGTCATCAATTATTTCATCTTTCAATACTAAATCATTCGGTTCATTTATAAATGCCATAATGTTTGTTCCAAAAAATGGATCTCCAAACAATTCTCCTTTAGCTGTAGTGAGTAACAATCTTAATGATTGTTCTATAGATACATTGGTATCACTTACAGCAGTTTTACCTGAATTCAAATCAAAGCATTCTGGATGAGCGATTGTCGTTCTAGTGAATCTGTTAGCTACTGTTGACATTTAGTCATCTCCTTTCTACTAATTTTTAAGAAATAATAAAGGATTTTGGTACCCTCCATTAATCTTAAGACTGTAATGTAACATAGGAAATGAAGCATTTCCAGTATTACCAACAGTTCCTATTACATCTCCGGCTTTAACACTTGAGCCTTCTTTAGCAAGTCTGATGTTTAGATGTCTATACTCAGCAATAATGTTGTTATTCATATTTGCTATAAGAGATATTTGATTTCCACATCCACTAACTGGATCTAAATCTGTCTTGTATTCAATTATACCATCAAAACTTGCATAAACCTTCTGACCACTTATATTAGGGCTATAAAGATCAATTCCGTCATGTATTTTATGTCTTCCTGTCAATGGATTTAAAGTATCTTCATAGTATTTAGTAATATTTCGAATAGTCATCAAAGGAAATATGAATTTAGTTTTGAAATTTGTGATATCAACAATTGGATCTTCACTTTCGAGTAATTTATAATTTCTGACACTGAAAACAACAGGTTTATCACTTTCTGATAAAGACAATGCTTTGGCTGTACTTGGATTAACATTTCTGCCATTTAATTTACCCGCATCTCTGAGTGCTTTCAAATCATTGAATACACCTCGTCTTCTTGTAATATATTGTTTAGGAGCAATTCTAAATGCATCTTCAAGACTTGATATCGATTTACCTTTATAATATTTTCGAGTTCCACCTCTTCCATATTGGTGAATCATATCACAAATATAAAGAGTAGCTGCAATATCTGTAACACCATAATCTTGCTTGGCTTCTTGCATATACCCCTGTACATCCATTGCAGCTTTAGTTATTTGACCTTTCTTACCCCATTCTGATGTGAGTATTTTAATTATTGCTTGTCCTTTAGCAGATCCTTTTGAAACATTATATGTATTCCAACTATTACTTCCTGTAACATCTGCAAGCAATCCGGATGGAGATGCAATTTTATCAAATTCAGATTGATTTAAAGATCTTAAATATTGTAATAGTGATTTTGCATGTGGACCCATACATTGATGTGCTCCAATTGTAATAGCTCTAGCACTACCACCATTCTTTCTATCTTCTGCTGGAGATACAAATGATCCATAGTCTCCATTTGATTCATATTTGAACATAATCTGAGCCATCATATATGCTGGAGATCCTTCACTAATTGAGAAATTAGATCCTGATGTTACATCTCCTGCACCACTTTGTTCAAGACTTTTTCTTGCTGTATATTCAAGAACACCCATAACAACTGGTTTATTAATATCACCACCCTCGAATGTAAGCCATACTACATCTCCAACAGATGGAAGTAATGATAATTGTCCCATATCAACTTGACCTGAGTCATTTCCAAACATATTCTGCAATAAATTTATGAAACTACTTCCACTACTTTTAGAAGATGGTAATTTTGTTATACATACCTGTGCCCATGGTAATTTTTCTTCATCACTTTCATTACCATGATATCCTGGAATTCTAACTTTTACTCTTCCTGCATCAGATGGATCGTCGACTGATAGAACTATTCCCTTAGTTATCGATACATATCCTTTAAATCCTAGATTTGATGAATTTCTAATTCTATTTTCATGTTTATTACTCATAATTAATACACTCCATATCCTTGAATTTTTCTTGATGATAGACTGTAATGTCTTTCATGACATGCATTACTTGTATTTCCTTCATAAGTATAAACAGTACTTCCATCGCAACTCTTAACAATTCCAATATGACTACAACTTCCTGATTCAGATCCACCCCAATTGAATATAATGATATCTCCTGGATTTGGTGTATAATTTCCTCCGAAACCTCTACCTCTTTGCCATTGGTTCTTACTTTTAAAATAATTTCTGAAAGCGATACATGCTGCACTTTTGACTCCAATTACACCTGGATACAAACCTGCTTGACTTATACACCATGAAACAAAACATGCACACCATGCAACTTTGCCAGGGAATCCCATAAAACTCCAGAATTTCTGACCACCTGCATTTTTCTCCATTTCTCCAGCTGCAATTTGAAGTAGTTTGGCTCTCTGACCAGTTGCATTTCCAGAGTATACTGCTCCAGATCCACCACTACTACCTCCGCCTGCAATAATACCATACTGTGTTCCATTAACAACTTGGCTCTTATTATCAACATAAACTCCAGCAGCTTTAGCTTTATCAATAGCATTTTTATCATATCCATCTTTATACAATTGATTAACTTCATCTGATTGAATTTTAAATAATTCAAAAGACGAAGTAAATCCAGATGAATCTATTGTATCTGTCATCTTTACTATTCGATACAATCCTTGAGTGTGATGTGCTTTACCATAAATTAATGGGATTACTTTAATTGTATCATCTGTTAAATCAAATTCTACAGGAATTCCTATTGTTTGAAGCTGTGCTTTATATGATGTATTAATACTTCGTGCCCAAAGAGATCTCTCGTAATTGAAGTCTTCTGCTCCTTTTGATCCAGATTCAGGAGAAGCTTTTCCATAGTATGCTATTGCTTTACCTTGTTCATCAAGTGTAAATCTATTGGATTTTCCGAATTCAGTAGCATATGGTGATGATGAAGCAATTAATGAATTAAACTCTGTACTGAAATTCAATACTATATCATCTTTTCCATTCATCCAATCAAAAATTATATTTGTATCATAATTAGTTTTAAGTTTCTCATTCTGACATAATCTAGATACTCTTATTTCTTTATTGTCTTTCTCATCTGAAATTGAAAATGTATAATAACTTCTTTCATTATCCTTAGTTTCTTTTGTATCCTTTTCATATGTTGCATACGTAAGCAATTGCTGTAAATATTGAAATGGTGTTGTCTTATCTACACCTGGAATTTCATCTTTAGGGATTTTATCAGATTTTTCAACTCCATCATCAAATATTAATTTGTATCCTTCTTGCTTAAGATAAGTTTTCCAAATTAATCTAAATACTTCTGTAGGTCTTTTATTTTTAAATGGTTTCACTGATATACTTGTATTTACATATCTACATGCTGTACTGGTTGCTTCAAGTGTATATATTAATACTGCATTCTGTATTCCAACAGATGTTTTTGTAAGCATTAATGAATATTCACATGATTTAATATTTGGATAAGTGTATCCATATTGTAGAACTATTTCTTGTCCATATGATGCCACAAGTAATTTACCAAGAAAATTTATATCTGATCCACAGTTATCCATAATTCCTACTTCAGCAGATGGTATATATGCAAGAACTATGGTTGCTTTATTAGCATATCCATTACCATTCTTGATCATCTGCATTGAAACAAAGAAATTTCCTTTATCAGATGTATCAATTATAAATGGTTTATTACTTGAATCACTTGTTGAACCAATTCTTAGCTTAATCCATGGAACATACATTTGATTCATACTCAAATGATCTCTGATATCTTTTATTCTGCTTGTAAGATAATCAGATGTTTTAACAGTTTTACTTGGCACTACTCATCACCCCTGTACTTGTATATAAAGATTTTATTGGAGGGATTCTGAGTACTGTTCCATTTGGAATATTAAATGGATCTATAATTCCATTTGCATGAGCAATTACCCACCAATAAGTTGAAAATCCATACTTCTCTGCAGCAATCATATCAAGTCTATTTTCTGTTCTTGTTGTGACTTCATAATAGGTATCCTGATTGCTTACTTCTATTTCTGTATTATTGAATGTTTCTAAGAATTTCTGATTATCTGATCCAACAATTTGTCGATAAGGAGCATATCTTGAAACATATCTATATACTCTAGGATCATCATATTGAACGAATGAATACTGATCTCTAATTTCATTCAAATACGTTGGAGTCACAGCAGATCCAGTTGAAACAATATAATCTTTCATACTTATAACTGGCATTCTATTATCTCCTTTCTACACATTGAATGGATTGAGTGCTGAATATAATTCATTAGCACTTCTTACACCATTTGGAGTTTCATTCATTGAAATTGAAACTGTACATAATTGATATTTTCTAGCAACAATTGGCTTTTTCCATGTGAATCCAACACTCATAATAATACCTCTAGCTTTGAATTCTCCGAATCTGAATGTAACAATCGGAGGTTTCAATCCCGAATTCTCATATTCAGGATATGCTGATTTTCTGATTGTCTCTAGTATTTTTTCCACATCATAAGTATCATATGATCCACTCTTATATCTTTCTCCAAAATACTTTGGCATCTCTCTATGAAGATCAAATGAGAAAGATAACTGTCTTGCTGATGTAGAATTGTATGAATAAATTGGAGTACTTCTGCCAATAATTCCACTTTCTGCCCAGTTTACTGAAGTATTGTCAGATAATTCTTCAGGATACGATGGCAAATATACTACTGAATTTCCAGCAGTACTTACAATCATATAACAATCTCCATATTGCATAAATTTATCACCTCTCTAAATATGAATTTATTATATTCTCAGTTGTTGGATCTAAATATCCACATTCGAAAGGAACTTTGTATTGTTTTTGAATTCCTTTAACTGTATTGTACATTGTATCATCATAAATAGAAGGATGTCTATCTGAACTTTCTTTATATTTTGAATTCATTGAAGCAACTAAATCTTGAACATAATTTATATCATCATCTCTGCTATGAGAATTGATGTAGTATTCCAAAATATGTCCAATTAATTGTTCATGAACTGACCATGGCGAAATTCTGAAATCCTGTACTGGAATATTCGTGTCTTTAGTTCCTTTATATACAAGTATATTTGAAATGAAATTATATGAATCATTTGAAATCAATTGCTGAGAATCAATCTGAATCAGAATATGTTTCACAGCTGCTGTTGTATTATATTCATATACTTCATTAGGTTTCAATTCAATATCAACTACATCCTTGACTGCAACATTCTCAATATTTGTGAAATCAGTAATTATTGATCCAATTACTAATCTGGATGTAACAGCACTATTGTGACATATACAATAAGTTGAATTAGGAGATGCTTTTATAGAACATATCTTATAAGTTCTTCCAGTTTTGCTTAAGTCTTGATGCACGATATCATCAGTTCCTGACCCAGATCTCATTGCCATTCCATAATAGAATTTATTATCGAATAAATTTATCATATGTATCAATTCATCTCTAGGAAATGGAGATGTTTCTTCTTTTGACTTTATTGTTATTTCATATGGAGCATTATAAGCATTGTAATAGTTTACAGTCCAACCATAGTCCTCGCAATAAACCATAAAATCTGTTCTATTTTCAGTCATGAAAATTTCAATTTCTGAAGATAATTGCCTTGTTTTGGATTGCAATGTAATCTCATTATATCCTTTGATAAATTTAAAGTTTGTTGATATGAATGGATAATAATTTTTGATATTATCAATTATTGTATCTTCTTTAACTGTATCAGGAGATAACATGTAATCAATCAAATAATTGTGTGTATCAATATCGTATTGATTACTAAGAATAATATCTGAATTGTGATTCTCTTCAAGAAAATATTGAATATATCTTACTATGTGATTTGAATCACCAATATTTATGTTCATTTGAATTCCTCCTTAAATTAAATTGGGAGCATTGAATATGTTAAATCATTTGACTCAGCATTCTTATTGAAGTTAACATTTACTGTACCATTACTCTTATTCAATAAATTGTTCTTGTGATGCTTTGACGACTTATTGATTGCTGAAACAATTCTATCTCCGACTGCATATATTGCTTTTTCGAGATTGCTTGTATCAAGATAATCGCTATAAGTTCCTGTATTGTCTGTAGATAATTCAGATGTTTTAGCTACTGTATCATTAAGTTTCTTATCAAGTATTCCTTCATAAGCTTTAGCAACTTTACTAGATGATTTATAAGGATCAACTGGTTTACTCATTGCTATAGTTTTAAGTAGATCATTATTTTTCGTTATCGAATGACTAATTATATCTGAATTAGGTAATTTCTTGTAAGGATTATCAAACTTAGAATAAATTGATGTACCATTAATACCTAATAAGCTATGAATTGCTTCTGATGCATTCCTGTTGAATACTGTCTCACCTTTATGAAGAGTTGCTTTATATCCATCATATGGAACACTATTCAAACCTGAAGCATGAGATCCTCTTGATGTTGTTCTAGAGGTCTTTTCAGTTGCTTTAGACATAAGATCTTTAGCTGAATCAGTAACCTTCGATGCAGCTTTACCAACTGATTTGAAAATTGAATTAATTCCATTTCCAATTTTCTTAAGTTGTTTCAACTTCTTCTTTGAACTTGCTTCAAGAGATGAAACTGCACTCTTACATAAATTATCTATTGATTTTGATGCTTTCTTAGATACTGATGATAACTTCTTTGATGCACTGCTTCCAATATCTGAGAATGTTTCAATTGCATTTGATTTAAGTTTATTAAGAGATTTCAATCCATCTCCAACAATACTATCTTCATATCCTTCTTTGAAATCATAGATCCAATCTTTAACAGTCTTGGCATAATCTGTACTAGCAGTTTTTACAGTTGATAGCATTTTCTGTCCAAGATTCAGATTATCATCCTTCCAAATGTCAGATACTTCACCTTTAAATTCAAGTAAGTTTGTTTTAAGAGTATCAATATGTTTTCCAGCAATATTTAATGCAGGAATCTTATCAGCAACTTTAGCAATTCTGTC
>OIYT01001685.1_pt1 | contig 15064 bp, 19 predicted proteins | sample 1588201 | NCBI WGS metagenome assembly OIYT01 (sample SAMN03283260) | human gut metagenome | biome: human-associated habitat; material: feces | host: Homo sapiens | place: USA | collected 2013
TCACTTATATTTGGTTCATCTACATTGCTTCTATAATATTTACATGAACATTGATAACTAACACGATTATTAGAATCATCGGTTTTATCATTAGAATCATTTGAATTACAATTTTCTCCACTTCCAAGATTAACTAATCCAACTAATATTTTTACTATTATTGGTACAAAGAATAATACAACACACGCAATTAATCTTTTAACAAATTTGGATTTACTTTTTTTCATTTCTTCTTGTTCTCCTGATGCTGCTGCTTTCACAAAATCAAGCATTCCAAGTACTACTAATAGTATTACCCCACCAATTCTTACTAAATTCATTATCCAATCAATAATTGATTGAGTTCCTTTATCAATTATACATCCTGATAAATCCATATCATTATCTTTATTATTATCAGCATTTTTTTCTACTTTTTTTATTTCCTTTAATTTAATAATATAATTATTGCCACTTTTTGTTATTTGTACTTTATCTCTTGAAAAATTAGAGCAAGAAAAACCTCCATCATTTTTTAATTCAAAAGTTACATCCTCATTATCTTTATTTTTTACAACTGAATTAATTTTAATTGAAGAAAATGTGTTAATTGGATTTATATCAATTTTTCCACATGATTGTGATGAAGAATCTAATCTTACTCCATGGTATGCAACAATGTATATAAAAAAAGAATATAGAAAAAAAGGTTATTCTAAAATACTTAATGATGCTATTTTAAAAGAAGCAAATAATAGAGGTTTTGATAGATTATATTTAAAATCAGATTTAAATAATTATTATGAAAAATTTGGAGCTATTTATATTAAAACACTAAGTAATGGTGAAAAACTATATTATATAAATACTAAATAATAAATTACAATTATTTAATGGTTATTATAAAGGAAAGAGGTAAGAATATGGCTGAGCTAAGAGATTTGTATGATGTTAATAGTGTTAAAACTGATAAAACATATCGCAAGGGAGAACAAATACCAAATGGATATTATCCTATGGTGGTAATGGTAGTAATTAGAAATTCTAAGGGCGAATTTTTAATGCAAAAAAGGGTAGAGTCAAAAGGTGGCGATTGGGGTGTAACTGGCGGACATCCAAAATCTGGTGAAACACCTTTAGAAGGAATTATTACTGAAGTTAGAGAAGAATTAGGTTTAGATTTTTCAAATGAAAAATTTACTGAATATGATTCTGGTTGTGATGGTAATGATTGTTATAAAATGTATTTTGTAAATAAAGATGTAGATCTTAAAGATGTAAGAATTCAAGAAGATGAATTGTCAGAAGTTAAATGGTTTTCTATGGATGAGTTAAAACACATGGTAGCTATTAAAGAGTTAAATGAAAATCAAATATCATGTTTTGTTAAAGTATGTAATTTTTTAGAACAAAATAAATAAAGTGTATTTGGTATAATGGTTTATGTAAGTGGTGGTTTTTGTGAAATATGAAGATTTAAAAAAGAAATTTGAAATAAATAAAAAGATAAAATTTAAATTATATAGTTTAGAATATATAATTGAAATGATTGATAATGATGTAGTGATATATCCTGAAATATATCCACAAAGAAAATCTAAGTATTTTTCATTTGACGCCGTTATGAGTTATTTTACAGTATATAATGAACCATTAATTGAAAACATTGACAGAATAAATATCATTAATTAATGGAGGCACTTATGGAATTAAAGAAAATGAATATAGAAGATTTTAAAAATCAGATGTATGATGAGTATACAAAATTATTTCCTGAAGATGAGCAAAGAGATTGGGAAGATATTGAGAAGTCATATTATGATGGTGTAGAAATTTTATATGGTATAATAGAAAATGAAAAAAATGTTGGTTTTATAATGTTGGAGAAATTAAATGAGGATTATCCATATTATATTGACTTTTTTGCTATATTTGAGAAATATCAAGGAAATAATTATGGAACAATGGCACTTGAATATTTAATTAAAAATATTATTAAAGATACGCCTTTATGTTTAGAAATAGAAAAAGAAACTGAAAAGGATATTAATACAATTAGACGTGCAAAATTTTACAGAAATCTAGGCTTTAAAAAAATTAATTCCGAATATTTGTTTTTTGGCGTAAGATATACACCTTATGTATATGATATGCAAAACAGACTTGAAAAGAGTAAGGTGGACACTATTATGTTGAATTATTATAAGAATAATTGCGGTTTTGAATCTATTATAAATAATTTTGAAATTATATATTAGTATATTTAATTTATAAAAAAATCAGAATTTGAACTGATTTTTTTTATAAAATGAGGAGGTTAAATGAAAAACATTATATTATTGAAGATTAATAAAAAGTTATCTGATTCAGATAACTTTTTTGATGGGGAAATTAATGAAATATTGAATATAGTTGATGATATATTAACTAAATGTGATATTGAAAATAATAATTTGAAGTTTATTGATAAAATAATAAGTCTTTATAATAACTGTATAAATTGTATAAAGGAATGGTGTAACGAATGCAAATTAAGAATAAGGAATTAGCGTTTCTTTCACTATGTGGTGATTGGGATTATAGAAAAAATGTAGATATGACAGAACCACATTTACAAGGAATAGCAATTCGTGATAATAAGATTTTAATATCTTGTGAAAAATTTTCTAATACAGCTGACGATTATGTGTCATGTATTGCTACAGAAATAGAAGATAAAAATATGATTAATAAATTTAAAAAACTAAATTTAAAAAATAAAGGAGAAGTAATAGATTTTATTTCTAATATAGAAAAAATTGTTGACTGGAAAAAGATAAGCAAAATGTTAGAACAAGAAGAATTAAAATTGTGTGAAGAAGGATTAACCATAATAGAAAGTAAAAGTCTTGAAGGATGGCATTGGTATAAATATGATGATGGTTCAGGTCATCTTGAATCTCCAAATAAAGAAGAATATATGAGTTATGATTTATTAACCAATGAATATAGAATTACAAAAGAATCAGATTGGGAATTATTCCCTTTATCATATTATTATGCTGATGGTGTAGAACCAGAAAAGTTTGATCCATTTCAATTTATGGAGCAAGAAATGTTAGACTATAATTTACAAAAATAAAAAAATGAAGAGTTTGTTTTATAAAGGGGTGATAAAGATTGAGTATATTACAAGAATATGAAGAAATCAAAAAATATATAGGTGAAGAAAAGTGGGATAATATTGATAACTATATAAATGATATTCATCCAGAATTAAGGTTAGATCAAATAATTTACAGTTCTGAAAATTGGTTGAATTATGAAAAATGGTTTTATAAAAAAGTAAAAGAATATAGTGTTGATGTTCAAAGTGTATGGAAAACAGACTATGATGATTACAAGTGTTTAGCCATTATTGGAAATGGTTTAAAAATTATAGGAAGTATCATAGCAAGTTATGATGAAGTCCAAATAAGAAATTTAACTGGAAATATTAAAAATCAATTAAGTGAAAAAGAACTTGAAAATGCTTTTGCAGTTTTAATTTTAAATAATTATAATGATTATAAAAAATTACCAACGATTAGTAAGTGCTCTAAACTAATAAAATATGTATATGATTGTGTGTGTAGTTCTGATAGTTCTATGTGTCATATAGATTATGAAGATTGGAAAGAGTTAAAAGAAGATTTAGATTATACAGACAAAGATTTAGAAATATTAAATAATGAAATAAAAAAATATGGATTAGATGAAGTGATTGAGGTTGACACCGGAGAATATATAATTGTTGGGTATGGAGATTTAGAGACAAGATTTATTGATGATAGAGATATTAAAAATTGCGTTGAAGTAAAGGAAGAATTAGATGATTATGAAAAATAAAATTTTGTTAGAAATAACTGATTTTTGTTTTGATTGTCCTCTTCACGAAAAATGTATAGAAGAAAAATGTGTTCTATTTAGAATAGAAAAAATTATATGTAAGAAGGAGGAAAAACTAAATGAAATTAATGACAAAAGAATTAGAAAAAAAGTTTGAGAGATATCCACTATATAGTCAAGATGGTATGGGAGGCAAAGCTAAAGTTCTAGTTAAATATTTTAATCCTGTTGGTGCTGGGACATGGTTGATTACAGAGGGCAACAAATTAGAAAATGGCGATTATGAAATGTTTGGATATTGCCATCTAGGAGATGATGATTTTGCAGAACTAGGTTATGTAATGCTATCAGAATTAGAAAATATTACATTATTTGGAGGCTTGAAAATTGAAAGGGATTTATATTTAGCTGATAATATAACTTTATATGATGCTATGAAAAGGTCTGGAATGAAAATCCCAGATTTTTTAAATGTTAATTTGAAAAAAGAATTAAATGTAAATTCATTGGTTAATAATTTTAAAGTGCCATTAGTAATTGAAGAGTATTTAGATTTATCACTTGATGATTTAGAAAATGATTTGTATCTAAAAAAAATATGTCCTGATAGTAGAAATAAACTTGTATATTGTGATAATGATATATGCTACTATGATTGCTTTGATGGTGATTATTTATGTATTGCAACTAAAGATGCAATTAAAATGAAAGAAAATCACGTACATAATAATAGTGGTCTTATTAGATTAAATGAATTAAGCAGTAATGAAATAAATATTGATTATGGAGGTAAATGGATTAAAGATATAGCTGAAAAATATAAAACTAGAGATTCAATAAAATATAATTCATATATTACTGCTAAGTTTAAAAGTATTATAGATAAACAAACAATAACAAATGACTTGAGATATGTAGAAAGTTGTGCGGAATACGAGACTTTAAAAGAAAGCTTGAATGATGAAGATATAATTAAAGTTAATAATGTAATCAAAGATTTTACTTTTTATGAAAATAGTTATGATGATGGAGAAAGAGATATTATAGGAGAATATGAAGGCAGATATGGTAATTATAATATTATTGAGTGGTATGAGGGTTTAAAATCTACAAAGTCTTTTCTTGAAGATTTTAAATTAGAAAGAGATGATTATAGTGTTTAATAAGGGAAATGTAGAAAAAGAAATAAATAGATATAATAAATATCTTAATAAAACGTGGAAAAGTGGAGTTGATAATATTGAGATGTTTTGAAGAATTGAGTTTAAAGGAAATTAAAAGGAAATATGATTTAGGGGAAAAGTATTGTATTGATTATTTAAAAAGATTTGATTCAGTGGAGTATAATGAATCATTACAAGATATCTTGTCGGAGTTAAATATTGATAATAGTATTTTATACATGAATATAGAAGAAATACCAGATAAAGGTTATCTTGAAGGAGAATTAATTAACGATTTAAAGAATTTAAATGATAATTATTCATATACAGTTGCTAGACTTAAAAATGTTTGCCATTGCGTAGAATTACATTACAGAAATGGCTCTCCAACTATTGAATATGCTATTAGATTGGAGCCTGGTTATTGGGAAAGTGAAATAGAAGAGGTAGAATGGTTTGATAAAAATATGTCAGATGATGAATTATTTGACAAATTAGAAGAGTTATTTAAGAATTATTTTGGAGAAGAAGAATTTATATATAAAAATTATAATTGTAAAGAAATATAAAAGGTGGTGTGAGATGGAAGAAATATATACAAATTGTTATGGATCGTTGAGTGTATATAAAAATAAAAATGATGCTTTAAAATTTTATAATGAATGTTATTTACTCAGTGAAGGAGCAGAAAGAGAAAGGTATGCTTCTATTTTATTTGCTCTAAATAATAATGAAAGTATAGCGTATGATAATTTTAGTAAAAATTGCGGAGAAATTTATATACATACCAATAACTATTTTGAAAGGCCATTAAAAATAGATTTAGATTCAATGTTATCTTTTAAAGACTGCATTAAATATTATAAGGATAGTTTAAAACCTTTATTAGAAGTTTGTAATGATTTTGATATTGATTTTAATAATAATAGTCCATTTGAAGAATTTGGGGCTGATAATGAGTTTAATATGCGTAGTATTACAGATTTCTATATAGAATTATTAAAAAAGAAAAAAATAAATTTTGATAATATTACAACTAACGAAGTATCAGACGGAAAATATGAGTTGGTTATTGATAATAATTTTGTGCTAGATACAAGAGCATGGGATGATTTTAATTCTGTGATTGACAATGTAAATAGTATAGAAGAATATAGCAAAAAGAGAGAGTGTGAAAAAGAATATGAATAGTAAATATTTGGAAGAAATTTATGAAGAAAACAAAAAAGTGTTCAATAAATGTGGTTTGGATATTTGTTCAAGTGAAGATCTAAAAGATTTTATTGTTTATGAAATGGAATCTAATTTTCAGTTTGAATTCGATATAGATATTAATCCAAATAAATTATTTGAAAAGAACATAGATATAGGGGTAAATAATAATAGAATTATGAGGATAACACAAACTGAATCAGATAAAGTAAGAAATGGAATTGGACTTAAAACCTTAGACGAAAAAGGAAATGTTGATAGGAATGATCTAATAAGTGAAGGAGATTTTGTAATGTTAATGAATTATTATTCATTTGTTAAAGATAATGATATATATGATGAGTTTATAAATATTAATGGTACTAACAAGAAAGAAGATTTTGATATTAATAAGGAAATGGAAATGCAGGTGTGAAAATTATATGACTTATTATGAAATATTGAAAGAATCTAAAATTGTATATGAATACTTAATAGATATTTTAGATAATGCTGATATACAATTATTAGATAATAATCAAGGAAAAATAAGAGAATTTTTAACTGTCATTTCGGATATTTATGAAAATGCTTATAATCAAACTAAAGAATACAATGAAAATGATTTAATGACAGTTTGTAATTGTCCTAAGTGCCAAAATAAATTATTAATAAGCGATTTGATAGATTACACTTATTTATGTGATAATTGTGATGAAAATTATTATTATATTGAAGTAAAAAACAATAATAAATGGTATTTAACTAATGATAATAATGAAAACTTAAATAAAAGTTTTAGTATTGGATTAAGTTATAATAAAGACACTAAAAAAATGTATATAGGAACTGAGGATAGTTCGGGTGCAAAATATGTTTGTAACGATATTTACGATATAAAAGAAGCTATAAGTGATTATATATTTGAATATATAAATTATGATACTTTTAGTATTAAAATATGGGAAACAGAAGAAGATAGAGATGTTGGAGAATCTATTGAACTTGATGGTACATACTATGACTTAAAAGATGCTGTTGCTAGGTTGAAAAAAGTAATGTCAAGGCAAAATTATGCTTTTGCAGAGATTGAAAATGAATATGGAGAACTTTTTTATTCAACTGATGGTGTGAATGAAGAGTATCATAAAGAACAAAATTTAGAAATATAAAGGGGGAAATATGAAATTTAAGGGTAAAATAAAAGAATTAAATGATATTATTATATCTGATCCAAGTTATGGTAGTAATGTTTCATGTAGATATGAAAATAAAAATATGGATATGAAAGATGTTTTTGTAGAAATGCAATTTGGTACAACTGATTTTGAAGAAGAAGATGATAAACATATACATTTCTTTATAATAATTAAAACTGATGAAAATGAATGTAATTTAACAGATGAACGAGAAATAAAAGTTTTAAAAAATACAAAACTAAAACAATATGATATTGGTGTTGATACTGCGTGTTTTGCAATGAGAATAAATGATTATGCTAAAGAAATAGAAGAGATGAGAGAAGAATGGCAACCTGAATGTTCTATAAGGACAGGTACTGATGGAACAATGGGTAGTGTCATTGAAGGTATAAGAGACAATAAATTAAGGTTCTTACTTATAATAAGTGGTGTTAATAAAGATTTTTGTTCCAGAAACGAATTGTTTGATTATATAAAAGAAAGATTTGACATCAAAGAATTAAAAATGGAAGGTCTATTATTAAGTGGAAAACAAAGAAATTTGAGTGAAGGTGATAAAGTTGAAATTAGTGAATGTTCAATAACTAATGATGTAGGTGGTACTACAATAATAAGAAATTCTGATTATGCTAATTTGGTAGCTGGTTATAATATTACAATGGAAGAATCTGATGGAACTCCTTACTTTCAAACTGTAATAGAAGATACAGACTCATTGGTTGATATACCTATTCAAGCAGAAATTATAAAAACTTACCATAGTGGTAAAAACTGGTATAGATATATTGGGAAAATAACTGATGAAAGGTTGATTAAGAGATTTAATAAAATTGGAATTACAGGAAATGATCCTGAAGATTATAAAAAATATCCAAATAAAAGTTTATATGAAAGTGCATTAAAGGCAAGAGAAAAATACGATCCAACTATAATAAATTTTTCAGAGTTTGATATAGTTAAATTATTGGAAAAGAATGCTGATAAAGAAATGGAGATGTAATATGAGTTATTATCATATAAAGAACATTAACATTGATAAGAAGAAAAATAACATTTCAGCTGATCTAGCAGATTCAAGTTTATATCCATTAACTTTTTATAATTCAGAATTTTTATGTCAAAGAAATACATTCGAAGAAACTTATGCTGAATTTATTTATAACTTGGTAAGTGGTAATTTTCATCCAACTTCTAATAGCAAATATTCTAAATTAGTATTAAATAACTATTTAGATAATTATTATGAAGATGCTAAAGATATTGGTATTGTGGAAACTTACAAAAAGTATAAAGATAATGTTGATGCAATATTAAGTGGCAACTTATCAAAAATCAAACATATTGAATCTGATAAAGAACTTCATCCAGAAAAGTATTATCTATTAACTAAATTGGATTTGGATACAGGGTATAACTGTGATTATTATATAAATAGAAAAGGTAAACTATATACATTTGTTAATAATAAAATAATGTGTTGTTCTCAAAGTGAAAAAAATTTTGGTTATCCATTATCTATTGTTTATGGAAAAGAAAAACAAAAATTATTAGAATATAATGATTTTTTTAAAGAAAATAGTGAAGTTTTGGAGATGTAAAGAATGGATAGTGTAAAGCTTGATACTATATCGCCACCTATGATGATATTATTAATTATAGTTCTATCACTTATAGTATTTATTATAATAATAGAGCCAAGAATTTTTAAAAGAAAGTTAAAAAACAATAATGAGCATGGTTCTAGTAAATTTGCTGATAAAAAAGAAATAAAAGCAAACTTTGATAAAGAAGATTTAAATAATATTAATAAAGCTGGTTTTCCAGTTTGGTATGAAAAAGAAAATGGAAAGTTTAAAAATGTATATTATGATAATAAATCACCACATTATGTTTTGATTGGTTCTACTGGTAGTGGTAAGTCAATTACTGTTAGTATTCCTATTTGTATCCAATTCGCAACTGCTAAAGAAAAACATTCAGTAGTTTTAACTGATCCCAAAGCAGAACTTTTTAAAACAACTGGTAAAATTTTTGAAGAAAATGGTTATGATGTTGTTACGATAGATTTTAGAAATCCAACAAAATCCAATAAAATTAATATTATGCAACCAATCATTACAGAATGGAAGGAACATTGTATGTATGATAAAAATATGATGTTCCTTTTGTCATATTTTATAAAAGTAAATAAAATATCAATATCAAAAATGTTTACAAGTAAAAAATATATGGAACAGATTATAAGTAAATATAATTTAGCAGACTATATTATTGAGGTAATAAAAAATAATCAGGATGACATTGAAAAAAATGCAAAAAGCAAAAAACTTTTTGAAAATTATACTTTTGAGAATCATACTAAAAAAGAGTTAGAGGAATATTTGAGTACATTATCACCAAATGATTTATTAGAAAAAATTAAAGATAATCAAAATAAAAGTTCTAATCATCAAGCAGAGGCTAATCACTTAGTTATTTCTCTTGCAAATTTAATATTTACTGAAAAAGAAAGTAAGGATCCATTTTGGATTAATAGTAGTAAACAATTATTTATTGGATTAACAGGAATTTTTTTAGAGGATTTTAAAAAAGGATTGATTGGTGAAAATAAAATCAATATTGCAAGTATAAAAAAGTTTCAAAATTCTTCATTAATTAAAGAAAATCAAACATATTTACAAAGGAATTTGAACGCTAGAAGTTATGGTAGCTTATCAAAAGACTATTTAACATCAATACTTTCAGCTGCTGAGAATACTTATAAATCTGTAACTGCTGTATTTGGAGAAAAGATGTCTATATTTGATGATTTAAATGTAGAAAATGTAACTAGCATAAGTGAGTTTAATCTTACAGATGTTGCTAAAAAACCAACAGCACTTTTTATAATTGTGCCAGATGAAGATAATAGCTATTATCAACTAGTTACAATTATTTTAGGAATGTTAATTAAAGATCTATCAAATTTTGCAAACTTACCTGAAAATAATGGCACTCTTCCAGTTAAAGTTGAATGGATTCTTGAAGAATTTGCCTCAATCCCTCCCATAAGAGACATACAGGTCTCGGTTAGTGTAGCCCGCTCCAGGGGAATGAGATATATATTTTTCATACAATCATTTGCACAATTAGATCAAATATACGGTAAAGAAATAGCTAGTATAATAATTGATAACTCAGCTTTATGTTATTTGAAAACTAATAGTGTAGAGTGTGCACAAATTATTGAAAAAAAACTTGGTAAAGCAACAATAACAACTAGCTCATTAAGTACAAGTACCGATCCATTCAAGATAGGTGGTAATCAAACTACTTCTTTACTTGGTAGAGAATTATTGACTGCAAATGAAATTATTGCACTTAAATATAAAACTATTATCTTTCCAGTGTTTGGTAATCCAATATTTAGAGATACATATATGTATAGTGATTTATATCCGCAATATAAAAAAGTGTCAATCTGTGAAAGAGAAACAAAGGTACTTAAAAGATTAACTGATAATTATTATACGATTGAAAAATTGAGAGATTATTATGAGAAAGATAATAATAGTAAAGAGAAAGCAATAACGCAAAAAATAATCACTTCTAGTCAAAGACAAACTCAAAACAAAATGAGAAAAATTATTAAAAATATAAATAGTGAGAACAATGCTTTGCTGTTTTTAAAAAAAATAAAAGATTTATTTGAAGGAAGAATTATTAATGAAATAAATGATGATGATGAGGTTTATACATTAGAAATAGCTACATTGCTTAACAAAATGAATTTAATAAAATTAAAGCAATTATTTACTGATGATATAACAGTAGAAATTGCAACAAATAAGAAAATTAAAAAAACAATAATATCTTTTTGGAATAATATAGAAAGGGAAAATCAAATATGAAAAGAAAGCTAAAAGTAATAGGTCAAATATTCATAATTGTTTCTTTAGTAATAATATCATTTTTGAGTGTTTATAATTATTATCAAACTCAAAAAGATGAAGAAATGGTAAACGATTACATTGAGGAAACTAAAATAGTAGATGAAGAAGAAACGGAAGAAGAACAATTAGAAATAAAAAAAGAATATCAACAAGAAATAAATTATACAGCAGTTTTAGAAATACCTAGTATAGATTTAAAAAGAGGTGTAGTTGATAGCACTAAGAACTTTAGCTCGATTAATTATGCTATAAGTGTTGATGGACATAGTAATTATCCTGATAAAGAGGGTAATTTTATTTTATATGCACATTCTGGGAATAGTAACATTTCTTATTTTAAGAAATTAATAAATGTTAATATTGGTGATAGTGTTTATGTTTATTATAAAGGGGTTAAATATAATTATGAAATCACCAATAAATATGATATAGAAAAAACGGGCAAAGCTGATGTTTTGCTTAGTAATAGCGATAAATATATAACATTAATAACTTGTAATCCAAATAGAAAAGGTTATCAAGTTATTTTAATTGGTAAATTATCTAATCAAGTAGAATACTAAAAATATATAAGAATAAAAAGGATAAATAGGGGGTAAAAATGAAAAAAATAGAAAAAAATAAAAAATGGATTTGGAAATTAACTGAGACCATCAATCCAATGTTATCTCAAAATGAAATTAGCAATATGATAAATAAAAAATTGGCATATATCATTGTGGAGTTGGAGCATAGTCCAGCTAGTTATATTAATAATAAAGAAAACGAGGTAAACGCGTTGTATTAAAAATAATAGCGCGTTATAATAATTATGTGTATTATTAAGGCGTTTAATATCAACTTGTACTTTAGAAAAAATTACAATTTCTACTCTGGAAGAGGAGATAGAAAAATATGATATTAGATGTAATTAAGGAAGGTGAATATACAAATAATAATACTAAAAATAAATCAAATAATAGAGTTAATGATAAGAGTGTTGATAAAGTACAATTAAAAAGAATTAAAGAACTTTTAGATGAAAGTCAGCTTAGATATGTTTCACCAAATGTTAGAGAATTATTAGGGATTAATAAACCAGATGATACAGAATGCTTTATGAAGAAAAGTGATTCTATAAGAAGAGTAGTTCAAGTGGGTGAAAAGTTTAGAGTTATATTGTACATAAGACTATCACAAGAAGATGGTGATTTAGATGATGGTGACGTATCTGGAAGTATAAAAAATCAATTACTTTATTTATTGGATGAATGTGCAAAACGTGAAGGTTGGGTTGTAGTTGGTATTTTTTGTGAAGAAGATATTTCGGGTGTTGATGATAGTCGACCAGAATGGCTTAAATCAATAAGATTTGCAGAAGTAGGAAATACTGAAATAGTATTATGTAAAAGTCAATCAAGATTTACAAGAAGTATGGAAATGGTAGAAAAATACTTACATAAATGTTTTCCAGAATGGAATGTTAGATTTTTGGGATTAGTTGATAATTCTGATACTTCTGTAGCTGAAAATAAAAAATCAAGACAAATTAATGGACTCGTTAATGAATGGTTTGTAGAGGATACCTCAAAGAATACCAGAGCAACATTAAATAGTATGAAGCGAAATGGACAATTCACAGGTAGTTTTGCACCTTATGGGTATTTTATAGATCCAAAAGATAAGCATCATTTAATACCTGATTTATACGCTCGTGAGGCAATTAGAATAATGGCTGGAATGCTAAAACATGGTAAAGGCATGCCAAAAGTTATAGAAGTTTTAATGAGAAAAGGATACTTGACTCCTGCTGATTACAAAACTTCTCTTGGGATTCCAATTAATCGTGGAAAAAACAGAATTACGAGTATAAGGTATAAAGTAGATGAAAATGAAACATTAAAATCGATAGCACACAAGTTTTATGTAACCAAAGAGGAAATTAAGGTTTTAAATAAAATGACTTCAAATACAATAAATGTCGGAGATATTATTTTAATACCACACAAACAAAAATGGACTGGTGATATGATTAGAAAAATTATGACTGATGAAACACAAATAGGTACATTAGTGCAAGGAAAAACAGAAAGAACAAGTTTTAAAAATCATAAGCCTATTCAAAAAAGCAAAGAAGAATGGATTAGAGTTCCACATTGTCATGAAGCTAATTTAGACTTGGAGACTTTTAACATTGTTAGTAGTATGTTTGAGTCAACCAGAAAGAATAGGACACAAAAAAATGGTGAAATACCATTATTCTCAAAGAAAGTTTATTGCAGTTGCTGTGGTAGAGTGTTTAATAAAAACAATGCAGTAGTTAAATCTGGAAACAAAGAATATTTACAATGTAGAGGCAATACTGCAAGAAATGGACATATCTGCGATAATGTAGAGTCTATTGATCTTAATGAATTTAAAGACTATGTACTTAAATGTATCAAAACAAAAATTAACGAATATTATGATTTATCAAAAGTCAGTAAAGAATATTATTTACAAAATGTATATTCAAATATAGACAATGATATAGAAAGATTAGAAAACGAAAAACGAAAACTTGAATTGGATATAGAAAATAAAAATAATATTTTGGTACAACTGTATGCGGATAAGGTAACTGGAGTTATATCTCAAACAGAATTTAATGTTATAAAGAATAGTAATACTATTGAATTAGAAAAACTTAATGTAAAACTTTCTGAGATTGATACAGAAATATTAAACTTAAAATCTGATAAAAGTAAACAAATTGATAGAGTAAAGCTATTTGAACAATATAAAGATATTACAGAACTAAATAAAGTTATACTTGATGCTTTTATAACAAAAATTGAAATTGGTAAAATTGATCCTCAAACTTCTGAAAGACCTATTAATATTGAGTGGAATTTGTATTCTGCATAGAAATTTATGCCTAAAGTATAGTCTTGGGTATAAACTTTATTCTCGGGGGGTATCATATTACTATAGATAAAAATAGAGGGAGTAGTAATATGGTAGAGAAATTAAAAAAGATAAAAACTAAACAAATAGTAATGTTTAGTGTACTAGCATTTATGCTAGTATTAGTTGTAGGAACAACCTATGCTTATTTTACAGCAAAAGTAATAGGAAATGATGAAGCAAAAAACACTCAAGTATATGCAGGAATAATGAGTTTAAAACTAGATGGAACTCAAGAATTAAACGCAAGTAATATGCTACCAGGAGCAAGCAAAGAAGTAGAGTTTAGTGTGGAAAACACAGGAACACTAACAACAACATATGAACTAGATATGAAAAATGTATATAATGATTTTGTAAACAAAGATGAGCTAATTTATACTCTAGAACAAGATGGAACAATTATTTTAAATGAAACAGAAGCACCAAGTAAAGATGATGCAAAGTTGAAAAAAATTATACTAAAGAAGAAATCATGGAATTTTATGTTAATGCTCCATGGTTAGGTAATAACACATATGGAATTGAACAAGCTTGCCAAATGTATTTTGGAAAATCAGTTAGAGACTTAAATTTAGCTGAGGCATCATTGATGGCTGGTATGTTCCAAGCTCCTTCAAGTTATAATCCATTTAACAACCCTGAGTTAGCAGCAAAAAGAAGAAACACTGTATTAAAACTAATGGTTAAACATGGATATATTACTCAAGAAGAAGCAGATCAAGCAAATGATGTATCTATTCAATCTATGCTTACAAACAAAGCTGGAGAATCTGCTAATGAATATCAAGGATTTATAGATACC
>OIYT01001690.1_pt1 | contig 15021 bp, 10 predicted proteins | sample 1588201 | NCBI WGS metagenome assembly OIYT01 (sample SAMN03283260) | human gut metagenome | biome: human-associated habitat; material: feces | host: Homo sapiens | place: USA | collected 2013
GTCCCTTGCAGGGTGCAGGGGCAGCGCCCCTGCCGGAGTCCAGAGGCAGAGCCTCTGGCGTCTCCCCTTTTACCCCAATTCCTTCACCCGGTGGCAGGCGACGAAGTGACCCTTCTCGACTTCGTTGAAGGGCGGCATCGACTGCGCGCAGGCTTCGGTGGCGTGGGGGCAGCGCGTGCGGAACGGACAGCCCGACGGCGCGTTCAGGGGACTTGGAATGTCGCCGGAGAGGACAATGCGCTTGTTCGCGCGCGCAGCCTTCGGGTCAGGCAGCGGAACGGCGGACAAAAGCGACTTGGAGTACGGGTGCAGCGGGTGATTGTAGATTTCCTCCGCCGACGCCAGCTCCACCATCTTGCCCAGATACATCACGGCGATTCTGTCCGAAATGTGCCGCACAACCAGCAGGTCATGCGCAATGAACAGGTATGTCAGCCCCAGCCGATCCTGCAAATCATCAAACATGTTGATGACTTGCGCCTGAATCGACACGTCCAGCGCCGACACCGGCTCGTCGCAGACGATGAATTCCGGATTCACCGCCAGCGCGCGGGCAATGCCGATGCGCTGCCGCTGACCGCCGGAAAACTCGTGCGCGTAACGCGAGGCGTGTTCGCTGTTCAGTCCGACATATCCCAGCAACTGCAAAATGCGCTCCTCCCGCTCCTTCTTGGAGGAATACAGGTGGTGCACATCCAGCGGTTCGCCCACGATGTCCGACACGGTCATGCGCGGGTTCAGCGAGGAGTACGGATCTTGGAACACCATCGTCGCCTTCGTGCGGAACTTCTGCAAGTCCGCTTTCGTTTTGACGGGCTTGCCATCGTAAATGATTTCGCCCGCCGTCGGCTTGTACAATTGGAGGATGGTGCGCCCAACAGTCGTCTTGCCGCAGCCGGATTCGCCCACCAGACCGAGCGTTTCGCCCTTGTTGATGGTGAAGGACACATCATCGACCGCCTTCAGCGGCTTGGTGCGGAAGAAGCCCATGTTGATGTCAAAGTATTCTTTCAGTCCTTTGACTTCCAGCAGCGGCTGGTGCATCTGCGCTTCAGACACAGGGCACTCCTCCTTCCTCCGTGATGCTGCCGTCCTCAACGCCCTTCTTGACGTTCATCCAGCAGGTTGCCATATGGTCGTCATTGATGAGCATCCGAACCGGCTTCTCTCTCAGGCAAATCTTCATCGCCGCCTCGCAGCGGGGCGCGAACGGGCAGCCTTTGGGCATGTTCAGCAGGTCAATCGGCGTGCCGGTAATCGGCTCCAGGCGCTGTCCGTTGTTCTCCGCCGTCGGGATGGAGCGCATCAGGCCCTTTGTGTACTCGTGGCGCGGGTTGTAGAAGATTTCATCCGCCGTCCCCTGTTCGCAGATAGAACCGGCGTACATGACGATGACCTCGTCGCACATCTGGGCGACAACGCCCAAGTCGTGCGTAATCATGATAATCGCCATGCCCATCTTCTTCTGCAAATCGCGCATCAAATCAAGAATCTGCGCCTGAATCGTCACGTCCAGCGCGGTCGTCGGCTCGTCGGCAATCAGGATGTCCGGCTCGCACGCCAGCGCCATGGCAATCATCACGCGCTGCCGCATACCGCCCGACAGCTCGAACGGGTACTGCTTCATGCGCTTTTCCGGCTCGTTGACGTTGACCAGCTTCAGCATCTCCACCGCGCGTTCGCGCGCCTGATGGCGGTTGCGGTCGGTGTGCAGCAGAATTGCTTCCATCAGCTGCCGACCGATGGTGTAAGTCGGGTTCAGGGACGTCATCGGGTCTTGGAAGATAATCGAGATGCGATTGCCGCGCACGGAGCGCAGCAGCTTCTCGTCCGCGCCGACCAGCTCCTGCCCGTCGAATTTCACGCTGCCGCTGACGATTTTGCCCGTCGGCGCAAGAATCTGCATGACGGAATACGCCGTGACGCTCTTGCCCGAACCGCTTTCCCCCACGATGCCCAGCACCTTGCCGTGGTCAAGGCGGAACGAAACGCCATCCACCGCCTTGACTTCGCCCGCGTCGGTGAAGAAGGATGTATGCAGGTCATTGACTTCCAGCAATGCCATTTTGTCCAGCTCCTTTCATCACGCATTCAGCTTCGGGTCAAATGCGTCGCGCAGACCGTCGCCGAACAGGTTCAGGCTCAGCACGATGAGGCAGATGACCACGGCGGGGATAATCAGGCGATAGGTGTAGGAATAGATGCCGTTGAGCGCGTCAGAAGCCAGCGAACCCAGCGAGGGCATCGGCGCGTTGACGCCCAGACCCAGGAAGGACAGGAAGCTTTCGGTGAAAATCGCGTTCGGAATTTGCAGCGCAGTCGAAATAATCACGACGCTGATGCAGTTCGGCAAAAGGTGCTTGCGGATAATCCACTGCGCCTTCGCGCCCGTCGCCTGCGCCGACAGCACGTACTCCTGCTCGCGGAGGGACAGAATCTGACCGCGAATCAGGCGCGCCATGCCCACCCAATAGAGCAGACCAAAGACGATGAACATGCTGATGATGTTCGAGCCGATTTTCTCTAAGATGGTGCCTTCCACATGCAGCACCTGCCCCAGCACGACCGACAGCAGGATGATGACCAGCATGTCCGGCAATGAGTAGATAATATCGACGATTCGCATGATGAACAAGTCCACCCTGCCGCCGAAATATCCTGCGACTGCGCCAATCATCATGCCAATCACCAGCACGATGATGCTGGCGAAGAAGCCGACAGCAAGGGAAATTCGTGTCCCGTAGACGACGCGGATGAAGTAGTCGCGTCCGTGCGCGTCCGTGCCGAAGATGTGCGGGAAAACAGATTCCCCTTTGTCGATTTTCTTCAGTTCCGTCTTGCCGTACTGGAACGGCGCGAGGTTGTTGTAGCTGTTGTCCATCGGGCGACCCTTCGTCTGTCCCAGCATCTGGTCATACGAATACGGCCAGAACATCGGAATAATGATGGAGGACAGCGTAATCAGCACAATCAGAATCAGGCTGATGGTCGCGACCTTGTTCTTCAGCAGGCGCTTCACGCCGTCGCGGAAAAAGGTCGAGGACGGCCGCATCCGGGAGATGACTTCCTTTTCCTCCGCCGTCGCGGGCATGAAGGAATCCACATCCAGATGCAGGCTAAAGGGCTTTTTCTTGTTCATCATCATGATGCAGAGGCCTCCTTATTCGTAATCAATGCGTGGATCAGCCACCTTGTAGAGCAGGTCGCTGATCAGATTCATAATCACGATTAAAGAGGCGAGGAAAATGGTCGTCCCCATAATCATGGTGTAGTCGCGGTTGGTGATGCTGGATACGAACTGGCGGCCGATGCCCGGCACGGCGAAAATCTGCTCGACGACCATCGAGCCGGTGACGATGAACGCCAGCATCGGGCCGAAATAGGTGATAACCGGAATCAGCGAGTTCTTCAGCGCGTGACCGAAGATAATTTTCTTGCCCGAAACGCCCTTGGCGCGCGCGGTGCGGATATAATCCTGCCCCAGCACGTCGAGCATGGAGGAGCGCGTCAGGCGCGTGATGTAGCTCATCGGGTAGAGCGCAAGGGTGATAATCGGGAGGATCAGCCCTTCGGCCGTCGCGCCGTTCGCGGGTACCCAGCCTAACTTGACTGAGAACACTATCAGCAGGAATGACCCCATAATGAACGACGGCATGGACACGAACGCGGTCGTAATCACCATGATAATCTTATCCAGCACGGTGTTGCGCCGCAGCGCCGCCAGCGCGCCGAGGACGATGCCGGCAATCGCCGCGCTGAACGCCGCAATCAGACCAAGCTTCGCGGAGGTCTTCATCCCATCCAGAATAATGTCAATGACCTGACGGCCGCGCTGCTTCAGGCTCGGCCCGAAGTCCAGCTTCGTCACCACGTCGCGCAGATACGTCACATACTGTTCGCCCAGCGGCTTGTCCAGCCCGTACTTGGCCTCCAGCGCCGCCTGCGCTTCCGCGGAAATTGCCTTTTCACTTGCGAACGGTCCACCCGGAATCGAGTGCATCACGAAGAACGTCACCGTGATGACAATCCAGATGGTCAGCAGCGCCAGCAGCACGCGCTTGAGGATATAAAACAGCATCTTGGAATTCATCCGCTCCACCTTCCCGGCAGGGGCGCTGCCGCGTCTGCCTGCGTTTCTTGTTCATCGACACGCCAAACCAACCGGCTTCACCGTGTCGATGCTTTATTATGCAACACTGTATGGAGAAAATCAAGTGTTTTGTTGCACAAACTGTGTTTTTTTTATGTTTTTCTCGTGTATTTTGAATATTTTCGTCCAAGTTGTTGCATTTATCAAGTTTTTCTGCAAGTCCCTGTTCATTTTTGCGCACAAAAAATGCAGGACGCTCATTCGTCCTGCATCATGGTAACGAAGTGAATTACTCCGCTGCCGCCAAGCTGCCGAAGATCTCCAGCGGCATGTTTTCCAGCGCGTCGCCCACTTCCTTGCTGGCGACCTGGAACGTCACGGCGAGAACCGTCTCGTCATCAAGGAAGGTGTACAGCGCCAGCACGGTGTCGCCCGGCGTGTACATCAGGCAATAGTTTTCGTTGACATACAGCTCAGCGAGCATTCCTTCCGTCGCGCCCGCGTCCTGAATGCCTTGCAGCAGCGTTTCAAAGCTCATCGCGGACAGCTGCGCCGTAATGCTGACCGTCTGGTCGGCGTTGACGGCGAAGAGCAGGATGTTCTCGGCGTTTTCCGTGCCTGCGGGGACTTCCTGAACCGCCCAGTCCGCCGGAATCTGCATCGTCAGACCCGTTTCACCAAGCGCAACCGTCTGCGCCTCGAAGCTGACATTCATTTCAACTGCCGGCACTTCCGCTTCTTCCTCCGCGAACGCAAAGGCAGTGCAGCACATCATGAGCGCCATCAGGAGAGCAAGGAGTTTCTTCATATTTGTTTCCGTTCTTTCATTTCCAGCATGATTTGGCTGATTTCTTTCCATATTGAACAGCCACATCTGGTAACATTTATGATACCAAATGGAAGCCGCTTTTGCAATACGCTTTCGCGCAGGAAAACGGTTGATTCGCGCGGATTTGGGATTTCAGAATGAAGCAGCTTCCATTTTCATTCGGAAAATGCGAGTGAAGTAACTTTTATTTGCTTTTCAATTCTCACAAAAACAAACAGTTGATTCTTTCCGTAAAAGCGGACTTTGCTTTCCTCCCCCTTCACAAAAAGCGGGGCACCGCGAGAGCTTTCGCCCCCGCAGCACCCCGCCATCCGCGGATGCGCAATTCCGCATTGTCCCTTACTTCTTCGTCCAGTCCTGCTTTTCGCCGATGCCGTAGTTTGCCGGCAGCACGTCGTCATCAACCAGCACGAAGCCCAAATCCGCCGTGTAGGTCGTACTGGCGGAGGTCACCTGCACCGGGTTCGATTCACCGTTTTCGCCCAGAATCGACGCAATCAGCGGAATATCCGTGCGCATACGCGTCGGCACAACTTCCGCCGGGTAGATGGGCTTGAGCGTGTACACGCCGGGATACAGGTTCTCGAAAGTGTAGTAACCGTACGCGTCGGTCGTCGTTTCCGCGACGAGCTGGTCGTTTCGCCACAGCTCGATGCGCATGTCGCCCAGACCGAGTTCGCCCGCGTCCTGCAGGCCGTTGCCGTTCAGGTCAAGCCAGCAGAAGTCGCCCAGCGTGCCCGGCTGCACCGCGCCGATGTTCTGCTCCAGCTGATGCTGGCTCATGCGCAGGGCAATCAGGTCGCTCTCTCCCTCGCGGGCGGTGTAGGTCGTCATCACGCTGATGTTCTGCCCGTCCTTAAGGCGCGTGTCGTCCTTTTCTACGACGACGTAGCCGTTCGGGAGCGTCACACGCAGACGGTAGTTGCCCGGCATCAAGCCGTCAAAGCGGTAGATGCCGTCCTCGCCCGTCGTCGCGTTTTGCAGTTCGCTGCCCTTTTCGTCCAGCAGGATAACCTCCGCGCCGGACAGGGGCGCAATCTCGCCCGCGTTGTCGCACCAGACCATGCCGCCGATGCTTGTGTCAATCTTCAAGCCCAGCATCGGAGCAGTATAGTTGTTGTTTTCGCTAATTTCAATCTCGGTCATGACGAGCTGACTGCCCTCGGTGGTGAAGGTGCTGTCGCCCAGACGCGCCGCCTGCGTACCTTCCTTGAGGTCGTAGGCAAGGCTGTACACGCCGGGGGCAATGCCGTCGATGGCGAACCGCCCATCCGCATCGGTCTGCACCTGCGCAAACACCGCGCCGGTTTCATCCAGCAGGGTCAGCGTCTCGTTTTCCGGGGTGATTTCGCCCGCGTCCATGCGCCCGTTGTCATTCTCATCCACCCAAACCTGACCGGACAGCTTCGACGGAATCACGCCGCCAAGCGCCTGATTCAGCCATTCCTCGCCCAGCCCGATTTCGATGCTCACCTGCTGCTCGTCCAGCCCGTGCATCAACGGCAGGGTCACATTGCCGTCCAGCTTGGAGAGCACCATGCCCTCCGGGAAGCGCAGGGTCAACGTGTAAGCGTCCGGCCGCAGCCCGGTGAAGCTGTACGCGCCCGTCGCATCGGTGAGGACGGTCTGCTCCGTCAAATCCTCGCGGGAGGGGGTCAGAATCAGCGTCACGCCGGCAAGCGCCGCTTCGTTTGCATCCTGCGCGCCGTTGCCGTTGTGATCGGCAAACACCATGCCTTCAATGTCGCCCAAAGCCAGTGCGCCGCACAGGGGCGCGGTGACTTCTTCGCCCACGCCGATGGTAAAGGAATCCGTCGTGCCGTCGGAATCCGGCGCGATGGTGTTGCCGCCGTCCGTCATGGGAGCAAACACGCCGTCGCCCGGCAGCTCGTAGCGCAGGCGGTACGTTCCGGGCAGCACCGCGTCAAACAGGAAGCTGCCATCCGCGCCGATGGTGCGGGTCGCCACGTCGCCGGTTTCGTCCATCAGGTGGACCACCGCGCCGAGCAAGCCGCCTTCATCCGCGTCGCGCAGGCCATTGTCGTTCTTGTCGGCAAACACCACGCCGGACACATGGCCGGGGGTAATCATGCCGATATCAAGACCCGTCAAATCCGCGCCCATTGTCAGCGCCACCGGTTCGCTTTCGCCCGCGCCGCCGGAGAGGTTGCGGAGGATATTGCCGTCGCCCGTGCGTGTGAACGCCAAGCCGCTGTTCGCGGTCGCGCTCACGGTGTACTGCCCCGGCGCAAGGTCATCGAAGGTATACACGCCGCTGCGGTTCGTTTTCGCCGTGCGGGTATTGCCGTTTTCATCCGTCAGGGTGACGGTGAAGTTGTTGACCATCTTTTCCGCGTCCATCCGGCTGCCGGAGAAGTCGTCATCCAGATACACCGTGCCGGAGATGCTGCCGTAAGTAATCGCGCCGATGGCCATCGTCATCTCGCTGTCGTTCTCCAGCACCACGTCGGAAATCGTGTACTCGCGGCGGTCAGTGCCGGGCGCGAACAGGTTGCCGTACTCGCCATCGCCCGCAATGGTGTACACATAGCCCTGCGGAATCGTCGCTTTGACGCGGAACGTGCTGCCGCGGATGTTGGCGAAGGTGAAGCGCCCGTTCTCGTCGGAGACGGTGTTCAGCAGCTCCTTGCCGATGGCCTGACGATACAGGACGACCTTCACGCCTTCCAGCGTCTTTTCGCCCTCGTCGTACACGCCGTTGTTGTTTTCATCCAGGAAGCAGATGCCGTTGATGTCAGAACCCTTCATCACGCCAAGGAGGACTTCCTCCAAGTCACCGCGTTCAAGAATCACCTGATCCGTTTCGGAGCGCTTAAATTCGCTGGTGATGATGGAGCGGCGATTACCGCCCGTCTGGCTATATCGCGCAAAGACCAAGCCGTCCGGCAGGCTGTATTCGACATTGTATGTGCCGTAGCGCATTTGACCGATGTAGAATTTGCCGTCCTCGCCGCTCTCGGTTTCGTACACCAAGCCGTTTTTCACGCCGACGGCGCGGATTTTGATGCCCGCTTGACCGGGTTCGCCGTCCTGATACACGCCGTCGTCGTTTTCATCCAGCCACACAAGCCCCTGCAGCGCCGCCATCGTCATCACGCCGACGCCCACGTCGGTCACAGAACCGGCTTCGAGGGTCAGCGGCACGCTGCTTTGCACTTGTTCGGTCGTTTCATCCATGATGGACATGTTCGCGCTGACATTTTTGCCGTGCGCGCCATGGCCGAAGCCCGCGGGCAGCTCGCTGCGCAGGACGTACGTCCCCGCCGGGACAGCCAGCGACACTTCACCGTTCTTGTCCGTTTCGCCGGATGCCACAACAACCTCCACGCCGTTGACTTCGGTGATGAGGCTCATCGTCGCGCCGGACACGCCTTCCTCGTACTTCCCGCGTGAACCGTTGTTATCATTGTCGCGGAAAGCGTGGATGGTCAGCGCCGCCGGATTCGCCGCCTTCGCGGTCACAGTCGCGGGTTCGTCGCTAATGACGAGCGCACCGTTGGCAAGGGTCACGCCCGCGTCATAGCGGACGACGTACGTCCCGTATTCGAGGAACTCCGCCTGCCAAGCGCCGTTTTCATCCGTCACCGCTTCCGCCGCGACTTCGCCCGCCTGATTGACCAGCTGCACCTGCACGCCGCTCATCGGCTGACCGTCCAGCCCCAGCACCACGCCGGAAGCGTCGCCGGTGGCATGGTTCGCCAGCGCCGGCAGCACAACGGTTTCGCCCGCGCCGATTTCCACCAGAATGCTCGCCGTCACGCCCGTATCGGTCGTGCTGAGCGTCCAGCCCTCGGTGTCATACAAGCCGCGCGGCAGGGCTGCCGTAATCTGATAAGTATCAGGATACAGGTTGTTCAGCGCAAACGCGCCGCTGACCGTCATCTGTTCGCTCATCCGCTGGCCGGAAATCGTCACTTCCGCCGGGGCAGACAGGTCGTCGATGCTGCCGGTCATGCCGCCGCTGAGCGTCAGATCCAGTTCATAACGGCTGGTCTGCATCGCCTGAATGTTCACCAGCCACTGTGCCTGACCCTTCTGCAGGTTCGGCCAGCCGTTCACGCCCGTCAGCAGCGTGCCTTCCGGCAGCGTCACCGTGACGGCGTATGTCCCGTGGAAGAGGTCGGCTTCCTCCACCGTCTCGCCATCGGTCAGGTAACCCGTGCGGGTCGTTTTGCCGTCCTCGCTGACAATCTGGTACGCCACTGCCGCGTTCACGCCGCGCATGAGCATCGTCAGCGTGCCGTCCACGGGTTCAGGGGTGGGGGTCGGCGTAGGCGTAGGCGTCGGGCTCGGCGTGGGCGTCGGGCTCGGGGTGGGGGTAGCCGTCGGGGTTGGTGTCGGCGCTTCCGTGGGTTTCTCCGTCGGTTCCTCCGTCGGATTCTCGGTCGGCGCTTCCGTCGGCGCTAAGGTCGGGGTAGCCGTCGGGGTCGGCGTAGGTGTTGCCGTTGCCGTTGGCGTAGGCGTTGCCGTCGGTGTAGGTGTCGGGGTGGGCGTCGGCGTAGGCGTAGGTTCAGGCGTGGCGGTCGGCGCCATCGTCGGCGGCACATAGTAATAGGAAGCGTTCACCTTCGTCACGGAATCCGCACCCGTGTAGCGCTCAATGTTGATAATCTTGTCGCGCCAGCTTTCAATGGCCAGCGAAGCCTTCGTCATTCGCAGGGTATACAGCCCCGTGTGAATCGCCGCCGGCAGGGCATAGTCGCCCCGGCTGTCGGTGTCGAAGGAGAGAATCGTCTCGCCGCGCTCGTTAATCAGGTCAAAAGAGGAGCTGCTCTCCGTGTGCACGGTGAACAGACCCGTGTCCGTCAGCACAGCAATGACCGCTTTGTTCAGCCGTCCATCGACAATCGACACGGTGTAGCTCGCCGCCATGATGGCGTCCTCCGGCATCGTTTCCGCCACCGGGACAAGCTGCACATTGCCCGTGCCGGGGACGGAAATCGGGTCGCTGCCGAAGTCGGTCAGGCGAATCGTGCCGACCGCCGCCCCGTTCTGCATGACGGTAAAATCGCCCGTGAATTTCCGGGATTCATACGTTCCCGCGCTTGTGGCATACATGCCCAGAAAATCCACTTGCAGCATCGTCAGCTCCGATGCCGCAGCCGCGGGGAGCAGCATCAGCAGCATTCCCAGCGCGAGCAGGAGTGACAGAAATCGCTTGCCAAGCATCTTCATCTTGCCTGTTCCTCCATCTGAATCATCCGCAAGCCGTGCGGAGTAAAGTCACAGAATAATCCATGTACTATGGTAAAGCAATCCGCCCGACTTGTCAACCATTCCGCGCATATTTTTACAATTGGATTGCTTTTCTGGTCGAAAATCAGCATGTTCCGGCAATAGAAAAGAAGGCTGACTTTTTCAGTCAGCCTCCCATGCGGATACTATTTCCAAATGAGAATGCGCCGAGATGCACCGCAAATGATTCGTTCTGGCTAACGCAAACGCCAGCATGGGAAAGGCGCAAGCAGATGGCACATCCAAATGCAGGAAATCGTATCAGTTGCTGCCGCCCATCAGCAGGGTCAGCATGCTCTCCGGCAGACTCATCAGCAGGGTCATGGGCAGGTTCTGCAGGTTGTTCATCACCTTGACGAACCACGTCTGGAACTCACTGTCCGTCATCGCGCCCAAATCCTGCGCCTTGCTCACGTCCAGCGCGTCCTTCGCGTCGCAGGTGCGGGTTTCCGCCGTGATGGTCACAACGTCCAGACCCATGAAGCGCACCAGCACATCCACCTTGCGGACGCCCTGTTCGCCGTCCATCGTCGTAGCGGTCGTCACCACAACGCCGAAGCCCTGCTCGACACCGTCCACCGTTTCCTTGATTTCCACATCAACAACGCTGCTGTCCGTGCCAACGCCCTTGCCGCTGACGTTGATTTCAACGGGGTCTTCGCCAGCATAGGCGGTCAGGTTCGCCGTGAAGTTCTCCAAGTCGCCTGCGAAGGTCAGCGTCGCCGCGGTATCTTCCGCGCTCTTGATGGTCACAAGCCACGTCGCCACGCCGTCCGCCGTGTTGCGGGTCATCGTGAAGGAGATCGGCAAGGGTTCTTCGCCGCCGTTGTTGATCTTCACCGAAGCCGTCATGCGAACCAACTCGCCTGCTTCAGTCATCCAGTATTCGTAAACGATGTCATCCGCATAGAGATCTGCTTCATCAAGCTCTTTCAGCAGGTCGTCCCAGCTCGTGTCAGCAGCGGAAAAAAGCGCATCCATGTAGGCGCCGATGCTCGGAAAGCTGTGGATCATTTCCAGCAGGGCTTTCGTCATCTCGGCCAGCTTTTCCGGCGGAACGGTGACTTTGACGTAGCTCTTCGCCGCGTCGCAGTCGCCGGGCTGCTCGGTCACTTCTGCCATTTCTGCACCGGACAGTATTTCGTTCATCATGGTCATGAACGCCGTGGTGTCCGCCTGCGTCAGTTCTTCCATGAGCTGCTCTTCAGTCATGCTGCTCAGATTCGCCGCTGCTTCCATCAGGGCGGTGTATTCCGCATTGCCGCTCAGCTGTTCCTTCGATTCTTCAATCGCCTTGTCGATCTCCTCGTCGCTCTGACCGGACATCTTCATCGTCGCGCGGAGGGCTTTTTCCTTGATGGCTTCCACGTCCTTGCTGTTCACAGCAATCACGCCGCCCAGCAGCGCGCTGGACACATACATCAGCTGGTTTTCTTCCGCAGCAGTCGTCAGCGATGCCATACCCAGCACGCTCTTGCCGCTCAGGTTGAGGTCAAAGCCAGCTTCGTCGCCCTGCTGATAGCCGGTCAGGGACAGCGCCGCCAGCAGGTCGTTGATGGCAGCCATCGCGGTGTCATCCCCGCCCAGCGCCGCCACGAGGTCAGCGTTCAGGTCGTGGATGGTGATGGTGGTTTCCTGACGCGCGGCATTGTCCCACACGCTGTTTTCCGCCATCGAGGTCAGGGGCATCGCCAGCATCATGATGCTGAGCAGTACCGCAAGCAGTTTCTTCATGGGGTTTTCCTCCTTGTTATTTGGTTTCCCTTTTTCTTTATAGCGAACACTGCGGGGCAGTGATGCTTTCGGTTGACTTACTCTGCGTTATCGCGAATCAGCTGTGACACGCTGGTGGTGAACTGGCGCGTGCTGTCCGGCAAATTCATCATGAACCGCGGCAGAATCTGCCCGGTGGTGAACATCACGCCCGTCATGTACGCCTTGAAGCGCACACTGCTGATTTCGCCCAAGTCCAGCACGTCGCCATCCGACAGCAGGGGGCGGGATTCGCACGGGCGCGTTTCGGCGGCAATCGTCAGGAAGTGCTCGCTATGCCACAACAGCCGCACAGCCACGTCCTGCCGTACTTCGCCATCCACCATCTGGGTGTCCATGCTGGCGCTCCAGCTAAGGCCCTTTTCTTCCCCGTCCACCGTGCGGTGCATTTCCAGCAGGACATTCGCTTCGTTCGTCAGCGACGAAATGGTGCAGCGGTACAGCCTCTGTTTGCCGTCATCCGACGCAATCAGCACCGCTATTCCGCCGTCGTCCTCCATCTTCAGCTGACCATTCGTGCCCTTGCCCGCCGTTTCCTGCCGCCAATCCAGCCGCACGTCGTCGCCCGTCGGATGGAAATTCACCGTGATTGCTGCGTTCAGCAGCGTATCCTGCGCCAGCGTCGGCGTATGGGTCGGCGCAACCTTGTAGCTGACCACCACCCGCAGCAGGCGCATCGACGCATCCACATACTGCGCCACCTGCGCATCTTCCACCAGCAGCGTCTGCTGACGCAGCCACGTCTGCAAGTCCGTATCCTCGACGGGCTGATCCTGCGCGAAGGCCACCAGCTGCCGATACGTATTGAGCAAATCCACATACGCCTTGACGGCGGGCGTTTCCTCCACCGTGTCCAGCAGAATGCACAGCACCTCCATCAGCTGCTCATTGCTGAGGGGGAAGTACAGAATGTTCTTCGCCGATTCGCATCCTTCGGGTGGATTCGAGACGCTTTCCACCCGCGTAACCTTCAAAATCTTGTTCAAGCGCGTAGCAGCCTGCTGCCAGTCCGTCTCGAACAAGCCATTGGCAACGTCCTCCGACTGCATTTCGCCCGTTATCAGCGGATTTTTCGTGATTTTCGCCAGCAGTGCACCCACGTTCTCGTACTCTTGCGCAATGGATTCGCTGACTTCCTTAGCGGGCAGCTCCACCCCTGCGTCCGCATACACGCTCTGCGACGCATTCCACTGATGCAGGATTTCCGCGATATGCCGCATGTCCTCGTCGAGATTCAGGTACACCGTGCCGCCCAGCACATCACCGCTGATGTAGACATCCGCGCCGCGAGTCTGCACGCCGTAATCCACAATAGACTGGTCATTCAGAAACAGCTCACACGAGGTGAACCCCTGCCGATAGACCTCCACGCGCAGGGCATCCAGCAAATCCCGATACGCGGTTTCCGCCGCTTCCTCCATTTCCGCCACGAGCGCCCGCCCGTTGAAATCGCGGAAGGTGATGGTCGTCAGCGTCGCTTGGGGCGCGTTTTCCTCCGCCAGTCCACACAGCGGCAGCATCAGCGCCAGCGTCAGCAGAATCGCAAGCAGCTTCTTCATTCGTCAGCCTCCTTGACATTCGTTTGTGCGCTTTTCCGCATTCCATTACCATTATATCAAAAAAAACACCTGTTGCAAGCGAATATGCGCAAGTTTTACAATTCCATGCCTGAAAGATGCAAATTTGCGTCTGAAAGCGCATCTTCGCGGGAAAAATGCTTGATGCCGTCATGCAAAATTTCTGTGAATGGCGCAAAAGGCCGTTTTCCCCTCTTGTGAAGCGCGAAAAAATATGCTACAATAGACAGAGTATTCTGGATTACTGAAAGGAGCTAATTCGCATGGAATTTCTGACCAAGCTTTTGGGCATCGCCAGCGCCGTTGCGGAAACCACCACCACCACCGGTGCGGCCGACCCTGCCGCCGTCACCACGGATTCTGCCGCTGGCGGCATTGTCGGTATTCTCTTCAGCCTTCTGCCGCTGCTGCTGGTTTTCGTCCTGATGTACTTCATGATGATTCGCCCGGAGAAGAAGCGCCGCAAGAAGGAGCAGGACATGCTCGCATCCCTGAAGAAGGGCGACCGCGTGTGCACCATCGGCGGCATCTACGCCACCATCGAGAGCATCAAGGACGACACCATCACCCTGAGCGTCGGCAAGGGCGACCAGACGATGGTTGTTGCGCGCTGGGCGATTCGCTCGGTGGAAGATGTGACCATCGAAAACGAGACCGAATCCCTGAACTAATCGCAAAATTCCCGGCTTCGTGCCGGGTTTTTTTGTGCCCGATTTTCCCGCCACGCATATGCTGGGAGTGAACAGCTCACACGATGGGAGGAATCGCCATGAATCAGCGTCCGAATTGCTGCCGTCCCATGCCGCCGCAAGCGCCTTGCCCGTCCAGACCGCCTTGCCCGCCGAAACCCGGTTGCCCGGCTTGTCCGCCGACGCAGAAGGGCATTTTATTGCCGCGAATCCTCGCCAGCGGGCGGGAGTGGCAGCGCCGCGCGTGTGTGGCGCTGTGCGTCGGCGGTTTGCCGGAGGATGTGAACGGGCGGCTGCAGCTCGTCGGCGTTACGGCGTGCGGTGACGCGGATTGGGAGATTGCGCCGTACCAAGAACCGCGCCCGTGCGGCTGCCGCGGATGCCGACCATCTCGACCCGCGCCGTGCTTTCTGCGGGTGAATATTCCGGTTGTTTGCCAAGTGCAGGCGGAGTGCGGGCAGGTTTTGCGCGGCGAAAGTGTGCTGACAACGGATGTTGCGCTGCCGATTCGCTGTGTGCAGGCGGAATGCTGGCGCAACCAGATGATGGTGCTTCCGTGTGTTCGGCTGATTGACGGCGGCGCGCCTGTGTGTGCGGATAACTGCCGTCCCCCTGTGTTTGATTGCACGATTGAGCTGCTCGTCGAAGCCTACATGACGCGATGGGAAGCGTGCGGCACCCCTGCGCCGACTTGTCCGGATTTACCGCTATTCCCCCCGCCGCCGTTCGGGTGACAAGGGCGTTGGAAGCCCCAAGGGGCTTTGCCCCTTGACCCCAGCAGGGACGCTGTCCCTGCACCCTGCAAGG
>OIYT01001694.1_pt1 | contig 14984 bp, 16 predicted proteins | sample 1588201 | NCBI WGS metagenome assembly OIYT01 (sample SAMN03283260) | human gut metagenome | biome: human-associated habitat; material: feces | host: Homo sapiens | place: USA | collected 2013
TGCATGTGTTAGGCACGCCGCCAGCGTTCGTCCTGAGCCAGGATCAAACTCTCAATAAATGGTATCTTAAGCATCCGTCTCCGAATGCATAAAATCAATTCATTGAATCATTCGCTCTTAGCTTATACTCAAGAATTTCTTCGTTGGCTATTCTTACACAATCTCAGTAATTTCTCACTGACATCTTTAAGAACAACTTGTTTTTATCAAATCGTCCTTTGGTGTTTGTTCATGTTTCTCGTTGTTTAATTTACAAGGTACACCGCTGCCACTCGAACCACCGGCTCTCCGTGACAGCTTGCATATGATACCACGCCTTCCTCTCTTTGTCAAGCGCTTTTTTGAGTTTTTTTGCATTTATTTTTTCGATACCGGATATTGGGAGATTATTGGCGCAATTCTACAAGATATGCTCCCAGAACTTTCCGCTTGCGCTTTTCCCTCACTGCAGCTATACTGTCGACAGGAAAGAAGGGTGAAAAATGTACGACCGCATCACTTCGCGTCTTATCGTCTGGCTGATGTTTCTGGCCACGATCGCTGCGTATACATAAAAGAAGTCGGGCACAGTCCGACTTCTTTTATGCCTTTTCGAATTCCTTCGCAACGTCTTGCAGTAGGTCCCGGATATGCAGATGCTGTGGGCAGCCCTTTTCGCGCTTACCGCGCTTGATGCAGTCAGAGGCGCGGCGTCCGTCGCACGTGCGGATGTCATAATAATAATCAGCATTCCAACCATGGTGTGTCTGCTTGGCGTTCATCGTTGCAACCAAGTCCGGGACGGAGATGTGCTTCGGGCAGCCGGCAGTACAATAGCGGCAGGCCGTGCAAGGAATGAGATTCATGCTCTTGAAAATCTCCTGCACACGCTTGACGGCACTCATCTCCCACTCATCAAGGAGTTTAAAATCCTTCATATAGCCGAGATTGTCCTGCATTTGCGAGAGATTGCTCATGCCCGAAAGAACCATCATAATGCCGGGAAAGCCCGCAGCAAAGCGGATGGCATAGCTCGCGGCGCTGCCGCCGTGCAGGTCGTTCAGGACGGTCTTGGCTTGCTCCGAGAAATCAACCAGGTGGCCGCCCTTGAACGGTTTCATGACAATAACCGGCTTGCCGTGCTTGCGGCAGACCTCGTGGCAGGCGCGGCTCTGCACCGTTGGATCCTCGAAGTCCACATAGTTAAGCTGGATCTGCACGACCTCGATCTGCGGGCATTCGTTCAGAAGTGGCGTGTCAAAATAGTTGAAGCCTGCATCGAGAAAGGCATCCACCATGCGGTTCGTTTACTCGATGTCGACCTCTCCGTCCTTCATCGGCAGGCGCATGCAGCCAAAGCCGAAGTCCTTTTTGATTTTTTCATTTTTATGACTTCTTCCTTGAATTCTTTTCTTCCAGCAGCGCCGCAGCCAGCAGCAAATTGCGGGCGCGGCCGCTGTAAAGTCCCGCCAGAACCAGAATTCCCATAGCCAGCACGATGGCGGCCGACAGACGGTAGCGGTTTGCCCAGCCGGTCAACACCACCGCGCCAAAATCGCCGAGAAGATAGGACGCGATCACGACCGCCGCGGCCAGCGCCAGCGCCGCCGCGCACCAGATGCGTGAGCACCGGTAGCGTACAGAAAGCGCGGCGCGCTCCCCCTGCGGAACCGTCTTTAATAACCGTGCGTAATGCTCCGGCTCCTCGCGCTTCAACTCCTCGGCAAGCGTGCTCAAATATTTCTTCGCAGCCTTGTCCTTGGGAGAGGTCAGCGCGGTTTCCAAGAGATCAAATTCAATTTCCATTATCGATACTGGATCCTCATTCCCTTCGCAAAGAGCGGGTTAATGGCCACAATCGCGCGGTCACCCGCCCTGCACTCAACTCCGGTCACATCGACCGCCGCGTGCAGCAGACCGAGCTGACCGACGACCTTGCAGCGCACACCGTTGATCTCAACGGTCAGGTGTCTGCGCCGCAGCATGCCGCGCAGACCGGAAAGGATCAACGAGACACAGTCCCGAAAACGTGTCACGCCACTGGAGACATGCACGCCGAAACCGTTGTACCAGCCGATGGGAATGATCGCGATTTTCGTATCCTTCTTTGCCGTCCAGACCGCATCGTAGCCCGTAGTATGCCCCTTGGGCAGCACGCGCACCGCGTCGATCTCCGCTTCTGCATAGCCCACGGGGCGCAGCGCCGTCTGGAAGGCCATGCGGCCGAGAATCGCAGAGCCGAGGCGTACCGCATCGCAGTGCATCTCCGGAAAGCGCAGAAAGGCCGAGGAATTGCAGCAGTGCACCATACCGGTCTCAAATCCGGCCGCACGAACAGCGTGAACGGTTTTCATAAAAGCGTCATACTCAGCCCGCGTGCGCTTTTCATTGTTGAAGGCGCAGTCAAAATGCGTGTAAATACCGCTGATGGCAATGTGCTTTTCCTCGCGATAGAGCCGCAGAATCCCCTCGACGTCATCCGGCAGGAAGCCAAAACGTCCCATGCCGGTGTCGATCTTGACATGGACCTCCGCGACATCCGCGCGCTGCGCTGCGATTTCGTTGACAAGCGCCGCCATTTCCGCAGAACCAACGGTCAGGATCACTCGCAGATCGATCAGACGGTTGATCTCCTCTGCATTCTCCGCCGAACGAAGCATCAGAATCTGCGCCGAATCAAAACCGTTTTCACGCAGCAGCTCGGCTTCGCGCACTTCGGTGACGCAAAAGTGATTGATACCGTGCTCACTCAGGCGCTGCGCCAGAGGCACAAGGCCGAGGCCGTAGCCGTTACCCTTGACCACCGCCCAAATCTGCGCCTTGCCCGTCTTACGTTTCAGAAGTTCTATATTATGCGACAGATTTGCCGTTTCCACCACATACGTTTTCATATCGCTTTTCCTTACTTTTTCTTTCTTGCCGGGCCGCGCAGGATCTTCCGGCGCATATTATAGGCAAAGCCGAGCAGCTTGTTGATCGTCGGGCGGAACACGACCTCGATCTCGCCGACGTATTCCACGACCTCGCCGCGGAACTTGCGCTTAAAGACATACAGGCCATAGAGCGGGCTGGACTCGTCCTCGACAGCGGCAATGCCGCCGAAGTCGTACAGGCGCACGCCGTTGGCCGCCGCGGTGGAGATCATCTTCCACTGCATGGCATAGTTCGGCATTTTGTCGCGGTGGCTGTTGGAGCTTGCACCGTAAAGGTGCAGGCTGCGGTTGCCGTAAGTGATGTTGATCGCACCGGAAATGGCTTTGCCCTCGTAATAGCTTAGGTAGAGCTTCAGATGCTCTCCCATCTCGTCATACATCCGCTCGAAATACGAAAGCGGACGCACGCTGAAATGGTCGCGCTCGCAGGTCTCCTGCATGATCTCATAGAATTCCGGCAGGCTCTCGCGGCCGCACTCGCGCACCTCGACACCGAATTTGGCAGCGCTGCGAATCGCATAGCGTGTCTTATACGGAAAGTGCATGAACATCTCGTCCGGCGTTCTGCCGGCGATGTCGAGAATATACACAACCGATGGCTGCAAGCTCGAGGAAAAGTCGCTGCCGTCAAACTTAAAGCTGCCGCCAAGCGACTGCATGATCCTGACAAATTCCTCGTCGTCCTTGCGGACGTTGGGATCCATTTTGAGCGCATAGCTCTTGTATTTCTTCGCCAGCACCTTGGCGCCCGCCATGATCTCGGCCAGTGCTTCCTTATCGTGCGGGTCGCAGACCGGGCCGCGCGGCGCGTACATGAGCGTGTAGCCCAGCACAATGGGCCGAATGAGCACGAGCATGCCGGCCTTGATCTTGCCGTCCTCGCCGCGCACGGCGATAATCTCGGTAATGAATTTATTCTTGACGCGGCCCCATTCCGGGCTTTGGTGGAACATGCCGTTTTCGCTGTGCAGCAAAAATTCCTCGTATTCGGGGTATTGTTCTTTCGTTAAAATTTCCAATGGAATGACCGTCCTTTGTTCAATACTTTCGTCAGTTATTCTCAGTTTCCTTCTATCATACTATAATCAAACCGCACGCGATTGTCAAGTGCGGGGGTGGTTTTTGCCGCGCAGGAGAAAAGTCTTGCACTCTGATTATGAAGATGCTATACTTATTTTAATACTAAAAAAGGAGCTGTCTGGTATGAAAAAAATTCTCCGCGGCGGCACCGTCATCAACGCCTCCGGCCGTCAGAACGCAGACGTTCTCATCGAGGGCGAGAAAATCGTCGCCGTTGCACCGGCTCTGTCCTGCGCGGATGCCGAGGTCATCGACGTTACGGGCAAGCTGCTCTTCCCCGGCTTTATCGATGCACACACGCATTTTGACCTTGATGTCTGCAACATGACGACCGCTGACGATTTCTATACCGGCGGCCGTTCTGCGCTGCGCGGCGGCACGACCATGGTCATCGACTTTGCCTGCCCGAACAAGGGCGAAACGCTGCAATACGGTCTCGACCTCTGGCACAAAAAAGCCGGCGGCCGCACGGCCTGCGATTACAGCTTCCATATGACAATAGACGACTGGAATGACGAGATCATCGCAGAGCTGCCGAAGATGTTCGAGCAGGGCATCAGCTCCTTTAAAATGTATCTGACGTATCCGGCCATGATGATCGGAGACGAGAACATTTTCCATGCACTGCGCGAACTGAAAAAGCTCGGCGGCATTGCAGGCGTTCACTGCGAAAACGCAGGTGTGATTGATGCGCTCATCGCGGAGAAAAAAGCCGCAGGCGAACTTTCTCCCGCCTCACATCCCAAATGCCGTCCGTCCGAGCTGGAGGCCGAGGCCGTCGGCCGTCTTTTGAAAATGGCCAAGGTCGCAGACATTCCCGTCGTGATCGTGCATCTATCCTCTGCCGCCGGTCTGCGCGAGATTGAGTCTGCACGCGCCACCGGGCAGAAGGTCTTTGTTGAGACCTGCCCGCACTATCTGCTTCTGGAGGATTCTCTCTATTCTCTGCCCGATTTTGAGGGTGCAAAGTACGTCTGCGCTCCGCCGCTCCGTAAGAGGCTGGACAACGAGGTGCTCTGGCACGCGCTGGAGGACGGCGAGATTCAGACCGTTTCTACCGACCATTGCAGCTTCACGCTGGCGCAGAAGGATGCCGGGCGCGGTGATTTCACCAAGATCCCCGGCGGCATGCCCGGCGTGGAGACGCGCGGCGTGCTGCTGTACACCTACGGCGTCGCCGCTGGCCGCATCACGGCCGAGCGAATGGTTGACGTTCTCTCCGAAACGCCCGCGAAGCTCTACGGCGCATATCCTCGCAAGGGCTGCATCGTGCCCGGTGCGGACGCCGACATTGTTGTCTACGATCCCGAGGGCACAACGAAGATCACTGCTGCCGACCAAGCCGCAAACGTCGATTACGCGCCCTATGAGGGCTTTGAGATTGCCGGTCACATTGCAAAGGTCTATCTGCGCGGCACACTCGCCGTGGATGAGGGAACGATCCTGCAGGATCGCGGCGGTCAGTTTATTCCGCGCGGAAAGTGCGAGCTGTGAGCAAAAATGGTGCCCTGGTGGAGCGTGAATACAAAATTCGAGCTGATTTTACAATGATTTTCCACAAAAATTTGCAAAATGCTTGCTTTTTTGCAGTTATCGGTGTATAATGCAGCTATCTTCCACATATTGGAGGCTTGGTGCAAATGAATCGCATCGACAAGGAAAATTACTATCTCGACATTGCGGAGACCGTTCTTGAGCGCTCGACCTGCCTGCGTGCGGCCTATGGTGCACTCATTGTCCGCAACGACGAGATCGTCTCCACCGGCTATAACGGCGCGCCGCGCGGCCGCAGCAACTGCTCGGAGCTAGGCTACTGCATCCGTGACCGGCTGAACATCCCCTCCGGTCAGCGCTACGAGCTGTGCCGCAGCGTCCATGCCGAGACCAACGCCATCATCTCCGCAGCACGCAGCGAGTGCATCGGCGGCACGATCTACATTGTCGCGCGGAATGTCGCAGACGACACCCTCCTTGCGAACTTGCAGCCCTGCCCGATGTGCCGCCGCATGATTATCAATGCGGGGTTGTCAAAGGTCGTCATCCGCCGCAGCGAGACCACCTACGACATCATCAATGTGCAGGAATGGGTCTTTAACGACGATTCCGTCATTGACCCGAACGAATTCCAGACTTAATACGACACACGCCCGCCGGGAAACCGGTGGGCGTTTATTTACCATATCATTATAAAAAATTCTCTCCAATCTCTGCTTCTCGAATCTTTGGATTGATGTAGCGGTCTTTCTTACGGCGATGCTTGTAAACGATGGCCTTCTGTGGGCAGCGGTGATAGCAGCCGAGACAGGCGACACAGCGGTCGCCAAAACAAACCTTTCCATTCTCCAGAACAATATTCCCAACCGGGCAGAGCGCGGCGCATTTGCCGCATTGCACGCAGTCCTCCGTCGCGGAAAAATCACGGCCGATCAAATGCCAATTCGACTTGTTCTTTTCATAAAGTGCCTCTCGCGTTCTGCCCTCTGCCGGCAAATGCAGCTCTGCGCGCAAAATCGCGTCAATCACACGGTCGATCTTCTTCTCCGCAAGTCTCAGGACTAGCTTTTCGTAAATTTTGGGTGTTGTAAACGTCAATGTGTAATTCTCCGGCATCTGAATCGCGTAAACTCCGCGCAAATTTTTGTTGCCGCGCCGCGCAAGCTCTGCAACGAGACGTTCCGCTCCGCCCGTCGCACCTCCGTAGGTCAACACGACCGTCAGCGGAACATCGTTGCAGAGTCTCTGTAAAACGTCATAGGAGTGTACCGGCAGGCCGAAGGAATACACCGGAGTGACCAGAATCACCTCGTCAAACTCGCTGCCATCACCTGCGTAACGCGGCAAATACAGAATATGCGCCGGAATACGTTCCCGAATACGTTTGGCAAGATACAAGCTGTTGCCTGTGGACGAAAAATAGAGAATTCCCTTCATTGTGCTCCCTCCCACCGAGAGAATAACACAAATGCGCATAAAATGCAAGCAGCGGTTTGAACCGCGCTATTTCCGTCAAAACTTCGGAACAGGAGGGATTTTTATGGTAAAAGGCAATTCCCGTCAAGTCATTGTCGTCAAACCACAGGCGCAGCTCTTTGAGCAGGCGATCTTTCTTCTGCGAGAGGACGCGGTTGAGTCCGGCGGCGTTTCCCCGCGTGAGCTGTTGGAACAGGCGCAGGACATCGCCGACCGCTACTGCGCGCAGGGCCTGCGCCGCCGATATCCGAAGCTGCGGAGACTTCTTTGGGCGCTGGCCGGTGCAGCGCCGGTCGGCTTGGCATGGTTGGCCAGCATTTTTCTGTTCTGACAAAACTGCGACGGGCCGCTGCCCGTCACTTTTTTTGCATAAATGCTTGTCTTTTCCTCAGAATTATGGTAAACTTAATAAGATAGGTCGAGGAAGGGAGAGAAACCGATTGGAGCTTTTCGGCAAAGAGCTGGCATCGCCGGTTGTGCTTGCCCCCATGGCGGGCGTCACGGATTACGCCTTTCGCACCGTCTGCGCGGGCCTTGGCGCCGGCGTCACGGTCACGGAAATGGTCTCCTCCCGCGCGCTCGTCTATCAGGACAAAAAAAGCCGAAGCCTCCTGCGTAAAAACACGGGTTCTCTCTGCGGCGCACAGCTTTTCGGCAATGAGCCGGAGATCATGGCGCAAGCCGCCGTCTTGGCACTGAAATACTCCGGCTGCGATTTTATCGACTTGAATATGGGCTGCCCCATGCCAAAAATCGTCAATAACGGCGACGGCTGCGCCCTGATGAAGGACACCGCGCTTGCCGGTCGCATCATCCGCGCAGTCAAGGACGCAGTCAGTGTGCCCGTCACGGTCAAAATGCGTCTCGGCTGGGACCGCAGCAGCATCAATGCGCCCGTGCTCGCCCGCATCGCTGCGGAAAACGGCGCGGATGCCATCGCTGTCCACGCCCGCACCAAAACCATGCTCTATTCCGGCCGCGCGGACTGGGATCGCATCCGCGAGGTATGCGCCTGCGTCCACATTCCCGTGGTCGCAAATGGCGACATTGACTCTCCAGAGGCCGCTCTGCGCTGCCGCGCACACTCCGGCGCACAGCTTTGCATGGTCGGGCGCGCCGCTTTCGGTGATCCGTGGCTTTTGGGGCAAATTGCTGCCGCTCTCTGCGGTCAGGAAATTCCCGAGCGCCCCGCGCTTTCCGAGCGTATGGACTTGGCTCTGCATCAAATTGAACTTGCCGCCGATGATAAAGGCGAGCATATTGCGTGCCTCGAGGCACGCAAGCATCTTTCGTGGTATCTGCGCGGAGTTGCGCATAGTTCGTTTTATAAGGATCAGATTTCCCGGCTTTCTACGCTGGAGGAGGTCTACACGGTCGTGAAAGCGATCAAGCGTGATTTGAGGTGACCGACATAGACGAAATCAAGTACATTAAACGCGCGGCCGCCGGTGATGCGGACGCGTTTGAGCAGCTCGTGCTGCTGTATCAGCCCCAGGTCTACCGGCTGGCTTATCGCATGACGAATCATCCCGAGGACGCAGCCGACCTGACGCAGGAGGTTTTCCTGAAGGCTTGGAGCAATCTGGAAAAATTTGAATTTAAATCCGCCTTTTCCACTTGGCTGTACCGTCTGGCGTCCAATCTCTGCATTGATTTTCTGCGCAACACGCGGCGCAAGCCCGCCGTGCCGCTCACCTTTGAGGACACCGAGGGCGAGGAGCAGCGCATTGAGGTCGTTGATCCCGCGCCGCAGCCGGAGGAAGCGCTTCTGGCTTCCGAACAGCAGGCACAGCTCGACGCAGCGATGCAGGAGCTGGAGCCGGAGCACCGCCGGATTTTGACCCTGCGTGTGGTCAATGATCTGAGCTATACAGACATTGCGGAGATTCTCGGCATCAAAGAGGGTACCGTCAAGTCCCGCCTCGCACGTGCACGAGAAAAATTACGAAAAAATTATTACAAATGAGGAACAAAAGTAACCGTACTGCGTCTATTAAATCAGAAAGGAGGTCGCGTGCATGAACTGCGAAGAATATACCGATTTATTCAGCGGTCATCTGGACGGACAGAATTCGCAGGCTGAGGAACAGGCGCTGCAAGCGCATCTGGATGTCTGCCCGCGCTGCCGCGCCCTTCTGAATGAGTTGGAGCAAACCGACCGGCTTGTAGCCGAGGTGCCTGCGCCGCCCGAGAATCTGACCGCCGCAATTATGACAAAAGTACGCGTGAAAAAGCGCCGCAAGAAGCCGCTGTACCGTTATTTCCTGCCCGCAGCGACGCTGGCCTCCGCCGCAATTCTGGCGCTGGCCGTTTTCGGTGCGATGAATCTGCCCGTGTTTGCCGCCAAATCTGCCGATGACTCCGGCACAGATGAAGCGTACGGCGACTTTGATGCCGATATCGCCGGGATTGAATTTTCTCAATGCGCCCCCGCCGGGGACGAAGAAAGCAAAGACCTTACTTCCGAAAGTCTGAAGCTCTCGAGCGCGAACGAATCTTCTCAAGCAAGGACGGACTATTCTGCTTCGCCCGTCATGGTCGTCTGGTATGAGGATGAGGAGTCGCCGATTTCCGGGCTGACCAAGCTCACCACGCTGCCCTATGCGAGTAACCGTCTTTTTTCCAGTGTTTTGGACTCACTGCTCTCGCCCTCCGCGCCCATGACCGAGAACATTCAGGCCGCGCTTGAGAGCACTGCCGCATCCGTTGACGCCTATACGTTCCCTTATTCCCGTCTGGACAAGATTTTCGGCAATCTGACCGACTCCTATGAGGTCGCGGTGTTCTATCCCGTCGGCATTCCGGATGAGGATGCGACCTGCTTGCTGCTGGCCGCGCAGATTTCAGAATAATTCTGCATGAAAAAATCCTTCTTTTCACACAATACCTATGAGGTGTCACATGTGAAAAGAAGGATTTTTCTCTGTATTCTCGTGTTCTCGCTCCTGATAACGCCCGCACTGGCCAAGAGCGACTATATACGCTGGGTCGATTTTGACGTTGATTACAGCGCAATGCAGCGTGCGCTCGAGCTGGACATTGCCTCGCAAGCCGAAGAGCCGCCGCTTTGCTGGATCGATCTTCTTGCGCTTGCGGCGACGCGCTGCGGCGGCAGGGGCATGAAGGTATCGGACATTGACCGAGCCGCGAAGGATTTCCGAAAAAACCGCTCACCCGAGGAGTTTCTGGGTGAGCAGTTCAAGTATTATTCCTATTACCATGAAGCCTACCACGCCGCGCTTGGCGGCCTCGTGGGAAGCTATACCATCCAAGTCCGGCGCGAAAACGGCGAAACGGAGTGGGTTCCTGCCTATGGTCTGAAGGCCTTCTCCCCGATTGCTGCAGGCTATGGCTATGCGCACTACGACGACTTCGGCACAGGACGCAGCTTCGGCTTCGCGCGGCGGCACTTGGGAAACGACCTGCTCGGTGCGCTCGGCACCCCCATCGTCGCGGTCGAGGGCGGCACGGTCGAGGCGCTGGGCTGGAACCGCTACGGCGGCTGGCGCATCGGCATCCGCTCGGACGATCGCCTGCGCTATTATTACTACGCCCATCTGCGCAAGGATTCTCCCTACGCACCCGGACTTACCGAGGGGCAGCACGTCAACGCGGGCGATGTCATCGGCTTCATGGGCAGGACAGGCTACTCCGATCAGGAAAACACCAACAATATTGAAGTCGTCCATCTGCACTTCGGCCTGGAGCTGGTCTTTGACGAAAGCCAAAAGGAATGTGACAGCGAAATCTGGATCGATGTCTATCACATCATGCGCCTGCTCGACCGGCACCGCAGCAGCGTATATCTCAATCAAGATACCGGACGCTGGGAACGCCTGTATCCTTACCGCGATCTGGACGCTTAGATGAGCTGCTGCTCGTTGATCATCAGCTTGAATTGCAGCCCAAGTCGCTCTGCGGCCTTGCGGCAGAGGATCATGCGCTGCATGAAAATTTCAAAGTAGTCCATGACGGAGCTGTAATGCGTATCGACCGAGAGCTTGAGCTTGATGAGCGTCTTTTCCTCATTGATTTTCAGGATCGATTTTGTAACGGAATAATTCACGCGGTCGTGAATGTCAAATGACGCGATATCGCGGTTGCGCACGCGGCTGCGGCGCACGTCTGCCTTGTCGGCCAAAATCAGCGCGGCAGACAGTGCATTGACAGGCACGCCGGTGCCCTCGTCGTGGTTGCCGATGGCGGTGACAACCGTTGCCACATCATCAGCAGGACAGCCGAGGCTCGTCAAAATCTGAAAAGCCATGACCGCACCGCTCTGCGAATGATCCACGCGGTTGACCAGATTGCCGATGTCGTGCAGATACCCGGCAATCTGCGCCAACTCGACGGTGTGCGCGTCGTAGCCCAGCGTTTCAAGAATATAGCGCGCTGTCTCGGCCACATGCGTCACATGGGCAAAGCTATGCTCGGTGTAGCCCAGAGCGACCAGCGACTCATCCGCTTTGCGGATATAGGCACGGATGGTCTCATTGGCTGCAATTTCCTGAAAGGTCATAAACTGCCTCCATTTTTGTTAGATTCTACAAAAAGCATACCACAGTTTTGTGCAGAATGCAAGACTGCGGCTCTGTAAAATCTTTCCGCATTTTCAAAAAAAACGGTTGACAGCGCCGCAGTCTTGTGCTATACTGTGTTTACTTTAATTCGCTAATGAATTAGCGTAATAAAATTTGAGGTGGAATTATGAAAAAATTAATTTTTGTTCTTTTCGCCGCCGCACTCCTGCTCATGATCTTTACCGGCTGTGGCAAGCAAGGCGCTTCTGCGGAGAGCGACGCGGAATATGTGAAGGCTAAAGGCGCGCTGGTCGTCGGCGTGACGGTATTCGAGCCGATGGACTATCAGAACGAATCCGGGGAATGGGTCGGCTTTGATGCCGAGCTGGCGAAGGCCTTTGCCGAATCTCTGGGCGTTAAGGCCGAATTCCAGATCATCGACTGGAACAACAAGGTCTTTGAGCTGAACGGCAAGACCATCGACGTTGTCTGGAATGGGATGACGCTGACAGATGACGTAAAATCATCCATGGAATGCTCGAATGCTTACTGCAACAATGCACAGGTCGTCGTCCTTCCGGCGGATAAGGCCGATCTCTACCCGACGATTGAGAGCATGCAGGACCTGACCTTTGCTGTGGAGCTTGGCTCTGCCGGCATGGAGCAGGCTGAAGCGCTGGGACTGAACTACATCGAGGTCGAGGATCAGGCCACTGCACTGCTCGAGATCAGCGCAGGCACGGCGGATGCCGCCATCATTGACTCGTTGATGGCCGGTGCCATGATCGGCGAGGGCACGAGCTATTCCGGGCTTGCCTGCACGCTTCGACTGAACAGTGAAGAATACGGCGTCGGTTTCCGCAAAGGCTCTGATCTTGCCGCGCTTCTCAATGACTTCTTCAAGGCGCAGACTGAAAGCGGCGCACTCGCCTCGCTGGCCGAAACCTACGGCGTGCAGGAGGCACTGATCGCATAATCGAACCGAAAGGAATGGACTGAAATGGTATTCACGGTTGTTCTCCGCGCACTGAACGAAGGCTTTGCACAGACACTCAAGCTCTTCTTCGTGACCCTTCTGGGTGCACTGCCGCTCGGCTTAGTTGTTTGTTTCGGCTCAATGAGCACTTGGGCTCCCTTCCGACGCCTTGCAATCTGGGCCGCAAAAGGCCGGGCACCCGGCAGAATCGCTCGGTTCTTCATGGAGCTGCGCCCGATCTCACTTCTGGTGCGCCTGATCGTCTGGGTCGTACGCGGAACGCCGCTGATGCTGCAGCTTATCATTTTATTCTACATACCGGGGGCACTTTCCGGCGGAAAAAGCCCTTGGCCTGCGGGCGACAACGGACGCTTTCTCGCCTCTGCGATTGCGTTCATTCTGAACTACGCCTGCTATTTTTCCGAGATCTACCGCGGCGGTATTCAGAGCGTGCCCGTGGGGCAGGAAGAAGCCGGGCTGGTTCTCGGCATGACGAAGCGCCAGATCTTTTTCAAGGTCACGCTGCTGCAGATGGTCAAGCGTATCGTCCCGCCAATCTCTAATGAGGTCATTACGCTTGTCAAGGATACGGCGATTGCGCGTGTCATCTCGCTGCAAGAGGTCATCTGGGCGGGCTATGCTTTTTTAAAAAGCTCACACGGCTACTCCGGACTTCTCTGGCCGCTGTTCTGCACCGGCATCTACTATTTGATTTTCAACGGCATCGTTACGCTTCTTCTCGGCAAGCTGGAAAAGAAGCTGAACTATTTCCGCTAGGAGGTGCGCCATGGCAATTCTTGAAGTAGAAAATCTGGAAAAGCACTTCGGCACATGCGAGGTTCTGCGCGACATCAGCTTCACAATGGAAAAAGGCAGTGTTCTGACCATTCTCGGTTCGTCAGGAAGCGGTAAAACAACACTGCTGCGCTGTCTGAACTTTCTGGAGAAACCCGACAGCGGAAAAATATCGGTAAACGGCAAGCTGCTATTCGATGCATCGAGCAACAAGGCAGCAAGCGATACCCTGATCCGTGAAAACAGACTGCACTTCGGTATGGTATTTCAGGGCTTCAACCTGTTTCCGCAATATACGGCGCTGCAAAATGTAACACTTGCTCCCCTGCTGCACACAAAGGAAAGTGCCGGAAACCGCACCGCGCGCAAGGCGATGCAAACGCAAATCGAAGCTGACGGACGCGCACTTCTGGAAAGCGTCGGCCTGGGTGAAAAATGCGAAAACTATCCGCACGAGCTTTCCGGCGGCCAGCAGCAGCGCGTGGCCATAGCCAGAGCGCTTGCGATGAAACCAGACATTCTGTGTTTCGATGAACCGACGAGTGCACTTGACCCGGAACTAACCGGAGAAGTACTGAAGGTTATTTTAGAACTAAAAAAAGAAGGCCGCACAATGATCCTCGTCACGCATGAACTGGACTTTGCGGAGCGAGCCTCAGATAAAATTCTCTACATGGCAAACGGCGTTATTGTCGAGCAAGGTACACCAGAGCAAATTTTCAAGCATGCACAAAACGAGCAAACACGAAATTTTATTCTGAGATAATAGCGGCAGGCACGCACAGAGGTGCGTGCCTGCCTTACTTGCACAAAATAACTGCCGCAGCAATTTCTTGCTGCGGCAGCGGTTTTAGGAATTAGCCCTCGTTGATCTCGATGACAACGCCGGAACCGACGGTACGGCCACCTTCACGGATAGCGAAGCGGAGACCCTTCTCGATAGCGATCGGGGTGATCAGCTCGACGTCCATGTCGATGTTATCGCCGGGCATGCACATCTCAACGCCTTCAGGCAGAGTGATGATACCGGTAACGTCCGTGGTACGGAAATAGAACTGCGGGCGATAGTTGTTGAAGAACGGGGTATGACGGCCGCCTTCTTCCTTCTTCAGAACGTAAACCTGACCCTTGAACTTGGTGTGCGGGTGGATGGAGCCGGGCTTCGACAGAACCTGACCACGCTCGATGCTCTTCTTGTCAACACCGCGGAGCAGAGCACCGATGTTGTCGCCAGCTTCTGCGAAGTCGAGGAGCTTGTGGAACATTTCGATGTCGGTAACGACGGTGGACTTCTTCTCTTCCATGAGGCCGACGATTTCTACAGCTTCATTCTTCTTGATCTGGCCACGCTCGACACGACCGGTTGCGACGGTGCCACGGCCGGAGATGGTGAAGACGTCTTCGACAGGCATCAGGAACGGCTGGTCAGCCTTACGGTCGGGAGTGGGGATCCAAGTATCGACAGCCTGCATGAGGTTCTCGATGCACTCATACTCAGGAGCCTTGGGATCGTTGGAGTCGGAAACCAGGGCGTTCAGAGCGGAGCCGCGGATGATGGGGGTGTCATCTCCGGGGAAGCCGTAGAAGTCCAGAGTCTCGCGGACTTCCATCTCGACGAGCTCGAGGAGTTCTTCGTCGTCAACCTGGTCAACCTTGTTCAGGAAGACAAGGACGGAAGGAACGTTAACCTGACGGGCAAGCAGCAGGTGCTCCTTGGTCTGAGCCATGGGG
>OIYT01001695.1_pt1 | contig 14981 bp, 9 predicted proteins | sample 1588201 | NCBI WGS metagenome assembly OIYT01 (sample SAMN03283260) | human gut metagenome | biome: human-associated habitat; material: feces | host: Homo sapiens | place: USA | collected 2013
GAAACCGCCCTGAAGCTGAGGTTGACTCAGCAGACAGTCAGTTATAGAGAAAGGCATATTCTGCAAAAACTGAAAAAACCATAGAAAAGTAAAAAATTCTTTTTGTGCCCCCCTCGCTCAACGGCTAAAAGAGTGAGGGGGTTCTTCTTGTTCTTCCTCGCGCAGCTTGAAAACAGAATATCCGGCGACTGAATAACATCAGCGGACAAGCCCTCGGAAAAGGAAAGCGATGAGTCGGACGCGCCAAGACCACCTGTGCGGATATAAATCCGCATGAAAGACGGCCAAAGAAGGTGCCCAGCGATCCCCGTCCAGGCAAAAGCAGTCCTGGCAGGCTGTTTTGCAATGACCTTGTCCGCCCACAATGGTACCCCTGCCCAGCCACAGCCACAAGCAATGGGGGCAGCTCGGAGAGATCCTCGGAGGGGTGAGATTCCCGGCGCGCGGCGCCAGCCGCTGGTTCGTTTAACCGCCCATGTACCTGGGGAAGTAGTGTCGAATACAGGTATGCATCATCATTAGGGAAAGTCTTAATATCTGAAGCAACAGGGATCGCCCTATTTTGAAAATGGTTCGCTATCCGCTTGTCAGAGATTCTTAGTCATCAGCAACCATCTCGACCGCTTGCGGGGAAAGCGAGGCCAGTCTCATCAGTGGCGGTCCCTGTTTTTGTGGTATTAATATTAAACATTGGGAGGGATTTTCTTGCAGTTATCTGAAACCACATTTACTGTCAGTCGAACCGGGAGCTTGAAGATTCCGGCAGCCATATTGCAGAGAATGGGGCTATTCCCAGGCAGTCATGTCCGGGTTGCCTACTTGACCCACGACGGACAGTACAATTCCTTTCAGGAGTTTTTGTTGTCTGCTGATTCTTTGGAAGATCTATCAGATGAGAATCAATTTCATGTACCAGATCAACTCCTACGGCAATCCAACATTCCCTCGGATGCTGACCTTCAGATCATCTGCCTCGATGGTCTTTTAATCATTTGCCAGGATACAGCATTGAGTTCTGACGAACTCAGTATGGTATTGGAAAGTCTGCGAGAGGCAGACAGGCTGGTTGGCGGTTTGCCAATGGAAGTGGCTGAAGCACAGGATCAATTAAAAGAAATCATAAATAGTCTACAGGAAGGAGCGAACTCAAGTGATGTATAATAGTCCATCGAAAGAGCCTACCGGAAGGAGAAAAGCGAACAGTCCCTCTGTGGTAACCATCTGCGGCACCCCAGTACAGCTTGTGTTCGCTGCTGAATCAAACTGCAAAATCCCTGAAATTGTTGGGCAAATCCTGAAGGGCGCTTATCTCCAGCGTCAGAGTGTGTAGCTCAGGGAGGATCATCATGCGCAAAAGAGTCTACTGCCTTTATCGGGTATCTACGAAAGGTCAAGTGGAAAAAGATGATATCCCCATGCAGAAGCAGCGGTGCCATGAGTTTGCCAAGGAAAAAGGCTGGGTGATCGTTCAAGAGGTCTCCGAAAAAGGTGTTTCCGGTTTCAAAGTTTCAGCAAAAGACCGCGATGACATCCAGGAAATACAGCGTGACGCTGCCCTGGGCAAGTTTGATATTCTTCTGGTTTTCATATTTGACCGCCTGGGCCGCAAAGAAGATGAAACTCCTTTCATTGTAGAATGGTTCGTTCAAAATGGCGTAGAGGTCTGGAGTACCGAGGAGGGCCAACAGCGTTTTGACAATCATGTGGACAAGCTGATGAACTACATCCGCTATTGGCAAGCGTCTGGTGAAAGTCTTAAAACCTCAATCCGAACCAAAACCCGGTTGGAACAGATCGTTCAAGAAGGCCGTTTTCGCGGTGGCATGGCTCCCTATGGGTATCAATTGGTAAAGAAAGGCCGAATTGGGAAGAAGAACCGGGAACTCTATGATATTGAAATCAATCCGCTTGAAGCCATTAACGTCCGGGAAATTTTTGATCTGGCAGATCGTTTCGGATACGGTGGCCGGCGGATCTCGTCTGAGCTAAAGGCCAAAGGAATCATCAATGAACGCACTGGCGAACCCTTTCACTACTCCTCTATCCAGAACATTCTCCGAAACATTATGTATATGGGGATTCTGCGCAGCGGCGAAACCAAGTCTGAAATCTTTTCTGAATTGCAGATCGTTACTCCCGAACAGTTTGAGCGGGTGGAGAAAGGGCGTCAGCAGCGTGCCGCTGACTATGAGTTAAAATGTGCCGCTGCATGGCAGGAGGCCGTTGTTCTACAGGATGGGAGCGAGGTGGAAGTCAACCGTCCTCCCCGAATGTGTCCTAAACGCAATTCCGGCAAGTCCTTACTATCAGGTAATATATTTTGCGGTCACTGCGGTGGCCGCATTTTTGCGTCTACAGCCAGAAAAAACCACCATCCCACACCAGGGAAACCCACAGAGCGCATCATCGTTTACAAATGCTACAACCGCTCCCAGCACAAACAGGTTTGCGACGGCCCAAGCACATACCGTGCGGAGCGAGTAGATCAGGTGGTGGACTCCCTGCTGCGCGGCATTTTTGACCGTACTAAGACAATCAACGAGAAATCCTTCGTCAAACAGCAGGTACAAACCACGGCTCAGCAGTATCAGCAAAAGATGAAAAAAGCAAAAACCGATTATACCAAGGCCACAAAAGAACTTTCAAAATGGGAAGATTTCATGCTGGCCTCTATTGAGGGTACCTGCGTGTTTACACCGCAGCAAATCAAAAAGCGGATGGATGCCGTGCAGGAAACGCTGGGTAACCTGACAAAGCAAATCGCAGAGTATCAGGCGCAAGTCCAAGAGTCTGCCCAACTTGCCAGCGATATCCAGGAGCAGCATCAAAAATTGCTGTCCTGGGCCGAGATGTATGATTCAGCGTCCCCCTAAGAGAAGAGAATGGTTGCTTCTTACATCGTCAAAGCTGTCACCTTAACCCGCGACTATGGTATCCAAGTTGAGTTCAACATTTCCGAAGCGCAGTATCTCAGCGGCATGGAGATGCGGTGAAAAATTAGAGGATAAGGAGAACCTGTTGGTTACAAATGGAATTGAGGTCCTCAAAGATGAGAAACTCTGACCGCATCTATAAGAATGGAACTCAATATCTTTGAACCACAGTATATCGCCGGGATGGATATGCGATAAATCAGTTCAATCGAGATAAGTATTCCATTTCAATGCCGGACGTGCTATACTACGATAAGAGAGAAGGTGAAACGCATTGTCAGAAAACAAACTACAGATTCGCAACAGCACAGTTGATTTCCTCATTTTTACGAAAGATGCCCACGAAGATGGGATCGAGGTTCGTGTACAGGACAATAATGTCTGGCTGACGCAGAAAGCGATCAGTCAGCTTTTTGATGTGGACCGCAGCGTTGTCACCAAACACCTGAAGAAGATATTTGAGAGCGGTGAGTTAGACGAAAATTCAGTATGTGCATTTTTTGCACAAACTGCGGATGACGGCAAAACCTACCGCTATAAGTTCTATGCTCTGCCTGCCATTATTGCCGTGGGATACCGGGTCAATTCTCAGCGGGCGACTCAGTTCCGCCAGTGGGCGACAAAGGTGCTGGACACCTTCACAAAGCAAGGTTATGTGTTGGATAAAAACCGGTTGATCAACGGGCAAATCTTCGATGAAGACTACTTTGACCACCTGATCTCAGAGATACAGGAAATCCGCGCCAGCGAGCGCCGGTTCTACCAGAAAATTACAGATATTTATGCCACAGCAGTTGATTACTCAGTGGACAGCCAGATCACAAAAGACTTCTTTGCCACCGTTCAAAATAAGATGCACTATGCCGTACATGGCAATACCGCTGCCGAAGTGATTGTCGCACGCGCAGATCATACGAAAGATCACATGGGACTGACCTCATGGCGCAATGCTCCAGACGGAAAAATCGTGAAGGCCGATGTATCTATCGCCAAAAACTACCTGTCCATAGATGAGATGCAGGAACTGAATGAGATCGTGACCATGTATCTCGATTATGCTACACGGCAGGCCCGACGCCATATCCCGATGACGATGGCAGATTGGGCATCAAAGCTGGATGCCTTCTTGCAGTTCAATGATGCCGAGATCTTGCATGACAAAGGGAAAGTAACTGCGGCGATTGCAAAGGCATTTGCGGAAAGCGAGTTTGAAAAGTACAGAGTAATTCAGGATCGCCTCTATCAAAGTGACTTTGACAAACTAATTGCCGCCACGCAAGCAGACGAAGAAGTATAAATGAATTAAGAAAAAGCACAAAAAGAAAGCTGGGACAAACACCCCAGCTTTCTTTGCATTAGAATGTCGGTACCGCTCGTAACAAAGCCAATCAAATTGTCATTTTTGAGATGCGACTGCAATAGCGATCCATTTTCGTCCCCTCTCTGTTGGTATTGATGAATAGCTTTTGCTGCGGAAATCTGGTATTGTGTGTTGACAAAATGCCAAGGAGGAGATCGTATGATCTATATAACCGGAGATACCCATGGCGATTTCCAACGGTTTGGAAGTAAATACTTTCCTCAGCAGAAGAAAATAACTCCCGATGACTATGTGATCATCTGTGGTGACTTCGGCGGACTGTGGGACGGAGGATCTCGTGACCAATATTGGCTGAATTGGTTGAACAAGAACCCCTTTACCACTCTATTCGTAGATGGAAACCATGAAAACTATAACCTGCTGAATGCGCTGCCAGAGAAGCGTTGGAATGGTGGCCGGGTCCATGAAGTACGAAAAAACATTCTGCATCTTATGCGGGGCCAAGTGTTCACATTCGGCGGACCCACATGGTTCACCATGGGTGGAGCAGCTTCCCACGATATTCAGGACGGTGTCCTGGACCCAGCTGATCCCGACTTCGAGCGGCAATACTGGCAGATGCGGCGCATGAGGGCCATGTTCCGTGTCAAAGGCCGTTCATGGTGGCAGGAGGAAATGCCAACTGCCCAAGAGTATACGGAAGACCAGAGCAATCTGACAAAAGTCAACTGGATGGTGGATTGCATCCTGACCCACTGTGCCCCCAGCAATATTGTCCGAAAGATTGATCCTGGTTATATGACAGACCGACTTACCGATTTTCTGGAGATGGTCAGTCATCGCTGCCGTTTCTCATACTGGTTTTTCGGCCATTACCATGATAACATGATCATAGATGACAAGTACGTTCTCCAGTGGGAACACATCTCTGAACTGGAGGTTTAAATACATATCGCTGTTCCATCGAGAAATGGACAGCGATTTTTTCGATCAATATGATATTAAAATGATGGAGGGAATACAAATGGATATGAAGGATCAAAAAGCGGCTATACTCTGTTATGTGAAAGACGACTCAGATATACCCGGATTGGGAGAGCAGCGGCAAATGTTGGAACAGTACATTCTGGATCATGGGATGACTCTCGAAAACTGCTACTTCGTTTCCGGATACGAAAAGCTGACTCCCTCAAATCCAGTTTTCAAAATGCTTCTCCGAGATACCGCGCGGGAGAGCTTTGATATTTTGCTGGTTAGAAATTTTGATCAAATCCTGCTTTGCAATGAAACCCAAATGCCTCGACTCCGTGTTTTTTCTTTGGAAGATCAAGAAATGCGTGAAATCGGAAGTCAGGAACAATCCTCGGAGTATCTCGACAGTGTCCCAACCATTGACCATGTGTCCGTTTACTGGAGACAGGGCAAACAGCAAGAAGATACCTTCGCGCCACAAATTGGCCAATCCATGTAGCAAACACTTGACGATATGCTTCCTATCCGCTACTTTGGTTATCAAAGTGCTTAAACCGAGTGTTTGAATGTATTACCTCCGAATGGTTCGCATCCCGGCTAATGGCCCCCACGCAGTTCGCAGGCCCCGGAGTAGGGCCCGCTTAGCGGACCACTTGGGAGAGCGTTCGGTTCGCATCCGAGAGGTCGAGGGTTCGAATCCCTTTAGGTCCACCACAAAAAATGCTTGAAATCTTTGATTTCAAGCATTTTTTATAACTTTTTGAGAAAATCAAAGGGTCTGCGAACCAGCCGTTTCCGTGCTATTTTGTAAAATGGCCCCCGCTCGGTTCGCAGACCCCTCCCAGGAGTCAAAACTTTCATCCATAACGGTCTGCTTTTTCAGTCTGTGCTGTATCGAACTCGATTACCGCGCCCGGTTCGCATCCCGCCCTCATACCCCCGAATGGTTCGCATCTCTATTATAAAAATGGTGGTTCGACGTATACTAAAATCGAAAATTGATATAGAGCCAGACACCTACACAATTTCAGCTGTTCTTTCCACTTTTTCAAAGCCGCTAAAAGCATCTTCTGTTTGTCCAAAATGTATTTCAATATGTTCATAGGAGAACACAGTAACACGATCGATCCATTGTGATGCAATCATCTTCCGAACAGGAAGCTCTGCTTGTTGAAACTGTGCGTACAACTTTTGGAATTGACGATTCGTTTCTACATGCTCCGCAAGCCGTTTTAAAACGGCCTGTTCGATTTTTGCCGCACGGTATGACGTTGGTCCTGAGCAGCGTTCACGATGCTGTACGCGGTTGTAGCATTTATAGATGGGGATACGCTCATTCCCCCTATTTTGGGGATGATGACTCTTTCTTGCTGTGGAAGCAAACATTCTGCCGCCGCAATGCCCACAGAAAATGTTGCCGGATAAAAGATTCTGTCCGGAAATCTTTTGAGGAATTTGGTGTTGCTTTCGCAGTTCTGTGATTTGTTGTGCTTTCTGGAAAACCTCTGGCGGTATAATTTGTAGTTCCGAAATGATGGCTGAGCGGCTGTCCCCTCTGCACATAACGCCCGTCAACTGTTCGCGATTGAGCAGTGCTTTTTTAGAACTCGGGTGGAATGCCTCACCCTGGCGGTTGAAGATTCCATGTGCCGCAAGCTCTGATGCGATCCTACGGCCGCCATATCCATAGTAAATGTAGTAATCATAAATTTTGCGGATGATCGCGGCCTCGATTGGATCGACAGCCAAAGCGTGTACGTCATGTCCCCGATTTTTTTTGCGGCCCGTTGTGACCAGTCGATATCCATAGGGACAAGGCCCGCCGCAGAAAATTCCCGCAGCAGTTAATTGCTCCATTCGTGTCTTGATACGCTCGGAGGTTTTCAAGCTTTCACCAGACGCCTGCCAATATCGGATATAATTATACAATGATGGTATAATAAACCAGTTGTACCAAGACAGCAGCAAATCCTCTATTTCTTCAGAGCGAATTCTCGCCTTCCAATTTTCTATATCTTGCTCAATACGCTGTTTCTGCCTCAAATACTTTTATCCAGACACGCCGGGCAAGAGCGAGGACAAATACTGTGTTGTGCCGTCCGCCCTCTGCTTTTGAAATATCCAGCTTCAAGAAATGACCCGCTATACGGACAAATAAACTTAGGAGATTGGAATCATCCGGACTTGCATCTACTGCGGCGCGGAGATGTTCAACTACCGTTCTTTGCGTGTAATTCCCGAAGTGAGGGGAATCTATATCAACCTCAAATCGCCTCGCAAGCGTACTATAGATATGGACAGTCAGGCGAAAAAGTGGTAAAATAATCCTGTATATTCCTGTTTCGCAGGATGCGCAGACATAAATCAGGAGGTGGGTATAGTTGGATCAAGTGACGCGGCAATTTGAAACGGCACAGCTCCACTTTGCGCAAATTGCCGAAAAGCTCAAAAATGGAAAATTTTTGCAAAGCGAGGACTTCACCAAAACGCTGGAGCTTTTGGATTCCCAGAAAAAGACCCAGGAGACGTGCATGCAGAAATTGGCACAGGCCGGATTGCTCTCCCCGGAAAATATGAATGACATGTCCCTCCAACAGATCGATATGTTCAGCCGATTGGAGCAGGAGAAGAAAGAGCGAGAGGAACTGCGCGCTCTGGTCACGGCTTTCACCTCCATCCGCACAAAGGACCCCGCATACCAGGAACCCCTGGCAGCCGAGCAGGCGCGTCTATCCGCTCAGAGCGAAGAGCGCCTCCTGGAGCTGAAACAGGCAGGGGAGCTGCAATGCTACCAGGACTTTCTTACATGTGTTCAGGCCCCCGCTCTGCAGTATGACGCCGTGGAGCCGCTGGCCGGCAAATTTGGATTCCAGCTCTCCTTCGCGCTTCTGGGCCATCAGCTGGTGCTGCCGGTCCCGGGAACCCCAGGGGCCGAACCGGCTCCGGCCGCCGGTGCCGATGCTCCGGCCCCCAGCGCGGCCATGTCCGGAGCCGCCGCTCTCCGCAAAGAATCCCCTCTTCCGGAACAGCCCTCCGCCCGGGAACCCCGGGACTCCGCCCAGCCCGCGCCCGAACCCCAAGCAGAATCCTCCCAGCCGTTTCCCCTGCTGACCGCGCTTTCTGACCTGGGAGAGCTGGTATCTGAGCGGAAACCCAAAATACCAAAGAGCGTCAAGGCGTTCCAGCGCCTCGCCTCCAACCCGTGGGACCTGCGGGACTTATTGTTTGTTGCAAACGAAGTGTGGGGCGGTCCCTTCTCCATGGAGCTGCTGGCCCGGCGCGCCTCATCGAAACAAGTCACGAATCTGTCCCGCTGTATCGATCTTCTTCTGAAAGAGGGCTATCTGATCAAGTACTCTCTCAGCGATGCGCCGGAAAAGCGCCTGTATGGCGCGACGCCGGAGGGCCTGGATATCTTTTCCAAAGAAGCGCTCCGGAAATATTACAAGTTCCGCCCCAGCGTCAGAGCGGACGCCCTGATCGCGGATGCCGCGGATTTTCTCCGCCGTTATGAGTGCTTTCGCGTCTTTACCATGACCTGCTTTGACGGCATCCCTTATCACGCCGTCTGCTGGCAAAATCGCAGAGGCGGTTTTGTGGAGATATCCGCCAAAGAGGACGCTCCGCCGCAGTGCCTGCTCCTTCCCGCGGCAGTATATACCGCGGAAGATCCGTTGGAGCAGATTGAGGCGTGGTACGCGGATCTCCGAGAAGCGGCGAAGCGGGCCGCCGAGGGGGTGCGTGTCTTTATGGCCGTACGCGGCGGAGAGTCTTTCTCCCGCTGGGACACGTTCCTGCGGGAAAAAATCGGCCTGCCGTCCAGCGCTCAGATCTATATCGGGACCGTGGGAGATGATCTCTATCAGGACTCCGCGGGACACACGATCTCTCTGCCGGACTATCTTCGGAATCTGGATCTCTCCCCCTCCGGAGAGAAACCTTCTGCGAAGCTGGATACCATCATCCCGGAGCCGGCGGATGCCATCGACACCGCCCGCCCGGATCAGCTTGGAGAAACGCCGGAGCCCGCGGCACCTGAAGCCACCCCATCCGGTAGCGGAACCGATTCGTCCGTTGATCTTTCGAACGAGCCAGAGGCAGCGCCGGTGGACTTCTCCGCCACCCCAGAGCCGAAGAGTTTTGCGGACACCGGCGCGGTCGTCCAGGCCCATGAGGATTTCGCTGGAAACGCGCATCCGAACCCCGCGGCAGATTTATCCGAGGCCGGGGAAATCACCCAGCAAATCGATATCCAGACGCTCACTGTCCGGGAAAACGCCCAGCTGCTGCTGCGAAATCCCGAGCAGATCGCGTTCGATCAGCTTTTTAGTCTTGCGGTTCAGATGATCGCCCAAAATCGGATCGCCGAGTCCGCGGCCCTGCTGGAGTGTCTTGCAGAGTCCCCCCAGTTCGGCAATCAGGCACGACAGTTTTACCGAACGTTTCAGCAGTGCATCCAGCAGCCGAGCCACAGCTATCGGTTCAGCAGCGACGAGATCAACGACCAGCAGAGCCGTCTGATCCCAATGGAGCGTCCGTCTGGCCTGACACATTTCAACAGTCTCTACCAGACCATGGTTCTGACGAATCTTCTGTGGGCCATGGTGTTCCCCTCCGTTGCCTATGACCACAGCCTTTATAACAACGCCGAAATGGTGCTGGGCGACGAACTGAAGAATGCTTTGGGGGATGTATTCCCCGCGGTCAGGCATTTGGTGGACCTGCTGAAAACGACGTTCAAGGACCTGTCCTTCCAATACGATGGTCTTGGCTTCTCTCCCAGCATCATCAGCAATCTGTCCAATACCGGTGAGCGGGAACGCTCCCGCCGCTCTCTGAGTCATAAGGCGGAGGACCTCAGGCGCACGCCCACCAGCACCGTGCAGATCACCGGCCTGGAGACCTGCCTGAAGCGGATGGTCGGCCCCTCCAGTGAGATCGGCCACGCCTTGAGTGTCCTGGCGGAAAACCGCGGCGAGAACGCCCCGGAGCTTCGGCGTCATCTGCAGCAGTGCCTGGGACTGGAAAAGCTGGAGATCACCGACAGCTGGCTGGAAGCGTATATCAATTCTTTCTGGAACAATCTGCGGCGGGAGAACCCTGAAATCAAGCTGAAGCGGCTGGACAACGATTCGCCGGCGCAGCGGGTCTGCAAGAAAGCCCTGACAGACCGGCTGCAGGTCATCATAGAATGGCTGACGGTCAGCGAAGCCGACCCAGAGCCCAACTTTCAGCAGTATCGGGACCAGTATGCCCGCATCTGGAATCAGCTAAAGCGCGCCCTGCGGGAGCTGGATGACACGCTGCGTCAGAATCCCCAGGCAGATTGCTGGAGGGCCGCCTGCCGGAATCTCCTGAGCCTCTTCGCTCAGCGGATGCAAAACGCGCTGGAGAGCGTTCAGACAGAGGACAGCGTCCTGTTTTATCAGGATCTCTGGCGGACCCCAGAACTGATCGTGGACTCTTCCGGCGAGCAAATCATCGTGCCGGAGCTCTATGATATCCCTGGTCTGGAACCATGGGTGTTCTGCCTCTACGCCGCGGCTGCCGTACATGAGGCGCCCCGGGAGATCCTGCCGCAGATCAGCGACTACAAAAACGAACGCTGGTACCGGAATTTCGGTATGGAGGCGCTTCTGTGCGGCCTTCTCGGTCAGGAAACGCCGAACCGGGGCGAGGATTGCCGCATTGCAGGAGACGCCCTGAAGCAGGAGATTCAGGATTTCGAGGGCGGCGTCCGGATGGATCGCGCTTACGGAAGGCTGCAGGAACACACGATGGAGACTGTCTTCTCCGCGCTGCAGGTTGTCAAAGAGGTCTATCTGAAAACCGATAACTATGCCAGCTTCCATATTTTCCTAACGCATCTGCACCAGCTGCTGGACCGGCAAATCGGCAGACAGACACAGGTCTACTGTTCCCGCGTGCAGGCGTTGAAGCAGCAGCCGGAGTACACAGGCTCTCCGTGGCTGGAGGTCATTGAGATGGCGCTGGACGGCGGCTACCTGAACACGGTGGAGACCTATATCAACTCGATGCAGAGTGGGGAGGCCGATCTGCCTAACAGCGTCAAGGTCAGAAGCAGCGGAAAGGATTTCCTTTCCGAATTCCAGGCGGGCGAGGACGCCTATTACCGGGTGTGCCAGCAGCACAGCGGGGACGCGCTGGCAAACTGGGGCAGCAACGCGCTGGAAAAAATGGACAAGTCCTTCCAACACTGGACCTCCCCCAACGAACGCGCCAACAGCCTTCCGTGGCTGAGACGCTGGATCAAGCGCAAGAACTCCCCCGACGGCCCCGATCAGGTTAAGGACATTCTCAGCGGCCTGGGATTCCATGTGCAGAAAGTGACCCGGATGACCGGCACACCGCAGTTCGGCATGCACGAGTGCTATCTGGTCAATGCCGAGCGGGTGTCCACCGGATTGAAGGACTACCCCCATCCGATTTACAAGTTTGGAACCGAGCTCAGCACCCCGATGAATGTGGTCTGCCTCTACGGCTGCCAGGGCGTTTCCACGCTGATCCGCGTTATGACAAATGATCTCCAGCTGAACGGTTCCACCATTGTTCTCATGGACGGCTCCCTGACCGCCGCGGACCGGAGGCTTCTGGCACAGAAGTTCAAGACAGACACCAGCGGCCAAAGTCCTTTCCTGCTCATTGACCGTGTGCTGGCTCTGTATCTGGCCTCCGTGGACCGCGGCGAGCGGCAGATCGCCATGCTGCGCTGCACGCTCCCCTATACATTCGAGGTGCTTTACGGTAGCGGCAGCGGCGCGGTTCCTGAAGAGATGTTCATCGGCCGGATGATGGAAATGCGGGATCTGCGCAGCGAGCAGGGTCCCAGCCTGGTATACGGCGGCCGGCAGCTTGGCAAGACCGCGCTGCTGAACCGCGTCAGCAAAACGCTGAGCAATCCGGCCCGCAGGGAGTACTCTTTCTGCGTGGACGTAAAGGATTCCGGGATGCCCGCTCTGCTGAAGGCGGTGAGCGGAAAGCTTATCCGCCTGGGGTTGATCCAGCAGGCCAGCTCCTCCCTGGAGGAGCTGTGCGATACTCTGCAGGGCATCTACGAGGCTGGAGAGATCCGCTCTCTCCGCGTCTTTGTGGATGAGGTGGACTGCCTTTTTGACGAATTCCAGAAAGATAACTACGAGACGCTGCGGCCCTTCATCACCCTGCGGGACAATACCAAGCACAAAGTGAAATTTGTATTTGCCGGAACCCACAATGTGGCCGCCACGGACATTGCCGAAAAGGGCAACAACAATCTGCTGCACATGGGCAAACCCCTGTGTATCAAACCGCTTTCCAATAACGATGCCATGGATCTGATCCAGATCCCCATGTCCTATCTGGGCTTCGAAATCGGAATGCCCCAGATCGAGTTGATCCTCTCCAACACCAACAATTACCCCGGCCTGATCCACATGTTCTGCCATGCGTTGATTCAGGCGGTTTGCCGGGATTACAGCCAGTTCTGCGACGAAAACGGAAACTATCCCCCTTATCGCATCTCCGACGCCCAGATGCAGGCCGTCTTCCGCGAGCAGGATATCCGGAAAGAGATCGGCCAGCGGGTCATGGCCACCATCCGGCTGAACCGCAAGTACAAAGCCGTGTCCTATCTGCTGGCCCAGATGGTCTACGAAGACCAGGAGAAGTGCCGCCGTCAGCTCTATGGCTACACCGCCCGTGAGCTGAAGGATTACAACCAGCGGGAATTCCGGCTCCCCCTGATTGCCGAGATCGAGGAAAAAGATCTCAACACCCTCATGGAGGAGATGGAGAATATGGGAATCCTCTGGAAAAATCAGGAAACGCAGCAATTCCGGTTCCGTCAGCAGGATTTCCTTGAATACATCGGCGACAGCGAAGAGGTTCTCAAGACCCTTCTGGACCTTCTGGAGGAGGATGACAAGGCCGTATGATCTCGAATATTGTCGAACTGTGGTGGGAGACCATGGCTGGTCCACAGCTCCTGATCAGACAAATGGCCGATGCCCTCTCCGCGGGAAAAAGCGTTCTCTTACAGATTTCAGGGCGGCTGCCCTGGCAGGATCAAATACGGGATATCCTCGCCCAACGGTTCAGCACAGTCCCGATTGAGCAAGCCGTACTGAGCCCGGGCGAGCCCCATCAGCTGATTCCCCAACTGCTGGGGCAGCTGCGCCGCGCCAAAGGGAATCGCTGTCCGCAGGCGTATAAGGCGCAGCTCACCTACCTGCGGGAAGAGCAGATCTTCCGGGAGAGCGTGATCTGGATTCACCCGACCCCGGACTGCGATCTCGTCCCGGTTATACAACTGCTCTCTGACTTCCGCGGCAAAGGGCTGGCGGAATCCGGCTGTTTTGTTCTGGAGGTCTCAGACCGCCTGACGCTTCCCAGGCTTTCCAATGCCGTTGCAGTGCTGAACTGCGGCGATACCATCCACTTCGGGGATGTGCGCCTGTTTTCCAGTATTCTGACAGATATGGAGCCCGGTCTTCCGGAGCCGTTCAAGCGTTACACCGCCCAGTTGGCCGCCCAATTGGCCGGCAAAAACGGAGAACTGGTGCCGGTTCTCCTCCAGTATTTGCGGCCCGGCGAAGAACCGGCCCAAAGCATCGCCCAAATCCGGCGGAATGTGCCGGCGGATTGCGGCGCCCTCCCCGACCAGTCCACACTGGGACAGCTGATTTGGAAGGCCCAGCTGCAAACGGTATTCGCTGATATCGAGATGGCCCGAATTCAGATCACGTCCGACTGGGCGGCCACCATTGAAGCGGCGCTGCGATCCGAATACTGGGACCCCCAGAAAAACCGCACAGGCTTTGTGGAGCAGATGGGCGAGCGGCCGACCTCCTCCGCCGACGTGGAATTGGGAACACTGGTACATATGATGTCGCTAAGGAGGAAGGACAATCACAGCCAATACCTGCTATACATTCCGGACGAGCAGGCGCGGGACTGGATCTTCTTCCTCCGGGAATGTCGCAATAAGCTGGCCCACCACATTCCATGTTCTCAGGAGGAGATGCGGAAACTGCTGACTGGCCTTTCCGCATGAGAGCGGTGGCTAAAATGTCCCTCCACCACAGCGCTGATTGCCAGCCCCTCCGCGTAACTCACACATGGTTTGGCATCCTGACGCCGGAGCGTGCTTTTGCCTTTCACCGTGCGTACCCGCCGTCTGACGCATGGCCGCGAAAGGGACGGAAGCGCAATAAACCCCCGCCCGATGCGGACAGTTCAGACGAAACTGCCGGATCGGGCGGGGTCATTTTATGGAAACATACGGCCGGAACGGCCCTTCCGCCGTCAGGCCTCCAGGTTCACGCCGGTCTCCCGGTCAAACACGTGGGCCGCGTCGCCGGCAAAGGTGAACGCGATGGGCGCGCCGATGCCAATGCGCTCTTTGTGATCCTTCCCAAGGTCCATGGTCTGGACGATGATGATGGTGTCACGCCCGTAGGCGGTCACATGAAGGTGCACCGCGCTGCCCATCATCTCACTGACGTCCACGGTGCCGTGGAACGCCTGCTCCGCGCCGGCGGCCAGGGAGATGTGCTCCGGCCGGATGCCCAGGGTGATGGGGCCGGGCCGGACGCCGTTCTTCCGCAGCGCCGCCTGTTTCTCGGCGGCCAGCGCCACCTTCGCCTCGCCCAGCGCCACGGCGTATCCGCCGTCCTCCAGCACCAGCTCCGCGTCAAAGAAATTCATCTGCGGCACGCCGATAAAGCCCGCCACGAACAGATTCGCCGGGTGGTCGA
>OIYT01001701.1_pt1 | contig 14951 bp, 18 predicted proteins | sample 1588201 | NCBI WGS metagenome assembly OIYT01 (sample SAMN03283260) | human gut metagenome | biome: human-associated habitat; material: feces | host: Homo sapiens | place: USA | collected 2013
CCCCAATCGTTCTCTCGTGAAGCCCCTCCACGATTTCCACGTTGTCTGTTATAAGCTTTGCCGTCTCTATGGCTCTTTTATATGGAGAACTGAAGCATTTCGCAATTCCGCAAAATACGCTCTTTTTCTCTAATACAAGTTTTCTTCCCTCCTCCGACAACGGTATCTGTTCCGTTGGAAGGTCTATTCGTTCCGGGATGGAGTGTCTCATTAGATAGATTGTCTTCATACTTTATCTTTAACCTCTCTCCGATGCTGTAAATGTATCCCAATATGTCCTATCCCCAGAATCACACTGGCAATCATCAGCATTAGCAGAAATATCAGTCCTACATATGAGAATCCAAAATGTCCAAACATTAGTCCTGCTCTCCTTCTTCGTCTTCACCTTTATGAAATAGAAAAACGTCTGTACTCCCCATAATACAAGCAAAACCCCCGCATACTACTGTTTCCAGCAATATACGGGGACGTTTTTCTCAATCGTTATTTAGCTGTAATCGTGGCTTATCTGCTAAGTATTAGCATACTCCCTGTGCTAACATAGCAGCTTCTGAGGTGTCCGCAGATTTACCGGGGTTTTGAGGTCGTTTGTATATCACGTGTATAGAGTGATTGTCGGAGAATTTCGATTAACACCTATTTGGGAAAGGACATGAATTATTAAAACAATTATCGAAGAACACAGAATTAACTATACTTTAGTATCGAATTCTTTATCATCTATCTTTCATTCTCTCAAAATATACTTTTAATTAGAAATTCTTTAGTACCTATACTGTTTTCTTGTTTTTGAGTATTCCGTATGAGTAGTGCTCATTTTGAACGGAATACTCATTTTATATTTCTTTTAAAATTTCTACTATTTTTCGTTTATATTCCAGTTCGTTTGATATTGCATTTCGGATTAATGACTTTTCTGTATGTTCGTCAAAGTATACATATTCTTTAAAATAAAAAATTATTAACAAAACATTTACCGTGCTAGATAACATACTGACCTGTTTAGTCAAAAAATTTATATCTTTTTTCACAAACTTAAATTCATCAACATACTGTGTCTTTTGGAAAAAATTACTATTAGTTCCATGAACATAATTAGACAATTCCCTATACTGCGTTGTCCAATTTCCAATTACCATTGACATCAGCTCTTGAAGTTTCTTGTCTTCAAGATTGTATTTCATTGAGAATGGATAGTTCTTAACATACTCTTTTAAATCATTGAATCCCCCTATTGTTCTTGAATTATCATCCATTTCTTTTTTATATAATTCTACTGGATGTTCACTATAATAAATATATGTTAATATCAATTCTTGTGTTCTTCTTAACATAATCAATGTTGGAATTTTCATGTCAATATTTCCTAGTAATATTATATGAATAGCATTAGATAATATCTCTTGAAAATACATTTCCGTTTTGGGGGTCACCTCAAAATACGGAGACAAATGATTCTTCCATATCTTTACCGACAACATAAATGTTAATGAAGCTTTTGTAAAATCTACTGACTGTTCTTTTGTTTTTATATTAATCCCATATTTTTGGTTAATAAAATGAGCTACAGCATTAAATTCTTCTTCTAACTCATAACCATATGTTTCCATCATTCAACACCTTTATAACTATCAAAGAACTGAAACCACGCATCCATAAAACCTATATTTTCTACATTCTGTTTCGCATTCATATTTTGATGATTCGTCTCATTGCTAAACTCATTCCATGCCTTTAAAAAATTATTAAATTGTTCTGGGCTCTGCTCATAAACCTCGTTAATAATTATCCCTACCACTTCTGCCCTAGAACGTTTTTGCCAATAATTCTTAATTTTTATATTCAAACACTTTTCGGCAAACTTCAAAATTTCTTTTGTAGACGGGAATTTTTTACTATCTAATAAAATAACCGGCAAAACACCTAACAGCTCGTCTGTACTACTATCAAGAATTGTTACTTCCTTTTTATCACCAATAACATCCAAAACCTCTTTTCTAATGCGATTAGCTCTATCTATATCTACTTTAATAAAATCAATGCTTCCTAACATATCCATCAAATCCAACAATGAATATAACGCATCCTTGGTTTCTTTTTTCATAATTACAACCTTCCTCTCTGAATTAGTTGCTTTGTTATATTTTTTATTTGATCAACAATTATAGGATCTCTCATATCCAATATATATTTTTCATTAGACAATTCAGGATCAAGCCCTTTCACAATTTCTTCGCATTGCTTTAATTCATTTTGAAACAACTTATTTTTCCATCTTCTTTGAATTATCGGCTTATTTTTCTTGTATAACAATCTCTCTGGAATAACCATATTTAATACTATTCCGACAAATTCTATTTGATGTTGAAAATCCTTTTCAATAGTTTCTTTCACATAATTCTCTAACATAGGAAGACCAAACACTGACAATGGATCTGCCTTCATAGGAACCAAATACATATCAGATGCAAGCAGCGCCACCTTGGTATATTCCGATATAGTTGGCGGACAATCAATAATTACTACATCATATTTTTCTCCCAATTCACCTTTAATATACTGATCCAATTTATGCGGCCTTGCCGATAAATTCAATGTCATAATATCCAAACTTGATGGAATAATATCAAAACCATCTACATGAAATATCCATTTTTCTTCACTAAGTTTTGTATAGCCTTCCAATACTGAATTTGCTTGATAATCTGGAGACAGGCAGCCATAAACTGATTTATTTCTATCTTCCAAAATTTCTTGCATTTGTTCTTCTTTTAATGTGTACTGAGTTGCATTCATCTGTGGATCCATATCGATAAGTAATACTTTCCTACCCTCAATTTTTGATAATGTATATGCAACATTTACTGCAAGCGTTGTTTTACCAACCCCACCTTTCATATTTATAAATGTTATAACTTTAGCCATTTTTTTCTCCTTATCTCAAAGTTTTTACATATCACACTATTTCATCCGATTTTTAATAATATTTTTTATAATTTCGCCACTTACATTTTCAATTTTTAATTGTTGTGAAGAAATTTTCTCTATAACCGCTTTTACTTCTTTATAATTAGCTACACTTATATCCACACTGGAATATTCTGTTTTTAAAATATTTAAAACATTATCAACAGCAAATCTTGGCACGCCCAACTTCGATACAATTACCGCTTCCTTGCTTGATACCCCATAATAAATATAAGAAGGTAACATTTGTGCATTTTCTGTCTGCAAATCAAAGCTCACGGCCTGATATATATTTATTCCCCATGGCATATAAGACTTCATCTGGCTATTAAGATAACGATTGCATAAAGAAATTGCATCTTCATCGCTTTGCCCTGGTCTTTTAATTTCTTTCGCAATATCTCTTACCTTATCGCCATTTACCCAGCCCATAAGTAACTTAGCTATATTTTCTGGATCCAGCTTCCCTTGCCCTAACATATCAATTTTTATTTCAGGAATTTTTGCAATAATATTAATAATCTCTGTCAAACGCTCAATATTCTTAGTTCGAAGAATAATTTCTGAAGCCTTATACTCATGATCTCCGTTTTCTTTCAGTCCATGGATAAACGCACCTATTATAGATTTAACCTTTGTATAACTTATATCACTAATACCTAATTCATCAGCCTTCGCCATATCCTCCTTTTTATTTTCGTTAACATGTCGAATATATTGTGTTACAAAAGTATTTAATTTTCTTTGTGCATTAATAAAACCTTCCTGTTTACTCAAACTATGATACAAATAAGAATCTGTTAATATTCCCCTAATTTTAGCAATATCTTTTGGACTAATATCATAATCATAGCTAATGTTCAATATATGATTTATATATTGCAACAGATTTAATATTGGTGCATTATTTGGTTCTTTTAACACATTGTAGTCAATACTTATAGTACTATTTCCCGTAAAATAAGCATTCAGTGAAGATATTACTTCTTTTAAATCTGATTCAATATATCTTTTCACTGTTGACTTGGTTTCTTTCTGGGAATTAGAATAGGAGAGAATAATATATCCCTCTTTATCCTTGTATGCTCTACCAGCACGCCCTGCTATATTCCAAAACTCAGCGTTTGATAAATCACCTTTATTACGCAATTTAACTGTATCAAAAATAACCGTATTAATCGGGAAATTCATTCCTTGCGCCAATGTTGTTGTTGCAAATATAAGTTTTATCTTATTGTTTCGGACTAATTCCTCGATAGTTTCCTTGACCAGACTTGATAAGCCAGAATTATGATAACAAATACCAAATTTCAAACATTCGATTAAAGGATCATTTTCTCCATTTTCTAACTTTACAATCTCTATTGCACGTTGAATTTCTTCGTCACAGCTCATATCAGGCAGCATACCTTTTTCTTCAAAATACATTTTCGTATAAGATGCCAATTTCAAAGTGGTACCTCTGCCACCACACAAAACTAAAATATTCCCTTCCTGTTCAATAAAATCATTCAGAACCACACAAAGTCGAACCGTATTATCAATACTATCTAATCTAAGCTCTTCTTTCACATCCTGCGGGTTCAAGTTCAAGGAAATTTCAACATTTTCTGTCCCCAATTGGTTTCTTGGTGATTTGTAAAATTGCAGAACAGATTTTGTTTTCTTACTATCAAGTAAATTACAACCAATATATTGTTTGGTTGGTGCCCACTCTATGGAAATAGTATCTGCATTTCTTGGTGAGTCGGCTAACCACTCGCTAATTTCCTGAGCATTACTAATAAAGGGGCTTAATAAAAGAAAATTTGCCTCTTTCATATTTTGCTTTATAGATGATAAGACCAGTTCAAATTTAGAACCCCGTGATTTGTCTCCTAAATTGTGCGCTTCATCCATAATAACTAAACGAGTGTTTTGTATTGCCGGATGGTTTTGTCTTACAAGTGCCTCTAATTTTTCGGGTGTACTAATTAATATATCAATATGCTCCCGCGTCAAAATTTCATTTTCTATCTCATCAACATCATAATATGGTAATGCTGTTTCTATATTAAAATTAAATTCCTTAAAATCACTTTGCAAATCAATTTTAACTTGATCAATAAGTGCATTAGTTGGAACAATATAACAAACTGTAGGATTAAAATCGGCTGTTTTATAGTTATGAATACTAAATAATATCTGCATCTCTGCCAGCAACGACTTTCCTGCACTAGTCGGCATTCCAACAACAATACTCTTTTTAGGCGTTAACACATCCGAAATAACCTCTCTCTGAGATGGCAATAAAGAATATATGTATCTATTACCATTGGAAAGGTTTTCTTCGATGAACTTTCTTATTAATGGTGACTTTTCTGCAATGTTCCATATTGAATTTTCCGCTACTCTTTCATATGCATATCGCAACAAATGCCCAATAAGTTTCAAGTCAATGCTTTCATTATCCAGCAAATGAAATGCATTATATGAATACATATCGATAACACTATATATATCTTGATTTTCCGAACTATCAATCTCACCGCTAAAAAGATATTCTTTTAAAACCATCGTCAAATAAATAATATTTCCATAAGAAGCAATCTTTAGACCAACCGGTATATCTAACTCAGCTTTTGAAAGTTCCTCCCTTTGAGCCTCATTCAAATTATCATTTGCTCTTTTAATATAGGAATTTAACTGTGTCAATCCATCATAATTTTTAATATTACTCATCAACAATACAATTAGATAATATGTATCATATTCTAATTTCTGCATCGTTGGAAATTCATTGTATAAACTCATCATTTTGGTAAATTTAACATTATATTCCTTAATAGCCAAATCAGACATTGTCTGTCTATCTGCCATATAAGATAACATACTATACATAACCAAGTACGACATATTTTCCCAACACTCATTATCATTAATCTGATCTAAAACTTGCTCATACAGGGATGCTACTGTTCCACATAAACCTACAAGTAACTCTTTTCGTTTGTCGCTCTCAATTAAATCCATATTTGGATTTTCTAAAACAATTTCCAATAATGCATTCAGCAAATTCGCCTTAGAAAGTAAATCACTATTCAAATATTTCTTACTTTGTTCTTTTGCAGAAAACTTATTATATAAATGACTAGTTTCAATATCTGCGAGCATAACAGTAAGCGAAGAAATATTTTCTTCGCTTACATCAAATACTTTCTCTATTGAATTAATTATGCTCTTAATATATTCCATTGCTATTCACCTATTGCCTCTTCATAGACTTCATTACTAAATTCAGAAAATTTCTTTCTAAATGATAAGATTATATTCTCGACATTTTCTCTTTTAACTCCCTGTAAAGAAAAATTTTTATAATCGTCTATGTTCATCTCCGGAACAATTTTCTCGTTATTTCTAAGCAAAAATGGGAAAAACATTATATTATCTGCTAAGTCTTCCTTTTCTCCAGCAATTAAATTCGCTAAAAAGTCTACTATTTTTTCTAATATATCATCCTGCATTTTAACATTTCTTATACCATGCATATATTCCAAAATTTCGTGAGAAACTCGATTGTCTACATCATCAATAGCTTTCTGAATATCCTGTCGTAAAGATTGCACAGAATCACATGGTATTTGATTTGTTTCAGATGCCTTGACCTCACATACAACAAATCGAATTCTATCATTATCCATCCAAATACCAGGTACATCTATCCCGTCAGTATGTTTATCAATTTCAACGGTTTTCAAATTTACTCTTTTATCAGCTTCATCATAAAACTTACAACCATATTCTTGTTCTAGCAAATACTGTGCCATCCATTCTGTTACGCGTTCTCTGCGAACATCAAATTGTGGTATTTTCGTTTTTTTAGGAATATTGATTTTTGCAACCTGCTCATTAAATCTGGCCACAAAATCTGGATTCAAATTTTTTGTTCCATAATACGTCAAATCATATTCTTCTATATTATGTACTTTAGATATTTTTACTTTATTAACTAAATATGCTTTTATCTCATTGAAGCTTTCTTCATTTTCAATATCAAATTCAAAAAGATTAACCTTCAAACCGTTCAATTCTGTTTCCAGTACTTTTGATATACCTGCCATTGTATAAACCACCTTCGAATATGTTATACATAAAATCCACCCAGTATATTTACTATAACACACTACCCTCTCTTTTTCTATACATTTTGCCTATTTTTTGTCATCTCTTTTATTACTCTAAAAACATTTTTCACGAAAATAGCCACATGATTTATGTTGAAATCAATGTGGCTATATTTTATAACATTTTCTGATTGAACCGATAGCCAACACCCCAGACTGTCTGTACATAAACAGGCTTGCTGGGATTATCCTCTATCTTTTCCCGTATGTTGCGTATATGGCTCATGACAATGTTATAATCGCCGGAATAAGATTCCTTCCAGACAATATCATAAATCTGCTCCTTGCTGAACACTCTGCCTGGATTGTTGGCTAACAGATAGAGGATTTCAAACTCTGTAAATGTCAAATCTATTTCCTGTTTCTGTTTTCTTACCGAACGATTTATATCATCTATTTCTAATCCATTAAAACTCAAATTCTTTTTTTCATTTTCAACTACTTGATATGCTCTTGATCCCGCACTGACACAGGATATTATATGATTTAGAATTTCCTCCTCACTATCTTCAAATGTCAGTATCATCATTTTCCCATATACTCACCCCCTTATAACAAAATAGGCTTCCATTCCCATTGGTTCATCCAATTTTAAGTTCAGAAATCACTTCAAAACATTATTGAGTGCCGAAAAAAAATGCTCTGAACCTTTATAGTAAAAGGTTAAATCTTCTTCTGACACACCACCACTTTTTATGGCATCTTTGCTAATAACTACCTTAACAATATCTGAATCCTTATATGTGGTATATTCCATGATTTTCTCATAAGCATTTTCTTTATCAGGTTGCACTCTAGTATGTGTCTTTTCTTGATACAGCTCTATTACATATTCAGAAGCCAGTTTTTCATCAAAGTTCTCGCATTCGGTCCATTCATCCTCATCAAAAAAATCATCTACATCAGCTTGAGACTGTTGTTCTAATGTTATAACATCTGTGTTATTCTCATTTCGTATTTCGATACGGCACATCTTTTCTGTTTTGTTCCCACAACCTGTCAACAGACAAACTATTAATAATATTGTTAATAAATATGTCCTTTTTATCATTTTTTCTTCTTCCTCCTCCAATACTCTTCATTCATTGTTAATAGCCTATATGCTCGCCATATCCCCCATGTATAAATTGCAAAGCATCCACCTATTCCCTGTACTGCATCTCCTAACGCATACCATATATACTGCAAATCTTCTGGAACAGTCCAATAGAAATCTGGTAAAAACAGAAATCCTATTAAAAATACAAATGCGCCCCCTAATATCATTATCTTATACTTTTTCTTATTTTCCGCAAATGTCACTCTTAATCGTTTCAACACTTCGGCATCAAAAACCAATGGTTCTGTCCAAATCTTTTTATATGGATTGTCTGATATAACCATACTGATTATCAAAATAATAGCAACTATTATGATAAACGTACTAATCACATCACCAACGTTGTTATACATATTCATATAAGAAAACACACTAGACACACACGCCAGTAGAAAACAAATACCTATTTTCATAAACTTTGATTTTTGATGTGCCAGAAAGCTTTCTGCCAACTCATTACTGACATACCAACCTTTTTCTGATATATCCTCTCCCGATTTTTCTTGTTCGTTTCCAACTAAATAGTCTAAGCTCACTTGATAAATCTGACTTAAACGTATGATTTTTTCCATCTCTGGATAACCATTATCATTCTCCCATCGGCTAACAGCCTGCCTTGATACACCTAACTGCTCTGCCAATTCCTCTTGAGATAGGCCAGCCTCTTTTCTTCCTTTTTGTATTCTTTGTCCTAATGTCATATATCACTACTCCTTTCTCACTCAGCGTACCATTTTTATCTTGTGAAGACTATCAAAATACAGTTGCAACTAAGCAATTTTAAGTTGCAATAGCTGTGATTACGGCTTACATAATAGAATCAACTTACAAATTATACCATACAGTCTGTCATCAATCTATCGCTTATACCTCAAGGCACCTTTCTTACATTGGTTACAATTATATACCTTCAATTTCTTTCCTTATTATTTTTGAGTTATTTATTATGTATCAACGGCTGTTTTTTCAACATCGCCTTCTGCGTCTTCCACACCTCGTCCATAATTACTTTCACTTCTGCCATATCCTCTTTATAAACGTTTCCAGTGCTGTTAATTCTCTTCGCAATCTGATTCAGATTCCCACTGATTTTTCCAAGTGTTTCATTGTATTGCCTTAGATAAGAATAATCTACATCATAAACAAATCCAAAGAGTATCAATGTCCTGATATAATCCGAAACACTCTTCCGCTTTGACAACTCCACCTTCCTGTCCAGGATATATTTTTCGTTATCACTCAAATAAATCTTCAGCTCATTTTTCCTCGTTCTGTTTGCTCTATCCTTTGCCATATCGTTCCATCCTTTCAAATGATTTTAAGGGTTAGGGAATTCTCCCTGAATGATAAATTTGAGCATTCCTTCGATAAGAGAAATCGCTCATTTTATCGCCTGTGAGGGAACACAGGCAGTGCTTGCTAAGTTAGTTTTTATCCTTTTCCTGTTCTATTGAATTTTGCCCTTTCTGTACCAGTTCAGCCAAGCGATTCTGCACCATTTCTCGTAAGTTCGGCAATGCACTTCCTACGTTCACTTCTGTTATTTTCCGCCTTTGGATGGCTTGGTAGATTTCTGCAAATCTTGCCCGGTCAGCAACAATATTTTCTGACAGGCAGATATTCTGAAACCCCAGACGCTTAACAACTTCTCTGGTAACTTCATCAAAGCTTTCCATTGCAACTTTCTCCTGATACATTCCATAGTGCCCGATTGCCCTGCTGACTTTCTTCCAGCCTTCACTCCAATCAGTAATCACCGGGCTAACCAACTCTGCATATATCTCTCGTAACTCTGCAACGGTTGGCTTGAATTTATTTGTCAGCATATATTGTTGAAGAGCCTTGGATAAAATCTGATAGTCCAGATCATGCAATAAAGCGTACCACACATCCAACGCTTTTTCCGTCCCAATAAAATCTTCTCCATACATTGCCTGCATGGCTACAACTAATGTCGCAAATTCCTGTTTAGTCACCGAAAGCACCTCCCGTACTTTGTATCTTTTCACGCTCCAACCATGAGCTTACATTGCTTCCGCTTACCTTTTCCTTTTTCCCTTTCAACGGAAAGAAATCCGTCCATCCATTCTGAATTGTCTGCTTAATAATTGCCACTTGTTCTGCTGGAGAATTCGATAGACTTTCCAGCTTATCAATGCAATAACCGATTGCTTTCCCCTTCACTTCCTTGCCATTTTCTTTTCGGTATTCCAGGTAAGAAAGAACATACTATTCAGCACTGTATCAGCAAAGTAAGAAGGAATTTCCTCTATCTCTGGTTCTCCCTCTTCCTTTGGCTTTTTCTCTTCCTTCTGACTATTTTCTATCTCTGTGCTACAAGAAAATTCTATGGTGTTACCTTCCGTTACAGTTTCATTACATTGTAACGCTGCCTGCTCTTTTTCCTTTATGAGCTTTTGATTCGCCCTGTGATTTCTGACTCTGGATGCTGAAGCACTCTCACTTCCAACCATGTCCCCCAAGTACAATAACTGTAATGATTGATCATCCAAGAACACAGCCGCATGACAGCTTCACAAGTGCCGGTTTCTCTCCCGTATCCAATGCTATTTCCTCATCTAAGGATGGCAAAATATTTTGATAGTAAATAATCCCTTCCGTATTGATTGCCTTCAATAACAGTTTCAAATAAAGCAGGACGATACTGTCTCCCTCCGGCAAAGTTTGCAGTTGTTTGATAATCAGTTCCTGAAAGAAACCGACCTGCAATTTCAACCAGTAATATCGTTTCCCTGCCATTTAGCATTTCCCTCCACTCTGGATAAACGCATCCAGCATACTTCTGTAAATGATGTAATGATAGCGGCTCTTTCCATCCTTCTTGATGGCATATCCAATCGGCAGCCGCTCCTGCCTCATCAAAAACTGTAAAGTCACAACATCCATGTTAAGCAATTTTGCAGCCTCTTTTGTCGTAACTCGTTCCATTAGTGCCCCTCCTTTCCATTTGTCTCCTCTTTACCGCTTCTGACCTTCTTAATTGCCGAATTCAGCCGTTCAAGCTGTTTCCCTTTTAAATCCTTCCTTAGCCATCTGCAAAGCGTAAATTCGGAAATTCCCATTGCTTCCGCAACTTCCCACTGCTTTACCTGATTTTGCTTCATCAGCAGTTTTACTTCTTCTTTTTTCACTTGTTTCTCCTCCATATTTTTGTTGACATTGTTGCTGTTGTTGTCTATACTAATTATGTACTATATAGTACATGCAAGCAATCCTGTTTCTCATATGGTACGAGCAAATATGATGTGTAAATGAAAGGAGTACATGAAAAATGCTGAAAAATCAAGATGAAATCCGGGGACGGATCATTCAAATACGAAAAGAAAGGGGGTTATCACAGAACCAGTTAGCAAAAGACTTTGGAATTTCCAGAACGCATTACTGCAACGTAGAGAATGGTAAGAAACCTGTAACAGAGAGTTTTCTCAAAGTGCTAGCCAGCGGTTACAAAATACCTATGGAAGCGTTTATTCCTAATGAAAATGGAGATTTGATGCAATACTGCGAGTGCACCAATGATTTTGTTAATGCAATCATCGATGACTATTTCAATTCCTTTGAAATACGCAAATACTACATTGATGAATATGAACAGCCTTATTACGGTGTTCTCTCCTACCTGCATGATATCGGCTATACGATTGAATATGAGCTTCTTCAGGAAGCCCATTTACAGGATTCCTTCGATACTGCAACCGGATCTGTTGATGTAAAAGAAATTGCTGAAGATGGCGTAATCCATGTCTATTCAAATGAGTCTGGAAAAGACGTTGCCCAGATACCATTAACCAAGCTGGCAGAACTGGAAAAAGAAGTGAAAGATTTTGTTGAGTATAAGCTCTCTGCGTACAAAGTGGCTAATCCTACCAAACGTTCTGACCTGCTTCCGAAGTCCATTTATGCTTTTGATATTCCAAATGAAATTGCAAGAGTAAAACGCTACAAGGAATATGCAGAGTATTGCCTTAAACAATTAGAACAAATGCAGAAAGAAGGTTAAAGTATGAAGTTACCAAACTCTTACGGCAGCGTAATCAAGCTTGGTGGCAAACGACGAAAGCCCTACGCTGTCCGTATCTCGAAACTTGTGGAAGACGATACCGGGAAGGTCAAGCGAAAATACACCTACCTAGCTTACTTCTCCAAACCGGAAATGGCTTATACCTATCTAGCTGAATACAATAGCGGTGCGGTTGTTCCGGAACATATGAAATACTCGGACTCTCCCACCTTTGCAGAGATGTACGAGAAATGGAAGAAATACCGAAAATCTCTTAAAAACCAGATTAGTGATTCCACGTGGCGAAATTATGAGATTGCTTTTCATCATTTCAGTGAACTGCATGACCGCAAATTTATTTCCATCAGGACAAATGATCTGCAGCAATGCTTAAATGCCTATAATCACAAGTCGCAGACTACGATTTCTTCTATGCGAGCCGTCCTGAAGGCTATGTATCAATACGCTAAATTGAATGAATACATAGACCGGGATTTAACAGAAGGTCTGGTTTATGAATGGACAAACTCTACGGAGCAGATACACGACAGGTATTCCGATGAAGAAATCAAAACACTCTGGTCGAAGCTATATGAAATCAACAATGTAGATATCATCCTTATAATGATTTACACCGGCTTGCGACCAACCGAGCTGTTGGAAATCCAGACGGAAAATGTCCATTTAGACGAAAAGTACATGGTAGGTGGCATGAAAACCGAAGCCGGAAAAGACAGAATTATCCCACTGAACGATAAGATTATACCTCTCGTCAAGAACCGCTACGACCCAAACAAGAAATACCTGATCAATAACAAGTTTGGAAATTATTACACCTACGGAACCTATACTCATAAGACTCTAGAAGAACTTCTTACAGAAGTGAACAAGATATAAAACAATAAATCAAGACTGATTGCTGGATACACTTATGATGTTTCTGATGATAAACATTACACTCATATTCAGCCTAAATCACCTTGAAAAGCAAAGGATGAAATGCTTCCAAAAGCATTCAAAATCAGTAAAAACGAGTGTATACCACCTGTATATCACTTGTGTACCGCGTGTATATAACGACCTCAAAATAACGTAAATTTTCTTATATTCATGAATATTCTGACAATCACATGTCTTATACATGCAAAAAGAAAAGTCCTATAAACACTTGGTTTACAGGACTTAACCTTATCCTTTATTATCTTGAGAACTCGTAATTAGCAAACACCCTGTGCAAGCATAGCGTTTACAACCTTCTCGAAACCAGCGATGTTAGCACCGGCTACATAGTCAGCGTTTCCGCCAACGGTTGCATTGTATCTCTTAGCAGCATCTGAAATGTTAGCGTAGATTGTCTCCATGATTCCCTTAAGCTTTCCATCAACTTCCTCAAATGTCCAAGAAAGTCTCTCAGAGTTCTGGCTCATCTCAAGTGCAGAAGTAGCAACACCACCTGCATTTGCAGCCTTACCACCTACGAAGAGAACACCATTCTCCTGAAGGTACTTTGTAGCTTCCAATGTTGTAGGCATGTTAGCACCCTCTGTTACAGAGATAACGCCGTTTGCTACAAGCATCTTAGCATCGTCAAGGTTCAACTCGTTCTGAGTTGCACATGGAAGAGCAAGGTCACACTTAACAGACCATACACCATGGTCATCTGCGTTCTTCTTCTCATGATACTGAGCAGATGGACGAGCTGCAGCGTACTCTGTAAGACGTGCTCTCTTAACTTCCTTAACCTCCTTCAGAAGGTCAACGTCGATTCCTTCTGGATCGTAGATCCAACCTGTAGAATCAGAACATGTTACACACTTCGCGCCAAGCTGATGTGCCTTCTGGATTGCGTAGATTGCTACGTTACCAGCACCAGATACTGCACAAGTCTTGCCAGCGATATCGATATCGTGATCCTTCAGAAGTGCACTTGTAAGGTATAATAAACCATATCCTGTAGCTTCTGTACGAGCAAGTGAACCACCATATGTAAGTCCCTTACCTGTAAGAACGCCTTCGAACATTCCACGGATTCTCTTGTACTGACCGAACATGAAGCCGATCTCTCTTGCGCCTGTTCCGATGTCACCAGCAGGTACATCAACATCAGCGCCGATATATTTGCAAAGCTCTGTCATAAAGCTCTGGCAGAATGCCATGATCTCTCTGTCAGATTTTCCTTTCGGATCGAAGTCAGAACCACCTTTACCTCCGCCGATCGGAAGGCTGGTCAGTGAGTTTTTGAATACCTGCTCGAATCCCAGGAATTTGATAATACCAATATTTACAGAAGGATGCAGACGGATTCCTCCTTTGTAAGGACCTATAGCATTGTTGTGCTGGATGCGGTAGCCCATGTTGGTATGCACATTTCCCTGATCATCTGTCCAGGTCACCCGAAACGAGAAAATCCGATCGGGAATACAGAGCCGCTCGATCAAATTGCTTTTTTCAAACTCGATATTCCGATTATAGGTATCTTCGATGGTATTCAATACCTCTTCTACTGCCTGGTGGTATTCCGGTTCGTTGGGAAACCGCCTTTTCAATTCTGTCAAAACGTCTTTTGCTTTCATAAGATATAGGTTAAATCAGAAGCCCGCCCGAAGGCGGGTTTCATGGGTCAGTTGTATATAAATTGTCAGTAGTGTGTGTTTCGTTTGTACGAACAAAGGTAGCGCATAATATCAAAAATAATTCA
>OIYT01001703.1_pt1 | contig 14944 bp, 8 predicted proteins | sample 1588201 | NCBI WGS metagenome assembly OIYT01 (sample SAMN03283260) | human gut metagenome | biome: human-associated habitat; material: feces | host: Homo sapiens | place: USA | collected 2013
ATGGCAGTATACCTTGGAAATGAACTGGTGCTGGCAAACGGCGTGGGCGGCGTTCCCATGAGTACATCGACCCCTGTGGTCTATGGCGGCAGAGCCTACCTGGGCGTTTCCGGCGCGGGACAGTTCAGTTCGTACTCCGGCCACAACATCACGGTGATCGACGTGGTTGCAAGGCGCATTGCCTATCGCGTGGAGACGCAGGGCTACCCCCAGACCAGCGGCCTGCTGACCACGGCCTATGAACAGGACAGCGGCTGCGTATACGTCTATTTCTTCGACAACATGACCCCCGGCAAGCTGCGGGTTCTGCGGGACAGAGCCGGACAGACGACCCCGGATTACGTCACCACCGAGGGCGGCCGCACGACGGCATATGCGCTGTTCACCCCCACCGGCGATCAGGCGCAGTATGCCATTTGCAGCCCCATCGCCGACGAATACGGCACGGTCTACTTCAAGAACGACTCGGCGCGGCTGATGGCCTACGGAAGCGCCATTGAGCGTCTTGAGATCACCCAGCAGCCGACAAAGACGGCATACGCGGAAGGGGAGACCTTCGACCCTGCCGGAATGGTCGTCACCGCGGTCTATGCCAACGGAAAGACGAGAGACGTTACAGCCTACGTGACGTATAAGACTGACCCGCTGGACGGCGGCGACGGGGAGTTTGTCATTTCCTTCCCGTATGTCATGTACCATAATGAAGAAAACGGAACGGAGATGACCTCCGGCGTTGAGACGATGGTACCTGCTGTCACGCTGAATCTGACCGTGGGCGATGGACTTCTCGGCGACGTCAACGGCGACGGCAAGGTCGATCAGGCCGACGCCCAGATGATTCTGGACTATGAGGCAAAGCGCATCGACGGGGCGCTTTCCCTGAAAACGGCGGATGTCAGCGGTGACGGCGTCATTGACAGCAGCGACGCCGTGCTGATTCTCCAGTATGCCGCGGGAGCTCTGAAGGAGTTCCCGGCGGCTGCCCCGAAGGAAACGGAAGATACGGGAAGCACTGATCAGATCGCAGTCGGGGACACAGGACTTCCCAAAGAATAGGAGCATAGATTATGAATCAAAAATGGATCGCCCTTTTGCTGGCGCTTATCTTGGCGCTGTCTGTCTGCGGCTGTGCCGCGGACAAGCCGCAGACGGAGACTGCCGAAACGACTGCGGCTGTGGAAACCCGGACGGCCGCGGGGCAAAGTACGGTAACGGATGAGGAACTGACACAGACTGCCCAATGGCTGATGGAGCAGATCCCGCAGCCAACCTACGGCTCCGTGGGGGGCGAGTGGGCCGTATTCGGGCTGGCGCGCTCCGGCGTTGCGGTACCGAAGGAATATTTTGAAGTTTATGGTGAAAACGTGGCTGCCTACACGGCGGAACACGGCGGCGTGCTCCACGCGAAAAAGTACACGGAGTATTCCCGTGTGATTCTGGCGTGGACGGCGCTGGGGAAGGATGCCACGGACGTTGGCGGATTCAACCTGCTGGTTCCTCTGGCGGACTTTGATCAGACGGTATTTCAGGGGATCAACGGCCCCATTTTCGCGCTGCTGGCGCTGGACAGCGGGGCGTATGACATCCCGGAAAACACCGCCGGAACCACGCAGGCCACGCGGGACGGGTATGTGGACTATATTCTGAACGCGGAGCTTCCCGGCGGCGGATGGTCGTTCGCGGGGGGCGACGCGGAGACGGACATCACGGCCATGGCGCTGCAAGCGCTCGCACCCTACCGCGCGTCGCACGCCGAGGCGATCGAGCGGGCGCTCGACTTTCTTTCCGCCGCGCAGACCGCGCGCGGAGACTATGATACGGGCGCGGAGAGCTGCGCGCAGGTGATCCTCGCGCTGTGCGCGCTGGGGCTTGACCCGCGCACCGAGCCGCGCTTTGTCAAGGCGGGCGGCAGCGTCTATGACGGGCTGCTGCTCTACCAGGCGCAGAGCGGCGCGTTCTGCCACACGCTCGACACCGCCGCGCAGCCTCTGTCCACGCAGCAGGCGGCGCTCGCGCTGCTGGCCGTGGAGCGCGGCGGCAGCGTCTACGATCTTACCGATATGAGCGTCGAGCCATACGTTTATCGGGGAAGTCGGTCGGCGCAGCCGCGCCGCACCGTCTATTATCTGCTGGGCGGCGCAGCCGCCGTCTTACTGCTTGCGGGAGGTCTTCTGCTTTGGAAAAAGAAAACATCAACGAGAGAATGATCGCGCAGATCAAAAAGGTCATCGTCGGCAAGGACGAGATCATACGCAAGGTCTGGATCGCCTTTTTGGCGGGCGGACACGTGCTTTTGGAGGATGTGCCGGGCGTCGGGAAGACGACGCTGGCGCTCTCCTTTGCCAAGGCGCTGGGGCTGGAAGTCCGGCGCGTGCAGTTCACGCCGGACACGATGCCCTCCGACATCACCGGCTTTTCCGTCTTCCAAGGCGGTACGATCCGCTATCAGGCCGGTGCGGTCATGACGAACCTGCTGCTGGCCGACGAGATCAACCGCACCAGCCCCAAAACGCAGGCGGCGCTTTTGGAGGCGATGGAAGAGGGTCAGGTGACGGTTGACGGCGTGACGCACCCGCTGCCCTCCCCCTTCTTCGTGCTGGCGACGCAGAATCCGGTCGGCTCGGCCGGTACGCAGAATCTGCCCAATTCGCAGCTCGACCGCTTTCTGATGCGCCTGTCCATGGGCTACCCCGACCGCGCGCAGCAGGTGGACATTCTGAAAAATCGCCGCAGCGGCGACCCGCTGGACGCCGTGGAAACGGTCGCCCAGCGCGACGGTCTGCGCGCCGCACGGGAGCGCGCGGAGCAGGTTTTCGTCGCCGACAGCATCTATGACTACATCGCCGCGCTATCCGAGGCCACGCGCGTGCACCCGCTGGTGCAGCTCGGCGTCAGTCCCCGTGCCGCGCTGGCGCTGTGCCGTGCGGCCAAAGCAAGTGCCTTCGTCGCCGGTCGGGACTTCGTCCTGCCGGAGGATGTGACGGCGCTGCTGGAGAGCGTTTGGGCGCACCGCCTGCTGCTCTCCTCCAAGGCGCGGCTGGACGAGCGCTCCGTGCAGGACATCCTGACGGAAATTCGGACGCAAGTCCCCGTCCCGCAGCTTTCGGAGCGCAAAAAATGACATACCTCTGCTTTCTTGCGGCGCTCGGCCTTGCGCTTTTTCTGCGTCCGTCCGCCGCGCTGCTTGCCTGCCTTATCTGCTGCCTTGCGCTGCCGCCGCTTTCTTGGGGGCTTCTGCATTGCTTCCGCGCGAAGATCGGTCTTTCGCTGTGCGTTCCGTCCGTTGCGCAGAAGGGCGTGGCCGTCACGCTGCGCGCCGAGTGCCGCGCGCCGCGCTCGCTGCGCGGCCGTGTCAGCGTAACGGTGCACGTAGAAAACCCCGTGACGGGTGAGGCGGAGACCATTCGCGTGCGTTGCGGCGTGCCGGTCACGCTCCAAAGCGCGTTTTGCGGCTGTCTGCAATGTGACATCACGCGGGCACGCCTCTGGGAGCCGCTCGGCCTGCTGCCCGTGCCGCTCAAGTGCCGCGCATCGGGACGGATCACCGTCCTGCCGCAGCTGTTTCCCGTCGAGATCCAGATGGATTCCGCGCCCGCGCAGAGTGAAGACTCCAAACAGTACGCCCAGGATCGTCGGGGCGATGACCGCACCGAGACCTACCAGCTGCGCGACTACGCCGCGGGCGACAGTCTCCGCCTCATCCATTGGAAGCTCTCTGCAAAGAGGGAGCGCCTGATCGTGCGCGAGGCAGCCTGCCCCGTCGACCGCTCCCTTCTGCTGTTTGTCGAGCGCACGCTGCCCGGCGCCACGGCCGCGCAGGCCGACGCCCTGATGGAGGCGGCGGCCTCCATCGCGCAGGGACTGGCGCAGCAGGGCATTCCCTTCCGGCTTTGCTGGAACGAGGACACGATCCGCACGCAGAGCGTCGCGGACGCAGCGGCGCTGCCCGAAGCATTCGGCGCTCTGCTGCGCTCCCGCACGGCCGCTTCCGGCGAGCGCGGGTGCGAGCAGTATCTGCGCGTCTGCGGCGCGCCGACGGCCGGACGCGTGATCTATCTCGGAATGCAGCCGCCGGAGGCGGACTTTGCGCAGGCCGCGCCCTGCAAGGCCCTTCTGTGTGACGATCGCTGCGCCGCGCTGTCGGCGCAGGCTTTACGGATCCTGAGCTGGAGTTGAAACCAACGTGAGACAAAACATCAAAACGCTGCAACTGACCAAGCCGCGCCGCACGCCCTGCGGACGTTTCGGCGCGCTTCCGGTCGTGCTGCCCGTCTTTTGCGGCCTGTGGGGGCTGTGGAACGCCGTCTGTCCGACGAACGTTCTGTGGCTCTTTGTCGGTCTGGCCTCCGCTGCGCTGTGCGCCTGCTTCTCTTGGGAGAAGCGCTGGCAGCGCCTTTCGCTTTTGCTGCTTGCCCTTGCGGGCGCACTGCTCTGTCTGTTCTTCCGCGCGGCGCTCGCGCGGGGGCTGGGCGCGCTGCTCTCCGCCGTGCGCGAGCGGCTGACGCTGCAAACGGGCTATTATTACCCGCCCTACAAAAACGCCGCGCGCAACGCGCTGACGGACGCGCTGCTTTCCGTCCTTGCGGGCGCGCTGACGGCTGCCGCCGTGCGCCTTTTCGGCGGGCTCGCGCATCTTACCTGCGCAGCGGGCATCCTGCTTCTGACCATATCCGGCTTTTTGCCGTCAAGCCCTTGGCTATTTGTGTACCTGATTGGGACGCTCCTGCTGCTTGTCCTCCGGCGGCGCTTCGGCGGCAGGACGGTGCTCTGCGCCCTTGCGCTGCTTGCCCTGCTCTCCGCGCCCGCACTGCTGCTTGCGCGCGGCATCGCACTTAACGAGGCAGGCGCGGCGCTCCGGCTGCACCGGCTGCGCTATGAAACGGCGGACAATCCCATGCCGGAGGGGAACCTGCAAGACCTTCCCGCCTTCCGTCCGTCGCAGGAGGCGGCGCTCGCGCTGACGATGACGGACTGGAGCGCCGTCTATCTGCGCGGCTACATCGGCGAACGATACACGTCGCAGGGCTGGCAGCGGACGCTCGACGCGCAGGACGCGCAGCTGCTCTACACCCTGCAATCAAGCGGCTTTTACCCCTCCGCGCAGTGCGCCGCAGCCTACCGCAGCGTGGCGGGCGAGACGGACACGAGCTTCTCCGTCCACCCCATCGGCGCTTGCGGCGCCTACCGCTATGTGCCCTACGGCGCGGAGCCGGACGCACAAGAGCCGCGCGCCCTGCTGGCCGAGGGCGGAGACGGCGGCGCGGACGTAACGGGCGCCCTCTTCTCCGTCGCGGACAGCTATCTGCTTCAGGCGCGGCTGACGGACGCAGACGAGGACTATATGGCGGCGGAAAACGCCTACCGGCAGTGGGTATACGCGCGCTATCTGGACATTCCCGAAGAGGATGCCACCCTGCTGCGCGAACGCTTTTCCATCCCCGACGAAAAGATCACCACGGCGCAGGCGCAGACCCTTGTACGCGCATTGGTGGACGCCACGCTGACCTACGACGAGGGCAGCGTCGCCCGTCAGGGTGATCAGTCCTTCCTTTCTTATCTGCTCAACATCAATCCGCGCGGCTACAGCGTGCAGTATGCGACGCTTGCCACGCTGCTGCTGCGCTGCTGCGGTATCCCCGCGCGCTATGTGGAGGGCTACCTGCTGCCGCGTGCGGAAGCGGCGGAAACGGAAGCCGGCGCGACCGTGATCCTGACGCAGCGGCACAGCCACGCATGGACAGAACTGTACTTGGACGGCGTCGGCTGGATTCCCTTTGACACGACGCCGAACCACCGCGATGAGATCGTCTATGCGCAAGGCTCCGGCACGAGCAGACCGCAGGAGGAACCCCAGCCGCAGCCGCCGCAGCAGACGGAGCTGCCGGATCGACAGCCGACGACCAAGGGCGCTGCCGTCTCCCTCACCGCGCTCTGGTGGCTGCCGCTGCTGCTGATCGTGCTGTTCCTTTTGCTCCGCTGCATCGTGCTGCGCAGCCGTCTGCGAAGAAGACTCCGCTCTTTTGCGGAGGGCGAGGCGCGCGCGGCAAGCCTCGGCGCGCTGCGCTATACGCAGACGATGCTCGATTCTCTGGGGCTTTGCGACCGGAACGTTCCGTTTACGCAGCGCGGCGAGGAGATCGCGGCGCTGCTGGGCACGGAGGTGTCCCGCGTGCAGCCAGTGCTCGCGCTGGCCGCCGCACTTCTCTTCAGCGACCACGATATTACACCGGAGGATCGGGCGCAGGCGCTCGGCGCAATGCGCTTTGTCCGCTCCGTCTGGCAAAAAAAGCGACCGCCGCACAGGCGTCTCTGGGAGCGCTTTGTCCGGTGCACCATTCTATAAAAATCAGGAGGCGCAGTATGTCTATTTTCAAACGGATCCTCACCGCCCTGCTGGCCGTTTCGCTCCTGCTTGTCCCGTTTCACGTGCAGGCGCTCGGCGCAGCGCAGGCCGGTCAGCTCGTGCTGACCGCCGTAACGCAGGACGGCGCCGTGATCGAGCCGACGCACGTTTCCTACGAGGCGGGCGACTCCATCCGTGCGGCGCTTGTCCGCTCGGGGCACCGATTTGACGGCATCGACGGAAGCTACATCTATGCCATCGACGGCACGGTGGACAACTACTTCCTCTTCTATGACGGCAACGGCTACGATCTCGACGCACCGGCCGACACGGCGCGCGCCGTCTGCTTTACCTCCGCGCCGGACAGCTACAGCGAGAGCTACCTCTCCCTACTGGTCACAATGGCACAGTACAACGACAGCACAAACGGCGTAAAGAACTACCCTGCCGCGCAGGAGGCTTATCGCAGCGCGCTGAGCGGCCTTTACGGCGCAGACGCGCAGCAGGCACAGGCTCTGTGCGGCGCGCTGCAAGCGCAGTTGGATGCCTACGAGGCCTATCTACAGGGACAAACCGTCCCGCTGCGCCTCGACGTGACGCAGAACGGCACGACGCTTGAGGCGGTCGACGCCGTGTTTACCGGAACCTTCGGCAACGTCTGCCGGATCGAGCGGCGCGGCACGATCGACCTCATCCCCGACACCTATACCTTTGACGTCTCCGACGGCGGAGACAACCACATCCGCGGCAGTGTCACGGTAACGGGCGCACAGACGCTCACGCTCGAGCTTCCGAGCGGCACGTGGGTCAAAAGCATCGACCTGAGCGTCCTTGGCGGCGAAGCGTGGCAGGCCGTGGCGCGCGAGGGCAGCGTCTACTACGTGCCGGACTGGGCGGCGGGCAATCTGTTTCCCTACATTGTGCCGTCGGACGGCGTGAACACCACCGCCTGCGGCGTCTTCCTTGCGGACACACCGAACGCCGTGCGCAGAACATGGCAGAGCAAGCAGACCGTGCTCTCCGGCCTGATCACGCCGAACAGCATGGCCTCCGCCGCTTTCGCGCTGGAGGCGCGGCAGACAAGCGGCGACTATGAGCAGTATCAGCGCTATCCCGTGCAGATCGTCCGTGTTCCCACGCTTGCCGCCCTGACCGTAAGCGCTGACGGCGCGGTGCTCCCGCTGACCTTTGACCCCACGCAGACCGCCTACGCCGTCACGACGACCTCGGATCGTCTGCTGATCGAGGCCAACGCGATGTGCGCCGATGCCGTCGTCACGATCGACGGCGTGCAGCGCCAGACGGCGGAGCTTTCGATCTCATCGGGACGCAGCACACTGGAGATCGCGGTCAGCCACGCAAACGGGCGCAGCACCGTCTACACCGTGCAGGTCACGCGGGTCGACGCGGTCGAGGTGACGCTTGCCTATGCACAGGGCGTGACCGTCCGCGTGACAAACGCCGCGGGCGCGCAGATCGCGCCGAAAACGAGCGGCGACACCGCCGCCACCTATGCACTTGTCCCGAACGAGACCTATACCTACACCACGGCGAAGGATACCTATTACCACACGACCGCGGACTTTACGGCGCGCAGCGGACTGCGCGTCACCGCGCCGACGCCGGACACCGCCGACTACCTCCGCTCGCTGCACGTCGGCCCGACCCGTCAGGTCGCCTACCCGTCCGACGCGGCCTTCACCCCTGCCGTCCACACCTATACCTATCAGGTCGGCTCCAACCAGACCGCCTTTGGCGTGCTTGCGTCGCTCAGTGACGCGGCAGCGGGCTGCACGATCGTTGGGCAGTACGCGGACTTCCGCTACTGGAACCCCGCCTACGGCGCGCGCACCCTCGCCCTGACCGACGGCGGCTACAAGCCCACGACCACCTTCCTCGGCACCTCCGGCGAGGGCAACACCATGACGCTGCGCATCGGAACCGTTCGCAGCGGTGTGACCTATTATCAGGACTACCTCCTGACTGCGCAGCGCCTCTTGCAGCTCGACGCCCTGTCCGTATCCGACGGCGAGACCGTGCTTCCCCTACAGCGGCAGGACGGCAAGGAGGGCTTTGACAAGGCAGTGCTGCGCTATACCGTCGCCGTCAGCCAGAGTCAGGAAAGCCTCACGGCAAACATCCGTCTGTTCGGTTCAGCGAGCGGCAACGACAAAGCCTGCCGCGTGACCGTGCGCTGCGGCGAAACGGCGAAGAAGCTTGACTACGCGGCGCTTGCCGTCGACGAAGTGCAGGCCGTTTCCCTGCCGCTCGACCCGTCGCTTGCCGAACAGACCGTTTCCGTCCGGATCGAGCGCGAGGGCGCGCTCACGCAGGAATACCTCCTCACCGTGGAAAAGCTCCCGCCGGTGAGAACGGAATTTTCCGTGACGCCCGCAAACGCCGTCATCTTCCTCTCCGACGACCGGACGGGCGCGCGGATCCTGCCTGACGCGGACGGGGTCTACACGCTCAACGCGGCCTGTCCCTACATCTATTCGATCACCTGCTACGGCTATGTTTCGCAGCAGGCAACCTTCACAGCCGGACAGGCGCGCATTTCCGTCACGCTGCAAAAAGCGCCGGCGCGCAGCTATACGGAGCTGCTGCAAGACGGCGACTGGGCACAGTTCCGCGCGAACGCGGAGAACAATGCGATCACCTCCGCGCCGACGCCCATTGTTGCGGAGGAGGCCGTGCTGAACTGGGCAAACAAGCTCGGCGACGGTCTTTCCGGCGGCGGTGTCGGCTCGCCGATCATCGTCGGCGGCGCGATCTACACCTACGCGAACGACACCGTGATGAAGGTGGATCGACAGACAGGCGCACTGCTTGCCTCCGCGCCGATGGATCACGCGTCGAGCTTCTCCATCACGCCGCCCGCCTACGGCGAGGGCATGATCTTCGTCGGACTGTCCGGCGGCGGCATTCAGGCCTTCGACGCCGAAACGCTGCGCTCCCTCTGGCTCTACGAAGACCCGCTGGGCGGTCAGCCCAACTGCCCCATCACCTATCGGGACGGCTATCTCTACACCGGCTTCTGGAACGCGGAGACGCGAAAGGCGAACTTCGTCTGCCTCAGCGTGACCGACGAGGATCCCGCGCAGGAAAAGGAGCGAAAAATTGCCGCATGGAGCCACACGGGAAACGGCTTTTATTGGGCGGGCGCTTACGTCGCGAAGAACTACCTGATCGTGACGACGGACGACGGCGCGATCGGCTACACCGATGGTCACGGCGAAATTCTGTCGCTCGACCCGCGCACGGGCAGCGTGCTTGACCGGATGACGGTGCAGGGCGTCGGCGATCTGCGCAGCAGCGTCTGCTACGACGGTCAGACCGGCTGCTGCTACTTCACCTCCAAGGGCGGCGACTTCTACCGCGTCGCCCTCTCCGAGGGCGGCAAGCTGCTCTCGCAGACACTGCTGCACCTGACAAACGGCTCGGACGACCCCGCGACGCCGCCCATGAGCACCTCCACACCGGTGGTCTACCGTGGCCGCGCCTATGTGGGCGTGTCCGGCACGTCGCAATTCGGCGCTTACTCCGGCCACAATATCACCGTGATCGACCTTGCCGCTTGGCGCGTCGCCTACACGGTGCCGACGCAGGGCTACCCGCAGACCAGCGGCCTTCTGACCACGGCCTACGAGGACGCGAGCGGCTACGTCTACGTCTACTTCATCGACAACTACACGCCCGGCAGGCTGCGCGTGCTGCGCGACAGGGCGGGGCAGACAAGCGCGGACTACCTCAGCACGGAGCACTACACGGTGTCCGGCAAGGAATACACCGTGCAGACCGCCTACACGCTCTTCACGCCCTCCGGCGCGCAGGCGCAGTATGCCATTTGCAGCCCCATCACGGACACGGAAGGCAACCTGTATTTCAAGAACGACTCCGGCTACCTCATGTGCGTCGGAAGCGCCGTGACCGGACTGACCGTCACCGCGCAGCCGGAGAAAACGGCCTATGAGGTCGGGCAGTGCTTCGACCCCACCGGCCTGCGCGTTACGGCAAGCCACGCGAACGGCACGACAAAGGATGTCACGGCGCTGCTCTCCTATGCGCGCGAGCCGCTGACCGCGACGGACACGGAGTTTACGCTCGTGCTCTCCCTCGGCGCGCATCAGCAGATGTATCAGGATCGAAACGGTGAGAGCGGCGTTTCCTACCGCGTGCCGACCGCGACCGTCGACCTGACGCTCTACGAAACGCACCGCTGGGACGACGGCGTCGTAACGTGCGCGCCGACCTGCACCGAAGCGGGACAACTGCGCCGCACCTGCCTGCTCTGCGGCGCGGAGACGTTCGAGGCCGTCCCTTCACTCGGCGGGCACGACTGGGACGCGGGCACAACGGTCGCCGGCGGGACACGCTACACCTGCCTGCGCTGCGGCGCGACCAAGACCGACGCCGGTAAATGCGACGGCGGCGCACAGTGCCCGTCGCGTGAGCTGGCCGACGTGTCGAAGGACGCTTGGTATCATAACGAGGTGGACTACGCCATTTCGCACGGGCTGATGTACGGCACCGGCGCAACCGCCTTCTCGCCGGAGGAGGCCATGACGCGCGCCCAGCTTGTCACGGTGCTCTGGCGGCAGGCAGGCTGCCCGACGCCGACGGGTGACAATCCGTTTAACGACCTTGCCGCGCCGTGGTACAAGACGGCGGTCCTCTGGGCGGCGGAAAACGGCATCGTCAACGGCGTCGGAGGCGGTCGTTTCGACCCCGACGGCGTGCTGACCCGCGAACAGCTTGCGACGATCCTCTACCGCTACGCGAAGGATTATCTGCATCGGAACGTATCCGCGCGCGCGGCATTCGACTCCTTCGCAGACGGGGCGCGCGTGTCCTCTTGGGCATACGAAGCGCTGCGCTGGGCGGTCGCCGCGAAGCTGATCGGCGGCAGCAGCGAAGGCGGCGCGCTCTATCTTGCGCCGCAGGCCGTTGCCACCCGCGCACAGGTAGCCGCGATCTTCATGCGTTTTCTCACAGCACAATAAGCAAGCGCCCGAGGCCGGATCGCCTCGGGCGCTTTTCATTCCTCCGTGCCGACATAGCGGACAGTCTTACCGCACTGCCGCGCGCGGCGGACGATTGCCTGCTCACCGCTGCCCGCGCGAACGGCGACCAGATAGTCGCAGCGTTCGACCAAATAGCATGCACAGCGCTCCGCGCTCTGCGGCGTATAGGCCGTTTGCAGCATGGTCTCCGTGTCGCAGCGTTCGACCAGCGCAAAATAGCGGTCGCGCTGCGCCTCGCTCCATTTCTCCGCCTGCGTTTCATACGGGAGCGCCGCCTCCACGGTGATCTGCGGGTACATTTCGTCACGCAGCGCAAGGACGGTCTCCATAAATAACGTGCCGAATCCGCGGGTCATGTCGGAAATAAAATGCCTTACCCCTCCCTGCACGATCAGGTCTTTCAGGCACCGACAGAGCCGCTTTTTCAGAAGGATGCACCGCTTGTCCGTCTCGTCCGACCCAAACGGCAGGTCGTTCGGTTCCAGACCGGCGCAGGCACATACTTTCCCATTCATGATCCGCCCCTCCTTTTTTGCAATTGTATTGCAATGACTATAATTGTTATACAATCATTATAGCAGACCAATCTGCCGAAAACAATCCAAACAAAAGAAAAAATCTGCGATTTTTTCGCAGATTTTTTATCTTCCTGTATTCTCGATCATCGTATCCACAACGGCCAAGATCCGGTTCTGCTCCTCCGGCGGGAGGTTTTCCAGCCTCTCGCTCAAGCGGCTGGCGCGGATCTTGTAGCCGGTGTCGATCACATCGCAAAACAGGTCGTCCGCCGTGCAGCCGAAGCAGTTGATGAGCATCACCAACGTCTCGATCTGGATACGGTAGACGCCCCGCTCGATGGCGGAAAGGTGGTTCTTGCTTATCGACAGCTTTTCCGAAAGCTGCTCCTGCGTCATCTTGTTTTTCTTCCGCTGCTCTTGTATGCGCTTGCCAATCAACTGTTCGATCAATTTCAACACCGCTCTCATTGTGATACCGTTATTGTAGTGGAGCGGCAATAAAATATACACACCGTTTCGCAATTACTTAAATCGTACAGCGATGACTTATTGAGATTTGTCTTCCCCGCTATTTGACGCAAAACGCCGTCTCTTTAGCCAACGCCCCATCCCATAAGGATGTTTTTGGCAGGGATACGGTGTAACCCCACAATCAGGGTTGCACCGTTTTCTCTATTCCGTCGTGATGCCGACGGGCAGGCCGTTAAACTCCAGATCGTCGTCGAGCGGAATGACCAATACCTTCCGCCCCTCGAGCATTCTGGTCTCCAAAAGATAGCTGTACTCCGGATCGACGGTCAGAGAAATCTTTCCGGTCTTAAGCTGCACCTTTTTCGGGTTAATGAGATTGGCCGGACGCAGGGCGGCGTTCTCGCCGAAGCGCTCCTCACAGGACTTCTGGAACGCCTGTGCCCGCTCCACGGTCACCTCGCAGTCCTGTAGCATCGCGCTCACCTCACCGGAGGTGACCGTCAGCGGCTCGGGATCCTTGCGTTCTTTATGTTCCTCGATCCGCATGGTCAGGCGCTCATGGACACCCTGCACGACGTTCAGGCTGCATTCCTCCCCCAGCGCCTCCGTCAGCGCGGACTCGAAGGCCTCACGCTGCTCGGGCGCGGACATCGGCGGCTCGGTATGGAACACCGTTTCGATAAACTCCTGATGTAGCTGCGCGGGCTTGCGCGAATAGAACAGCGCGTTATAGAGATTGGTGCTGCGATCGTCGAAGGCGGGAAACAGAAAGCCCAGCTCCGGCGCGGAGACCAGTTGGCTCGCAGTGCAGTGAAATTCGTTGTCCCCCGCAAAATAGCCCAGCTCGGGCTTTCCCGCCTTGACCGGACAAACGGCGCAGACAAGGTAGGAAAAGACCTCCTCGGAGGCGTCCTCCTGCTCCAGATCGTCCTTGCCACGGCGCGGGACGTCATAGTGATCGTTTGCAAGCAGGATCAGATAGTTCGTGTCGCCCATGTCGAGCGTCGATACAACTTTCTGATAGAAGGTCTGGCGGAGCTGTCCGTCCTTCAGCTCGCAGGCGCGCAGATCCGACAGGAGGCGGTGCTCCTCGCCGTGCATGACCTGCTGCGTAGAAAAAACGATGTCGATCAGGTTCTTGTCCAGCGTTCCGGACAGCGCCTTTTTCAGAAGCTCCAGATATTTTTCCGCTTCCTGCTGCGGAAGCAGCCCCAGCGCCTCGTCCAGCTCCGCGACGATCTCGCGGGCGCTGTTGACAAAGCAGCCGTAAATATGTCCCACCGCGATCCGATCCGGTTTCCACCGGCGGCGCAGCTCACTGAGTTCTTTCTGGTTCATCGGTTTCTATCCTTTCATGATTTCGGGCGAGCCGCCGTTCGCAGCCCGCCCTACGTATTATACTATAAATCGCCGTAATTGCAACCGTCGCCTTCAGCGCAGCACGCTCAAAAGAACGAACCGCACGTTGCCGAACTCATAAGCTGCACGTCGACAGGATCAGACCCGCGTATACGATTTTGTTTCGCGTCTTCATACAGCATCCACCAAAAATCGGAACTCTCCGATTTAATCATAAGAAAAACAAGCACCCACCGAAGTGAGTGCTTGTAAGCTGCAAAACTCAGCGCTTGGAGAACTGAGGCGCGCGACGGGCGGCTTTGAGGCCGTATTGAATCAGTTTTTTCGCCTTTTCCCTGTATTTTCAAAGGTTTCTGCGTTCTGTCTTGCTGTTTCCCCCCTACGAGTTAACCCATCAATTAAGCCGATTCTTTTTCGCTATTTATGCTGAAAGCTTGGTTTATTACCGATGCCAGTTCCCAAGGCTTATTGTACTTCACCTTGGCGTAAATGTCCATAGTCACCTTGCTGTTCTCGTGCCCAGCCAAATACTGAACAGTCTTCGGATCGACGCCTTCATGAATCAAATGGCCTTTGAAGAAATTTCCCACTCCGCCAGCCGCAAGTCCGATAAGGCTTCCGAGTGGACATATAACAACGCCTTAGAGAAAATGCGGAAAGCTCTGCTTTCCTATCTTGAACTAAGGACATTGCAAAACTGGCGGACATTCTCGGTCACTCAAGTATCAATACCAAAAGGATCTATATCATCTCAGCAGGGACTGAGCACCGCCGTAGAATGGAGCATATGCGGCTGATCCTGTAAGCTCGGACGTCGCTACATAATCAGAATTATGTTGCATTTCTGCAACCGTCGTTTGGTCTTCCGTGCCGAGCCGCGTCAGCTGTTCCCCGAAACGAGCGCAGAAAAGCAGGCCTTTTCAAAAAGTGCGTTTGAAAAGGCCTATTTGTGTTGCCCGAAAGCGACAATTCATGTAATATTATTTGCTTTTTCGCCCTATCCTCTTGCAAATCTACTTAAAATATAGTATAGTTGATAAAAACAAATGCTGTAAAAGTGCTTTTTCCTGTTGAATACAACATAATTCTGATTCTGTTGCACCGTTCGACCTGTGCACCGCGCGGCGAAAAGGCATCAATTTTGCGGAAACGGAGGAAGGGCATGGACTACCGCTCTGATACTGATTCTTGATTAAAACATTGAATCAAGAATCCCGTGCGCTACGCAC
>OIYT01001708.1_pt1 | contig 14917 bp, 7 predicted proteins | sample 1588201 | NCBI WGS metagenome assembly OIYT01 (sample SAMN03283260) | human gut metagenome | biome: human-associated habitat; material: feces | host: Homo sapiens | place: USA | collected 2013
CTTGAAAGATTTTCAAACTGTCTTTCATTTTTTGGTCTTTGCTCATACAATTTTTCTGTATCGGCACGTTGTTCCTGATTTACTTCCACCTCATAATGACCAAGCGTAAAACCATCGGGATCATTATATGCGTCAAATTTTGCAAACACACTTGCACTGCTTGCAAGCATTATCGCAGAAACCACCGCTGAAATCACACGAATTTTGTTCTTCTTCATCTTCATAACACTTCCTTCATAATTTATTTATATTTAGGATTATATCACAAATATTTTGTATTGTACTCTTTTTTCCCGCGCTTTACAAGCCGCTTTCCCCTCAAATTACCTGAAAGAGATAAAATTTCAGGTAATTGGTCTCCTCCACGCCCCACAAAATGGGATGGTCGCGGCTCTGCTGGCGAGCCTCGATCTGCCGCAGCTGGACCCCGGCGTCCCTGGCCGCGTCGTGGAGCATGGCGGTGAACTTCTCCTCCGTGGCGAAGTGGGAGCAGGAGCAGGTGGCAAGAATACCGCCCCGGGGCAGCAGCCGCATGGCCCGGTAGTTGATTTCCTTGTACCCGGTGAGGGCGCTGGCCACGGTCTTCCGGGACTTGGTGAAGGCCGGCGGGTCCAGGATGATGAAGTCGTACTTCGGCGGCTGCTTCTCCAGCTGCGGCAGCAGGTCGAAGACGTTGGCCGCCACGCACTCCACCACGCCCTCCAGGCCGTTGCGCGCCGCGTTGGCCCGGGCCATCTCCACGGCGCTCTCCGACACGTCCACGGCGGTGACGTGCCGCGCGCCGCCCATTGCCGCGTTCAGGGCGAAGGAGCCGGTGTGGGTGAAGCAGTCCAGCACCGTCCGGCCCCGGGCCAGCCGGGCGACCGCCCGTCGGTTGTACTTCTGGTCCAAAAAGAACCCGGTCTTTTGGCCGTTTTCCACGTCCACCAGATAGCGGATGCAGTTTTCCGTGATCTCCGTCACGGGGCTGTCCGGGGTTTCCTCGCCGGGGAGGGGGAACCACGCCTTGTACTGGGGCAGTCCCTCCTTCTCCCGCAGGACAACGTCGTTCCGCTCGTAGACGCCCCGGATGGCCTGCCCGTCCTCCCGCAGGATGCGGACCAGGGCCGGCAGGAGCGTCCCCTTGATGCCCTCCATGCCCACGGACAGCACCTGGACGCTCAGCAGGTCGTGGAACTTGTCCACCGTCAGGCCGGGGAAGGCGTCCGCCTCGCCGAAGAGCAGGCGGCAGCAGTCCAGGTCCTCCGGGGCCATCACGCTCTTGCGGTACTCCCAGGCCCAGCGGAGCTTCCGCTCCCAGAAAGCCGCGTCAAAGCGGTCGTTGGCGTTGCGGGAGACCAGGCGGAGGCGGATCTTGGACCGCTCCGACAGGAAGCCAGTGCCAAGATATTGGCCTTTTTTGCCTACTATATCCACCAATCCGCCGTTTTCCGGCGCTCCCTCCAGGGACAGCACCTCCGTGTCGTAGACCCAGGGGTGGCCCCGTCGGACGGCGGCCTCCGCCTTGGGGGTGACGGTGCATCTGGGGTAGCCGCGCTCTGTTTTCATAACCGTTCTCTCCTTGCCGCCCGCCGCTGGGCGCGGGCGTGGCTTTTCTCTCAGTCTACCACATCCCGGCGGGAAAAGCCATAGCCTTTCTCTTGACAATGGTGTGGAAATACATGTATAATTTACAGATGTAAAAATGGCGGAAGTATGCGCTCCCGCGCGAACACAGGGTACCCTGTGTTTATGCTCTATTTCATAGAGCATAAAGGCGTTCTGTCCAGCGGCGGAAGCCTGGGAGACGCGTTTTGGGAAGATGGGAGGAGTTTGTTTGAGAAAAAGAGGCCCGGCGTTTCTGCTGGCCATATGCATGTGCATGCTGCTGATCCCAAGGGCGGCCGCCGCGGAGCCTGTGATCCGGATCACCTCCGGCGGCGGGACGGCCCAGGTGGGGGACACAGTCACCGTCACCGCCGCCATCCGGAACAACCCCGGCTTTTCGGCGGTGCAGTTCACCCTGGCGTATGACAGCTCCGTGGTGGAGTGCGTGGACGCCTCCGCCGGCCCGGCGCTGCGGGGCGCCCTGTCGGCGGCGAATCCCGGCGCGCCGGACGGCGCCATCGTGGCGGCGGCCTCCGCGTCGGAGCTGACGTCGGACGGCGTCCTGGCCACCTTCACCTTCAAGGTCGTGGGCGGCGGCGCGCCGGACTTCCGTCTGACGGATTACATCCTGAGCGACGCCTCCGGCGCCGACATTCCCTTCTCCGTGGAGGGCGTAAAGCAGGAGACGCCGGAGGAACCGGCGGACCCCGCCCCCTCCAAGCCCCCGGAGACCCCGCCCACGGAAAGCGGTCCCGCGGAGACAATTCCCCCGGAGACCGCGCCAGTGGAGACCGTCCCCACGGAGCGGCCCCAGCCGGAGGTCGTGGAACACAAGTTCCGCGACACGGCGGGCCACTGGGCGGAGAGCTATATCAACGAGGCGGTGGACCGGGGCTTTTTCCAGGGCTACGCTGACGGGACCTACCGCCCCGGCAATCAGGTGACCCGGGGGGCTTTCGTCACGGTGCTGTGGCGCATGGCGGGCAGGCCCCAGCCCACGGCGCGGATGCCCTTCACGGACACGGCGGGTCTCAGCGAGGAGTTCCGCACCGCCATTGCCTGGGCCTATGAGAAGGGCTACGTCGGCGGCAGGACGGCCACCGCATTCGCCCCCGGCGACCCGGTGACCCGGCAGGCGGCCATGAAGATCCTGTTCCTGTACGCCGGCGGCGTCAGCGGCCAGGAGGCGCTGTTCACCCAGGTTTACGACGATGCTTTCGCCGACAGCGGCTCCATGGCCTCCTGGGCGAAAGCGCCCATGTACTGGGGCATTTACCACGAGCTGATCTCCGGCACCACGGCCACCACCCTGGGGGCCGGAAACGCGGCCAACCGGGCGCAGCTGGCCAAGATCCTGGTCAATTACACCGAGAAATTCGGCGGTTGAGAAAAGAGGCGGAAGAATGAAGAAAAAATGGTTGCGGACGGCCCTGCTGGCGGCGGCTTTCGCCGGACTGCTGTGCGTGAGCGCCCTGGCGGCGGACGGCGGCATGTACAATGTGAAAGAAGAAAATGGAACAACCGTGAAGCCCCAGACGGCGGAGCGCACAGAAGTGACCGGCAAAGAAGAGACGGTCAATGGCGGAGAGGTGACGTTATACACCGGCGCGGAGCGCGTTGCGCTGACCTATTCCGAAGCGCGGAACGGGAGCTACTACGTGGTCTTTGCGCTGGTCAGCGATCCGGCCGCGCAGGACGAAACCCCGGTCCCCACGGAGAGCAATCTCGTGTATATCAACCAGGCCACGGCGGCTGGGGCGGAGGTTACGTTCAACGTCTACCCCAGCAAGCTGGAATCCGGCAGGCACTACACGCTCTACCTGAGCAGTAATGACGGTATCTTGAGCGGTCTGACCGAGGTCGCGTCGTTTGATTATTATCTGCCGTATACGCTGGGCGATGTCAATGAGGATGGAGATGTAACGGCATACGACGCTACAGTTGTACTTAGACACGTTGCGAAGATTCAGTATATGACAAGTGCTAACGCGCTTTTAGCGGCGGATGCTAATGGCAATGGAACTGTTGAAGCAGACGACGCGACAAGAATCCTGCGTTATGTTGCGAAGATTGACTCAACATTAGGCTGATAGGGGGCTGACTTATGAAAAAATGTTTATCACTTCTTTTATCCTTTCTCCTGTTGTTGTCGCTGATTCCAACGGCTGTTTTCGCGGCAGACGGAGAAACGAATGTGGAGATGGCTGTTTCCACAGATGCGGTTAGCGGAAGTCTTAAGGACGTGAGGGTGGGAGACACCGTCACTGTTCAGCTTTCGGTAAAGGCAATGACAGTGAGTTCTTTTACATGCGGCATTGCATTTGATAAAGAAAAGCTGCAATGTGTGCAAATTGTTGGCAGTGATCCTGAATACCCGGATGATATTGGCATTAATAAAACCAGTGGAAAAAATACATGGGTAGATTTTACTGCCGTTTCAACGCGTACAGAAGCGAATAACAACGGTACAGTTGGTTTTGCGCTTGGCGGAGCAGTAGACGTTGAATACCAAGCCGGGCTGTTTGCGACCATCACCTTCAATGTGATCGCACGGGGAGACTGCACGATCACTCTGTACGAGGATACAGCCGGAACGGATACCTTCAAGAGCGATTCGATCACGAATCAGGTGGTTTCGATTGTCGAGGAAACGGCAAGCAGTATTGCCCTCACCGGCATGACAGCTCCTGTCAAGGGCGCTGAACCCAGCACGACGCTGAACGGTTCTGAGCAGATAACAGTCTCTGTGGCTTGGTTTGATGGAGGAACGGAGGTCTCTGGTCGATTCCAGGCCAACACCGCCTATACAGCCCAAATCACAGTAAAGCCCGCCGAAGGCTATGAGTTCCCCGCGAACCCCTCCTTTACTGTAGACGGAGAGGCGTGGAGCGTGTCTGCTGACGGCAATGGCGGTTATGTGCTGACCAAGACCTATCCTGCCACGGCTGGCCAGGATACGCCGACCCTGACTGCTCCCACTGCGGGCGGCATCACTTATGGCGATACGCTTGCAGAGAGTACTCTTACAGGCGGAAGTGCGTGGTTTGGGAACACTGAGGTTAACGGTAGTTTTGCCTGGAAGGACAACACGATTGCCCCGCAGGTCTCCGACAGCAACACAACGCAATATACTGTTGTGTTTACTCCGACTGACAGCGTAAATTATGCCACAGCCGAGTGCCAGGTCTCCGTGACGGTCAGTCCCAAGAACATTTCCGTCGAAATTGCCGACATCCCGGACCAGACCTACACCGGCGAACAGATCTGCCCCGACGTGACTGTGACGGGCGACAGCAAGACGCTGGTGCAGGGCACTGATTACACGGTGGAGTATGGCGCCAATATGGGTGTCGGCAGCGGTTCCGTCACGGTCAAGGCCGTGTCCGGCGGCAACTATGCGTTTAACGATGCGACAAAGACCTTCAGCATCACCGCCAAGGCGGCCAGCATCACCATTTCTGACCCAGCTGCCATCGTCTTTGACGGTCAGCCCGTGACCGCGGGCGCGTCTGGCACCGGCCTGATCTACGCCTATGCCGGCGACGGTGCTGTGATCGTCAAGTGGTATGCAGACAGCAACGGCGCAGTGGGCAGTTCGCTGACCGGCGCGCCCACAAATGCCGGCACCTACTGGATCGGCGTTTCCGCCGCGGCTGGTACGAACTATGGCGCGGTGGAGGAGGTCACCAGGCAGTTCACCATCAGCCCCAGGGAAGTGGCGGTCACCTGGTCCGCGTATGATTCGTACGCTTATACCGGCACTGATCAGAGCAGCACCGTCACGGCCAAGTATACGGACGTGGACCATGTCGAGCAGATCTGCACGGTCAGCTTCGACAGTGGCGCTGCATTCCAGAACGCCGGGACGTATACCGCCACCGCTTCCACAGCGGACGGCAACTACACCCTGACCAATGCGACGAAGACCCTGGAGATTGGCAAGGTCACGCTGACCCCCAGCGTGTCCACCGTGGCTTCCAAGACCTACGACGGCAAGACAGATGCCGCCGGCACAATTTCGCTGACCGGCGCGGTGAACGGCGAGGCCCCCACAGCCCAGGGCACGTTCACCTGGACCAGCCCCAAGGCGGGCACCGCCACCGTGCATGTCACCGGCATCCAATTGGAGGATAGCTGGACCACCAACTATGCACTGAGTGCCGGCGCGCTTTCCAACGTCACCGCTCCCAATAGTGTTAAGATCGGGAAAGCCTCCATTTCCGGCGGCCTTGCCGCCCCCGGCAAGACGGTCCTGTCCAATACGGTGGAGGGCAGTGATAACAAGGCTTATACCTATGACCTGAGCGCCATTGCGGGCGTTCCCACGGATGCCGGTGCCGTGACCTATTCCTATCGGGGAAAGAGCGCGGACTATATTGCGGATACCCCCACCGTCTCCGGCTCCACGCTGAGCTTCACGGTGGCCACCGCGCAGGATGCGGACACCACCGGCACCATCACCGTGACGGTCCAGAGTGAGAACTACGAGGACAAGGACGTCACCATCACGCTGACGTTCAAGAGCAAGACCGATATCTCCGGCAGCCTGACGCTGAACGATGTTGCGGCGGTCTATGGTGATCCGTACACCGTGCAGGCCACCGGCGGCGATACCACCGGCACCTGGACTTACACCTATACGGGCACCGGCGAGACCAGCTACGATGCCAGTACGGAGGCCCCCAAGGCCGCCGGCACCTACACTGTCACTGCCAGCTATGAGGATGATATCGCTAAAGACGATATCCCCGGCCATGTCGGCACCGTGACGGCGAACCTGACGATCAGCAAGCGGGAAGTCACCGTGGCGGCGGGAAGCTATGCGGTCTCCAAGACCTATGACGGCACCAATGCTGCCGGTACTTCCTCCGGCGCGCTGGCTGTCACCGGCATCCTGTCCGGCGACACTGCGGCGGTCACCCCCACCATCCCCGCATACAACAGCGCGGATGTACACACGGAGAACCTCACGGTCGCGCTGGCGCTGGAGGGCGCTGACAGCGCGAACTACGAGCTGAAGACCGCTTCCGTCTCCGTCCCGGCTGAGATCACCAAAGCCACAATGACCGGCACCACCACAGCGGTGACCCCGGTCACGATGCTGGCCAATGACGGGAATAACACCGAAGCGCTGACCAAGGCCAGCGGCAACCCCGCGATCACCCTGCCCACCGAGGCGGTTGTCAGCTACGGCAGCGGCCTGACCTCGACCCTGCCCATCACCTGGGCCGACGCTGCCGAGGCCTATAACGTCAAGGGCGGCACCTATACCTTCCAGGGTACGGTCAAGGGGGAGAACTTCTCCAACACCCTGTCCATCAAGGCCACGATTACGGTCACCCCCGTGACCATCACTGGCATCGCGACCGTCCCCTCCGCCATCACCAAGGCCAAGAGCGAGGTGACCGGAGCCAGTAGCCTCGCGGACCTGGGCTTCCCTGAGACGGTCACGCTCACCTATGACAACAGCGTGACAGCTGCGACCGTGACGGCGGCCTGGGATAAGACCCTCAGTGCGCTGCAGACCCTGGCCGGCAAAGTGACGGACACGCAGAATCAGGAGACGACTGTCACCCTGACCAACGACTGCTTCCCCGCCTGGGCCACCTATAGCGGCACCATGCCCGCCACGACCTTCACCGCGACCTCCAAATACCCGGTGAAGGTGACGGTTTCCGCCACCGATAAGACCTATGACGGAACGGCCATCGCTGACCCCGCTGCGGCTGCAGTGGACGACGGAGACGGCCTGGCGGCCAGCTCCAGCTGGAAGTTCACCTATACCAAGACCGGCGCCGCTGCCAGCAGCGCGGAAAAGCCTAAGGATGCTGGAACCTACACGGTGACCGCCGAGTATATCAGCGATACCCACTACGGCAAGGGCGAGACCACGGTCACCATCACCCCCAAGGAAGTGGGCCTGACCTGGAACGATCCCATCAGTCCGACCTATGACGGCACCGTCAAGACGGTCACCGCCACCGCCACCGGCCTTGTCGGCGGCGACGCCTGCGAGGTCACATTGACCGGCAACACCGCCACCAAGGCGGGCACCTACACCGCCAAGGCGGCCAAGCTGAGCAACCCCAACTACCAGCTGCCCGCGGCGGACACCCACAGTTACACCATCGACAAGGCTGCCCGTAATCTGACGGTCGATCCCGCGGCCCTGACCCTGATCCCCGGCTCCCTGACCGGCGCCATCACCGCTTCCACGGATACCGATATCGACAGGAGCGCGGCGATCACCTACACCAGCGGCGCGACAGCCGTGGCCACGGTCAGCAGCGCCGGTAAGGTCACCGCCGTCGGAAACGGCGCCGCCACGATCACCGTGTCCATCGCGGAGACCGACAACTACCGGTCTGCCAGCAAAACTGTCACGGTCAACGCCGTGACGGAGCCGATCACCGGCGTGACCGTCACCGGCGGCACCGGCATGACCGCCACGGTCAGCGGCACCACCATCAAGGTGACCGGCACGACCAGCGACAAGGATGGCCTCGGTTATAGCTTTACCACGCCCAGCGTGTCCGGCGTGACCGTTGGCACCCCCACAGTCGCCGATGGCAAGGTCACGGTCACCGTGAACGGCAAGGAGATCGTCTACACCCTGGATACCTCCGCCGTGACGGTCCTGCCCGCCAGCGTGACGGTCAGCGCCGCCTCCGGCAGTATTGCCACCGGCGCGGAGAACGCCCTGCCCCAGTCTGTCATCGACCAGGCGGAGGCTTTGGCGAAGAAGGCCGGCGAGGCCAGCGCCAACGTTGAAGTGAATGTCGCCCTGGAAGGCGACCAGCTGAAGGCCACGTATACCATAACCTCCGGCTCCGAGAGCCAAACCGGCACCCTGACCTCCCTGACCCAGCCCATCACGGTGAAGATCCCCTCGAGTGAGAGTAGCAGTGGCGTCTATGTCAAGCGTACGGTCGGCAGCAGCGTCGAGTACCTGCCCGCCACCGGCGACGGCATTAACGTCACCTTCCAGACCAGCAGTCTGACCGGCACCTTCGAGGTCGTGACCAACGCTGACAGCGTCACGGTCACCTTCCAGTTCGCGGACGGCCGCGAGCAGAACGTCACCTACACCGCCGCCGACATCGGCAAGGCCCTGCCCGCCGACAGCAAGAGCGGCAGCACCTTCAACGGCTGGACCATCGGCGACACGACCTACAAGACCGTGACGGAGGCCCTGCTGGGGCTGGGCAGCACGCAGACTGCGAGGCCGTCCTTTACCCAGACCACCGCGCCCACCACGCCCTCCACGCCCAGCCACAGCGGCGGTGGCGGCGGCTCCGTCGTCACGCCCACCTACAGCGTCACCACGGAGAAGGCCAAGAACGGCACCGTCACCACCAGCCTCAAGACCGCCGCCAAGGGCGTCACGGTGACCGTCACCGTCAAGCCTGACGCGGGCTACGAGCTGGACACCCTGCGGGTCACCGACAAGGACGGCGACCGCGTCAAGGTCACCGAGGGCAAGAACGGCAAGTTCACCTTCACCATGCCCGACGGCAAGGTCACCGTGGAGGCGTTCTTCACGGAGATCGAGGAAGACGTCTGGCCCTTCACCGACGTGGCCGAAGACTTCTGGGCCCGGGACGCCATCGCGTGGGCCTATGAGAACGGCTACATGAACGGCAGCAGCGCCACGACCTTCAACCCCAACGGCTCCGTGACCCGGCAGCAGCTGTGGATGATCCTGGCCCGCCTGTCCGGCCAGCGGCCCGCCAACATGGCCGAGGCCAAGGACTGGGCGGTGGCCAGCGGCGTCTCCGACGGCACGAATCCCGGCGCCGCCGTGTCCCGCCAGCAGATGGTGACGATCCTGTACCGCTATGCCGCGATGATGGGCTACAAGACCACCGGCGGCGCGGACCTGACGGCGTTCCCCGACTACGCCAAGGTGGCCGGCTACGCCCAGGACGCCATGAGCTGGTCCGTGGCCAACGGTATCGTGGGCGGCACCGCCCAGGGGACCCTGAACCCCGCCGGCACCGCCAACCGCGCGCAGTTCGCGGCGATCCTGCAGCGGTTCTATGAGAATGTTGTGGAGTAAATTCCAGGCAGGCCAACGAACAAATGGCTGCTAAACGATGACGGACAGGGGCAGCTGTGCAAGCAGCTGCCCCTGTTCCCTTTGATGAGGTGTTTTGGATATGAGAAAACATTGGAAAAAAGCCCTGCTGGGCTTTCTGGCGGCGCTGATGCTGCTGACTGTGAGCGCGGCGGCGGAGGAGACGGAGGGAGCGGCCGGCATGACCGGGGAGCCGGAGACCGCGGCGGCGGACATTCTGCCCACCGAGCCTGCAGACGAGGCCGGGGAGCTGATCTGGGTCGAAGCGGTGGAGACCATCGGCATCGAGCGGGGCGGCGAGCCGGAGGTCTCCCTGTCCGCGGCAGAAAATTTCGCGGCGGCAGCGGAACAGCTGGCCGCCGGTCTGCGGGCCTTTCAAACGGAAATTTCGATTTCAGAGAGCTGCGGCATTGTGAACACCAACGCAAACATCCAAAAACTGGTGGATATGGCCTGCCACAACAACCCGGATCTGTTCATGGTGCAAAGCGGCGAAACATGGGGCATTGGTTACACGAACGGCGGCATCCTTGTAAGCCTTACGCCGCCGGCCTATACGATGACCCCTGCGGAATATAAGCCGAAAAAGGAGTTCTATGACCGCGAGATCGAGCGGATCGCCGGACTGGTCGACCCGGAGTGGAGCGACCTGGAACAGGTCCTGTTCATCCATGATTATCTGGCGGCAAATTACGAATACGATACAAGCTATACGATTCACGACGCGTATAACTTTTTGAGCCAGAAAACGGGCGTCTGTGAGTCTTATACCCGGGTCTTTATCGCGCTCATGCAAAAATTGGGCATCCCGGTCTCCTATGTGGAGAGCAGCAACAAGAACCATATCTGGAACCTTGTGCAGATTGGCGGCCATTGGTATCATGTGGATGTGACCTTTGACGATCCGGTCAATGACCGCCTTGGATGCGCCAGACATATGTATTTTCTCCGCAGTGACGGCGGATTAGAGGGGCATGACGTGGAGGGTGAGGAGAGAGACTGGGTGTACGGCGTTTCCGAGAGCTGTACCGACACAACTTACGACAGCTATTTTTGGGGCAAGGCGAACACTCCGTTCCTGGAAGTGGATGGGACCTGGTATTTTATTGAGTCCGACTCCTACCTCAGCGATGATGGGAAGTCTACCGTGGTCACAGCCTCCCGCCTGATGCGCTGGGATGAGGGAGACGGCACGGACAACCAAGTGCTGAAAAGCGGCTTTACCACAGGCGGGTCCGGCCTTGGCTACTTTGCCGGAAAGCTGTATTACAATACCTTTTTTGACCTTTGCAGCTATGATCTGAAAACAGGGGAAACCAAAACACTTTTTACCGACGCTTCCATCTATATCACTGGAAGTAGGCTGGAAAGCGGCGAAGACGGCACGGTCCTGCAATATCAGCAGGACAGCATCATATATGAGCTTACCATCGACCCCTATAAGCCGGTTGCTGGCGGCGGCTACGGATATTATCAGGAAGCCGACACCGTATATCTCCGGCTGGTTGGAACGAACATGATCGCGGTCGCCTGGTATCAAAACGGCAAAATGCTGGGCGCGGCCCTCTATACAGGCGCAGGTGAGTACAGTTCTACCTCCAAACCGGGAGCAACAGAGGCCCGGATCATCGCGGTGGAGGGCACGGAGCAATGGGGCCCCATCTGCGAAGCCCTTTCGCTTGTTGCGTGAGATCAGGTTAACAGAGCATCAAATTTGACAAGGAGGGACAGCGAATGATAAAGCAAACGCGCTTCGTCTGGCTGTCCCTCCTCTGCGCCCTGCTGCTCTCCGGCGGGGCTTTGGCGGCGGAGTACGACGGCTACATGGTCCGTCTGGCGGAGCCGGTGGCCCTGCTGGCGGAGGGGGCCGGACTGCCGGAGGGCGTGGAGGAGATCTACGCCCCGGAGGGCCTGTTCCGCGTCACTGACGACGCCCTCCTGCGGGAGCTGGAGGAAGCCGGGGTGCTGGCCTATGCGGAGCCGGATTGGGTCGTGACGCTGGACGATCCGCCCAACGACCCCGCCTATACCGGCGGGCTGCAGTGGGAGCTGTCCATGCTGCATATGGAGTACGCTTGGGAAAACGGCATCAACGGCATGGACGGAAACGGCGTCCCGGTGCGCGTCGGCGTGGTGGACTCCGGCGTCTACACCGCCCATGAGGACCTGGCGGGCACGCGGCTGCTGGCCGGGACGAACTACTGCGCGGAGGCCGGGACCGACGGGCGGAGCGATGTCTCCGACAGCGTGGGCCATGGCACGTTCATCACCGGCATCCTGGCGGCCGCCGCCGGAAACGGCACGGGCGTCGCCGGGATGGCGCCTCGGGCGGAGATTGTGCCGCTGAAGTGCTTTACTGCAAAGACGGGGCGTTTGTCGCAGATCGTCGCCGCCATCTACGGCGGCGTGGACGATTATCAGTGCAAGATCCTGAACCTGAGCCTGGGCACGTCGCTGGATGCGGCGGGCCAGACCCTGGCCGACGCTGTGGCCTACGCAGAGGCGCGTGGAGTCTGGCTGGTGGCGGCGGTTGGAAACAACAGCGGCGGCTCCACCGGCAGCGACCCGGTGCGGTATCCGGCGGGCTACGACACGGTGATCGGCGTGGGCGCGGTGGACCGGCAAAAGGCAATCTCCTATTTCTCCTATCAGAACGGGAGCGTGTTTGCCGTGGCGCCGGGAGAGGGGCTGTATGGCCTGGGCATTGCCTCTGAGACAGCTTACGTCACCGGACAGGGGACCTCCTACGCCGCGCCGATGGTCTCGGCGGCAGCGGCGCTGGCGCTGTCAGTCAGGCCGGAGTTGACGCGGGCGGAGTTCATGGCGCTTCTGCGGGACACAGCGGAGGACCTGGGAGAGCCGGGCTACGACACCGTGTACGGCTACGGCCTGCTGGATGTGGGCGCGCTGCTGGAAGTGCTGTCCAGCGGCTGGCACGCCTATCAGGAGGACGGGCGGCAGGCACTGGCGTTTCGCGTGCGGGGCCTTGCGCCCGGGAGTACCGCCACGGCGGTGGAGGCCCTCTATGACGCAAACGGCGCGCAGCGCCAGATCGCCTATCATGAGCTGACTGTGGGACAGGACGGCGTGTTGAGCGGCAAGATCGTCCTGTCGGAGACGGCCTCCAATACCCGCATACGGGTGTTTTTGCTGGATGATGCGCGGCGTCCGCTGGCGGACGGCTGGCGCGGCACATAAGCCGGCGGGCGGCGCAGGGCCGGCATACGTTCGATCAGAAAAGCGCGCTCCTATCCGATTGGGAAGCGGATGGGAGCGCGCTTTCTGCTTTGTCCAAAAGCCTGTTGGACAGAGAACCGGCGCGGTGGGACGCACAGATACAAGAAAAAAGGATAAAATATTGATTATTCAAGTTATTATATTGGCTGATTGCGCGACCTCCCGCACCCGTCCGGCACATTTTGGCCGGAAGAGCCATAGGATGCGGAGAAGGAGGGAACCACCATGCCCATCATCTATTTGAGCCCGTCCACACAGGACTGGAACATGTACGTCACCGGCAGCGGCTCCGAGGAGTACAACATGAACCTGCTGGCCGACGCCCTGGTGCCGTACCTGCTGTCCAACGGCATCCAGTACAAGCGCAACCGGCCGGAGATGACGGCCGCCTCCTCCATCCGGGAGGCCAACGCCGGCTACTACGACTTCTACCTGGCCCTGCACTCCAACGCCGCGCCGGAGGGGCGCTACGGCGAGGAGCGGGGCATCATCGCCTTTTACTATCCCGGCAGCAGCCAGGGCCAGCGGGCGGCGGAGCTGATCGCGGAGGAGCTGCGGAAGATCTACCCCCTGCCGGGGAAGGTCACCACCCAGGCCACCACCACCCTGGGGGAGGTGCGCCAGCCCAACGCCCCGGCGGTGCTGGTGGAGATCGGCTACCACGACAACTACAACGACGCCGTCTGGCTGGAGGGCCACTGGGACGCCATCGCCCAGCAGCTGGCCCGGGCGCTGACGCGGTTTTTCGGCCTGCCGTTCATCTACCCCATGGACCCCGTGGGCGGCACGGTGCGGGTCAGCTACGGCACGCTGAACCTGCGCGGCTACCCGTCCTCCACCGGCACGGTGCTGGCCAATATGCCGAATGGCGCGGCAGTCACCGTCTACGGCGAGTGGCAGGGGTGGTATGTGGTCCACTACGGGAACTACGTCGGTTACGCGGCCGCGGCGTATATCGATATCTAGTGGGTCGCCCGCCGCGGACTACTATATCTTACTTCACAAAAATACGGTTTTTCTTGACAGCCGGCCAGTAAACGATTAAACTAAAAACGGATAATCATCGGAGGGCGGCAGGGGTGCCATCCGATCGTTTTCTGAGCATGAAACCGTGATAAATACAGCGAACCAATACCGAATTTGAATGGAGGAACCACGACCTATGATGCAAGCCATCATTGCCGGCCTGATCGGGCTGGCGATCGGCGGCGTGGTTTGCTTCCCGCTCGGTATTCGCTATCGGAAAAACGTCTCCGAGAAGGAAATCTCAAGCGCCGAAGAGGAAGGAAAGCGCATCATCAACGAGGCCATCAAGAGCGCCGAAACCAAGAAAAAAGAAGCCCTTTTGGAAGCCAAAGAAGAGATTTTGAAGAACCGCAGCGAGTACGAGAAGGAAGAAAAATCACGCAGAGCCGACCTGCAGCGGCAGGAAAACCGCCTGCAGCAGAAGGAAGAGACCCTTGACCGCAAGACCGAGGCCATCGAGAAGAAAGAGGAGTCCCTGGCCCAGAAGCACGCGGCCATCGACAAGGAAAGCGAAGAGATCAAGGTCATCAAGCGCAGCCAGACCGAGATGCTGGAGCGCATCTCCGGCTTCACCGCCGAGGAGGCAAAGCAGTATCTCATCGACCAGGTGGAGGCCGAGGTGACCCACGAGACCGCCCTCAAGATCAAAGAGGTCGAGTCCCGGATGAAAGAGGAGTGCGAGGCCCGCGCCCGGGAAGTGGTGGCCCAGGCCATCCAGCGGTGCGCCGCCGACCAGGTGGCCGAAATGACCGTCAGTGTGGTTCCCCTGCCCAATGACGAGATGAAGGGCCGCATCATCGGCCGCGAGGGCCGCAACATCCGCACGCTCGAGACCATCACCGGCGTCGATCTCATCATCGACGATACGCCGGAAGCCATCACCGTCTCCTCGTTCGATCCGGTCCGCCGTGAGGTCGCCCGGTTGGCGCTGGAAAAGCTCATCGCCGACGGCCGCATCCATCCGACCCGCATCGAAGACATGGTCGAAAA
>OIYT01001711.1_pt1 | contig 14910 bp, 14 predicted proteins | sample 1588201 | NCBI WGS metagenome assembly OIYT01 (sample SAMN03283260) | human gut metagenome | biome: human-associated habitat; material: feces | host: Homo sapiens | place: USA | collected 2013
AAGAAAGCCGGACTGGCTGCCCGGCTTTCCTGTCCAAATTTATTGTAATAGTGAGCGTGGAGAAATGATCGCGGTGATCGACAATGTGATTTCCAGAGTGAGTAACTTTTTGTATACGCCCTGGGTACCGCTGTTCCTGATAGTGGCCGGCGTGGTATTTACCATCTGCACACGGTTCGTACAGCTTCGGATGATCAGGGAATCCATCCGTGTGGTTATGGAAAAGCCCAAAACAGAGGGGGCGGTGTCGTCCTTTGGCGCGCTGATGATCTCCACGGCGTCCCGTGTGGGCACCGGCAACATTGTGGGCGTGTCGCAGGCGATCTGTCTGGGCGGTGTCGGCGCGGTGTTCTGGATGTGGTTCATCGCCATCTTCGGCGGCGCGTCCGCCTTTGTGGAGTCCACGCTGGCGCAGATCTATAAGCGCAGAAACCCCGATGGCTCCAGCTACGGCGGCCCCTCTTATTATATGGAGGCTGCGCTGCATCAGCGCTGGCTGGGCGTGGTCTTTGCCGTGTTTATTATTTTGACCTATGCCGTGGGCTATAATGCCCTGGCGTCCTATAACATGCAGTCCACCTTTGCCGGCTTCAGCTTTTATGACGCGTCCGTCACGCCGGCTGTCATGGGCCTGCTTCTGGCCGTGCTGTTCCTGATCTGCATCATGGGCGGCGGTCGGCGGTTGTCCAGGGTCACCGGCGTCATGGTCCCCGCGATGGGCGTCCTCTACATTTTGGTGGCGCTGGTCATCGTTGTGATGAACCTTGGCAGGCTCCCCGCCATGTTTGGCGCCATCTTTGCCAGCGCGTTCGATCTCAAGGCCATCTTCGGCGGCTTCTCCGGCTCCTGCCTGATGTACGGCATCAAGCGCGGCCTGTATTCCAACGAGGCCGGTATGGGCTCCGCGCCCAACGCCGCCGCTTCAGCGGACGTCTCTCACCCTGTGAAGCAGGGCCTGGTGCAGATGCTGTCCGTCTTTCTGGACACCCTGCTGATCTGCACGGCCACCGCGTTCATGTGCCTGCTCTCCGGCGTGGCCCCGGCGGAGGAGCTGGCCGGCGCGCCCTATGTCCAGGCGGCGCTCCAGAATGTGCTGGGGGGCGTTGGCCCTGTGTTCATTGCCGTTTCCATGACGTTGTTTGCTTTTACGACCCTGATCGGCAACTACTATTACTGTGAGGGCTGCCTGCGCTTCATCATGCGGCGCCAGCCCAGCAAACGGTTTATGACCGGCTTCCGCGTCGCGGCGTCCTGCATTGTGCTCGTGGGCGCCATCGCAAGCATGGGACTGGTCTGGAACCTGGCCGACCTGACGCAGGGGCTGATGGTGGTCACGAATATCCCTGTGATCCTGCTGCTGGTCAGGCCGGCCCTCGCCGCGCTGAAGGACTATCAGCGCCAGAGGCAAGCGGGGAAGGACCCGGTGTTCCGGGCGGCGGATATCGGCCTGGAAAACGACACCGAATTTTGGCGGTAAACGGAAAAAAGGACGCGAAAGCGTCCTTTTTTTGTTGTGTGGCGGAATGGAAAAAAGTTTTTGCGGAAAACTACTTGAAATTCTATAGAACATCGTGTAATATAGTTTTAAAAACCAGATTAGACAATTTGAAACGCGAGATCGACGGCGGAGGCGACGGTCGCGTGCGGACGATCTGCCGTTTGCTCCCGGCGGGTTCTTTTCTCCGCGATTTGACCGTATTTTTCGATGTACTGTAAAGGAGGGAGGCTGCGATGCAGGCTGTGCTGACCGCGAGACAATACGCCCGGCTCCGGCGGAGGGTGCGGGCCAAAAAACGGAACGAGCCGCCCAGGCTGACCGTGACGGAGGAGGTCCTCAACGCGGTCTCCCACGGGGTGGGCGCGGCGCTGGCCCTGGCGGGCATGATTTTGCTCCTGCTGCGCTCGGACGCGCCGCTGGAGGTCATGGCCTCCTGCTTCTACGGCATCAGCCTGTTTTTCATGATGCTGATGAGCTGCCTGTACCACGCCATGCCCACGGGCTCCACGGGCAAGCGGGTGCTGCGGCGGTTCGACTACACGTCCATCTATCTGCTGATCGGCGGGACGTTTGCCCCCATCTTTCTGGTGTATCTGGGAGATCAGATCGGCATCACGCTGTTCTGCGTCCAGTGGGGCGTCATTCTGTTCGGCGTGTCGCTGATCGCCGTCTTCGGCCCGGGCCGTTTCCGGTCTCTGCACTTCACGCTGTATTTTCTCATCGGGTGGAGCGGGCTGATGTTCCTGCCGGATTTTTACCGGAACAACCAGCCGCTGCTGTGGTATATCCTACTGGGCGGCGTGGTATACACGGTGGGCATGATTCCCTTTGGCCGGAACCGGAAGTACGACCACTGCGTGTGGCACCTGTTCGTGCTGGCGGCGGCCGTCCTGCACTGGCTCGGCATCTACACGCAGATCTATTAATCTATTAAAAAGCAGCCGGGAGCTTTGCTCCCGGCTGTTTCAGCAGGAAAAGGGGTTGGGGAAGTCTCAAGGGGGGCGTCCGCTCCCCTTTGCCGTCACTTCGTCCCGAAAATCCGGTCGCCGGCGTCGCCCAGGCCGGGGACGATGTAGCCGTGCTCGTTCAGGTGGTCGTCCACCGCGCCGCAGAAGATGTCCACGTCGGGGTGGGATTTCTGGATGCAGGCAATGCCCTCGGGAGCGGCCACAAGGACCATCAGCTTGATGTGCTGGCAGCCCCGCTTCTTCATCTCGGAGATGGCGGCGTCGGCGCTGCCGCCGGTGGCCAGCATGGGGTCCACGATCAGGATGTCCCGCTCGGCGATGTCCTTGGGCATCTTGCAGAAGTAGACGTGGGGCTCCAGGGTCTCCTCGTCCCGGAACATGCCGATGTGGCCCACCCGGGCGCTGGGGACCATCCGCAGCACGCCGTCCACCAGGCCCAGGCCCGCCCGGAGGATGGGCACCACGGCAAATTTCTTGCCCTTCAGGGTGGGGGCGTCCATCTTGCACAGGGGGGTCTCGATCTCTTTGGTGGTCATCGGCAGGTCCCGGGTGGCCTCATAGGTGATGAGCATGCCGATTTCGGAGACCAGCTCCCGGAAGTCCTTGACGCTGGTGTTCTTGTCCCGCATGATGGTCAGCTTGTGGGCCACCAGGGGATGGTCCATGACATGTACTTTACCGCTCATGATCGTTTTCTCCTTTATCTTAAAAAATTGATCGCTTATCGTTTCCGGCGCTGCTGGTCCACCTGGGGCGGACGCAGATACACCGGCTCCAACGCCTGGGGAGGGATCAGCCCGCCTGCGGCGGCCAGGGCCTCCGCCTCCAGTGCCACCGACATGGCGTTCTGCATCACCAGGTGGGCCGGGGCCAGGCGGCAGGGGACGCCCGCCGCCAGCAGGGCCTCCGCGCACAACCGGGCGCCGTCGCCCACCACGGTCTTGGGACGGGGGTCGCTCCGCAGCTCCTCCGCCAGCTCCGCGAGGCCGATGGCCCGGTCCGGCGTCAGGCGGGTGAGCGCGCTGCCCTCCGCTTCAAAGAGGGCGTTGTAGACCTGGTTTCGCCGGGCGTCCATGGCGCAGACGATCAGCCCGCCGGCAAAAGCCGCGTTCCGGGCCATGGCGGCCAGGGTGGACACGCCCGCCACAGGCTTGTCCGCGGCGAAGGCCAGCCCTTTGGCGGCGGCCACGCCGATGCGGATCCCGGTGAAGGAGCCGGGGCCTACGGCCACGGCCACGGCGTCGCAGTCCTGAACGGTCATACCGGTGTTTTTCAAAATGCCCTCCACAATGGGCATGAGGGTCCGGCTGTGGGTCAGGCCGGTGTCCTGATAGCCGGAGGCCAGGACTCTTCCATCCTCCGTCACGGCGGCGGAGACGGCCTTGGCCGAGGTCTCCAGTGCAAGTATCTTCATGGGAGCTCCACTCCTTCCATGGTGATGGCGCGGCAGCCATCCCCCTCGGGACAGCGGGCGATGGTTACCCGGACGGCATCCGGGGGCAGGGCCCCGGCCACCTGCTCGCTCCACTCCACGGCGCAGACGCCGCCCCGGTCCAGGTAGTCCTCCCAGCCGATGTCGAACAGGGCGTCCGCGTCCTCCAGGCGGTACATGTCGAAGTGGAACAGGGGGAGCCGCCCGCCCTCGTACTCGTTGACGATGGTGAAGGTGGGGCTGGTGACCCGGCCGGTATAGCCCAGGCCCCGGGCCAGGCCCCGGGTGAAAGCGGTCTTGCCCATGCCCAGCCCCCCCTGATAGGCCACTACGGCGCCGGGGGAGAGAGCGGCGGCCAGCCGGGCCCCCAGGGCCTCCGTCTCCGCCTCGCTGCGGGAAAGAAATTCCACGGTGCAGACATCCTTTCCGTCTTTTCTCTCAAAATCAACTTAGTATACCACATTTTGAACAGAGTGTAAAAACAAATTTGCGGCGTTTACAAACCTTTTTTCTTGCGCTATACTAAAATATTAGATTTTGCGCTTTTACAGGAAGGGTATCCCGTATGCTGAACCGATTGAAAGCCGTCCTCGCGGACTTTTTCCAGCAGGCCGATCTGGTGCTGCTGGCGCTCTGCGCTGTCTCCACGCTGTACGGCATCGCGCTCATCGCCAGCGCCACCCGCTTTATGGACACGGAGAAGATGATCCGCTACGTGGGCGTCCAGGGCATGGCGATGCTGCTGGGCTTCTGCGCCTACATCCTCATGTCCATGGTGGACCTGGAGGTTTTGATGAAAAAGTGGAAGTGGCTGGTGGTCTTCAACATCGTGTTCATCGGCCTGTTGCTGACGCCTTTCGGCGTGGGCAAGGAGGCCACCGGCAACCAAGCGTGGCTGAAATTCCCGGGCATCCCCTTTCAGATCGGTCCGGCGGAGGTGGTGAAAATCACCTTCACGCTGCTGCTGGCAAAGCAGTTGGAATGGCTGCGGGAGGAGAAGCGGGACCTGCGCTCCTTCCGGGCGGCGTTCACGGTGGCGGGGCATACCCTGGCCCTGATGGGGTGGTACGTGGTCATCTCCGGGGACATGGGCAATGCCCTGACCTTTTTCTTCATCTTTTTGTGCGTGGCTTTCGCGGCGGGATTTGCTCTGCGGTGGTTCGCGCTGCTGTTCGGGGGCATCGGCGCGGTGACGGCGGGCGTGGTGGTGCTGGACCAGCTGGGAAAAGTTCCGAAATCCGTGGCCTACATGGTGAATCGCTTCAAGGTTTTGTTTGACCACGGCTACGACTCTCTGGGCGTGGGTTGGCAGCAGACACGGAGCCTGTTGGCCTTGGGCTCCGGCGGCATATTCGGCCAGGGCTATATGAACGGCACCCAGACCCAGAGCGACTACCCGGAGTCGCTGCCCTACCGATGGACGGATTTCATCTTCTCCGTCTGCGGGGAGGAGCTGGGGCTGGTGGGGTGCCTTGTGGTGATCCTGCTGCTGGCGGCCATCATCGGCCGTGTGCTGCTGGTGGCGAAGAACAGCCAGACCCCCTTTCAGTGCTATGTCTGCGTGGGCGTTGCCGCCATGCTGATCTACCAGACCGTCATCAACATCGGCATGTGCCTGTTCGTCATGCCCACCATCGGCATCACCCTGCCGTTTTTCAGCTACGGCGGCTCCTCGCTGCTGATGCTGTACGCGGCCATGGGGGTGGTGTCCGGCATCAAAAAGCGGTCGCCCACCATGCGCCGCTACCGGGGCGTCCTGCGGTGAGACGGCGAAAAGCGGCTGGAGTTTTCCGGCTGCTTTTTTGCATAAATCCGGTGAGGTGGAAAAAACTACTCCTGCACTAAATGATACAGGAGGACGATCCACTTGAAGACCAATCTGATAAGACGCACCGCTGTTCTGGCGCTGGCGGCGGCGCTGGTGGCCACGGGCAGCGCGTCGGCGCTGTTCGGGAAGAAGCAGGAGACCACGGAGCTGGAGGAGGGCGCGCCCACCGCCCGGGCCATCGAGATCAAGACCTACCGCGGCATCCCCTACCAGGCCCAGTTCCTGGCCTCCGACAGCGAGGGGGAGGATATGACCTACGTCGTGGTGGACCAGCCCAAAAAGGGCAGCGTCGCCATTGACGGCGTCAACTTCACCTATACTCCCGATGACGGCGTCACCGGCGGCGACAGCTTCACTTACGCCGCCACCGACAGCGCGGGCCACGTGTCTCAGCCCGCCACCGTCACCGTGACCATTGAGAAGACGAGATCCGGTGTGACCTACGCCGACACCGAGGGCAGCGCCGCCGCGGCCGCCGCCCAGGAGCTGGCGGAGGCGGGCGTCTTCACCGGCGCGCGGATCGGGGACCAGTACTACTTTGAGCCGGACAGGGCCGTGTCCCGCGGCGAGTTTCTGGCCATGGTGCTGGAGACGGCGGGCCGGGATGTCACCGGTGTCACCATGACGGGCTTCTGTGACGACGAGACCATCCCCACCTGGGCCAAGGCCTACGCCGCCGCCGGCGTGGCGGACGGCATCGTCCAGGGCAAGACCACCGCCGAGGGCGTTGCTTTCCAGGGCGAGGAGCCCATCACCTTCAACGAGGCCGCCACCGTTCTGGACCGGGTCCTGGACCTGGGAGACGTGGAGCTGGACGTCTGGTACGCGGACCGGGAGGAAATCCCCTCCTGGGCGGCCCAGGCGGTGGGGAACATGGAGGCCGTCAGCGTGCTGTCCGCGGGCAGCTTCGGCAGCCAGACCATGGAGCAGGCGGTGACCCGGGCCGACGCGGCCCGGATGCTGTCCGCCGCCAGGACCCTTCTGGAGGGAGAGGAGAGCACAGGCGGCCTGTTCGGCCTGTTCTCCTGAGCCTGATCTGTGAACAAACAGCCGCCCACCGGGCGGCTGTTTGTCTTATTCCATGTCCCGCAGCAGCTCCTCCACGGGGACGCTGAAGAGCTTCGCCAGGGCGAAGAGATTGGAGGTGCTTGGATCGGAAGTTCCAAGCTCCCATTTGCTGACGGCCTGCCGGCTGACGCCGATGGATTCGGCCACGAATTCCTGGGTCATTTTACACCGGATGCGGTGGGCCTTCAGGGCTTCTCCCAGAGAGCGGGCCACCGCCGTTTTTTCCGACCGGACCTCCTTCGTGCGGAGATATTTCAAAAGAGCGCGGAACAGGAGGACGAGAAGGGTGATCCAAAGACCGATGAAGACCAGGGAGACGATTGCCACAATCAGGGTAAATTGCATACAGTTTTCACCCCCTTTCGCTTTCTACGGTCACAGTTTAGCAGAAATGGCCGGTTGACGCCACCAACTATCGCGCAACTTCCCGTTGCGGAGCGGCTTTTCAGGGAGCGGACGGAGGGATTTGGCGATTTTGCCAAAGTCCGCCGCTTCCGCTTGGGAGGAAGATTTTGTTTTGTTGGTTGTATTCAAAGCGGGTTTGTGCTAAACTATGGAAGATTATAATAGAATCAGTATGTACATTGGGATATGTGCAGGACTTTCAGAGAGGATAGATCGGGATGAAAATCGTTGTATTGGCGGGCGGATTGTCCACGGAGCGGGCGGTGTCCCTGGTGACGGGCTCCTCCGTGTGCCGTGCCCTGCGGGAGAACGGCCACCGGGCCATTCTGGTGGACCTGTTCCTGGGACGGGAGGAGGTCCCGGCGGACCTGGAGACGCTGTTTGACGCGCCGGACGGCCTTTGCCCGGACGCGAAGATCGACGCCCAGGCCCCGGACCTGGAGGCCATCCGCGCCAGCCGGAGGGATCAGAGCGACCGTCTGTTCGGCCCCAACGTGCTGGAGCTGTGCGGCGCGGCGGACATCGTGTTTCTGGGCCTCCACGGCCAGGACGGCGAGGACGGCCGGGTCCAGGCCGCTTTCGATCTGCTGGGCATCCGGTACACCGGCAGCGGGTATCTGGCCTCGGGCCTGGCCATGGACAAGGCCATGACCAAGCGGATGATGGACGCCGCGGGCATTCCCACGCCCAAGTGGCGGCTGCTGGACTACAGCGCGACGGACGTGGACCGTCTGGCGGCGGAGCTGCCCATGCCCTGCGTCATCAAGACCACGACGGGCGGGTCCTCTCTGGGCGTGTTCCTGCCGGAGGACCGGGCGGCGCTGAAGGACGCGCTGGTCCGGGTGCAGTCGTTCAGCGGCCAGGTGCTGGCGGAGGAGCGCGTCTATGGCCGGGAGCTGACGGTGGGCGTTCTGGGCGACCGGGCCCTGCCGGCGGTGGAGATCCTGCCCGCCGAGAAGGATTTCGACTACGCCGCCAAGTACCAGACCGGCGGCGCCCGGGAGCTGTGCCCCGCCCCCATCACCGGGGAGGAGCAGCGGCAGGCGGGGGAGCTGGCGCTGAAGCTCCACCGGACGCTGGGCCTGGAGGTCTACTCCCGGACGGATTTTATTCTGGATGAGAACGGGCGCTTCTGGTGCCTGGAGGTCAACTCCCTGCCGGGGATGACCGCCGCCAGCCTGGTGCCCAAGGAGGCCCGGGCCATTGGCATGACCTATAACGAGCTGTGCGAGGAGATCGTGCGGCAGTCCTATTCCATCAGGAGAAGAGGTTGACGAGATGCAGCCCATGACCGTAAGAGAGATCACAGACGCCGTGGGCGGCGTCTGGTGGAATCCCCGGGAGGACGCTCCCACCGTCTCCGCCGTGTGCACCGACAGCCGGAAGATCACGCCGGGCTGTCTGTTCCTGCCCTGGGTGGGGGAGAAGTTTGACGGCCACGATTTTATCAACGCGGCGCTGGACGCCGGCGCGGCGGGGTGCCTGTGCGCCCGGCTGCCGGCGGACCTGCGGAGCGGCAAATTTTATATCAAGGTGGCGGACACCCGGCTGGCCCTGCGGGCGCTGGCGGCCGCCTACCGGGACAGATTCAGCATCCCCTTCGTCCAGATCACCGGCAGCGTGGGCAAGACGACCACCAAGGAGATGGTGGCCGCCGTCCTGGGGGCGAAGCTGCGGACGCTGAAAACGCCGGAGAATTTCAACAACGACATCGGCACGCCCCTGACCCTGCTGGGCCTTGGTCCGGAGCACCAGGCGGCGGTCATCGAGACCGGCATGAACCACTTCGGGGAGATCGCGTACCTGGGGGCCATGGTGCGGCCCGACGTGGCCGTCATCTCCAACATCGGCGACGCCCATATTGAGTATCTGGGGAGCCGGGAGGGCATTTTAAAGGCCAAGTGCGAGATCCTGCAGCATTTGAAGCCGGAGGGCCTGCTGGTCCTCAACGGCGACGACGCGCTGCTTGACACGGTGGACGCCCCCTTCCGCACGGTGCGCTGCGGCCAGTCGCCCCACTGTCAGGCCCGGATCACGGAGATCGCCGACCACGGCGTGGCGGGCATCACCTGCACCGTGGTCACGGCGCGGGACACCTATGCCCTGACCGTCCCCGCCCCCGGCGCCCACATGGCCTATTCCGCCTCCATCGCCGTGGCGGTGGGCGAGGAGCTGGGCCTGTGCCACGACGAGATCGTCCGGGGCGTGGCGGCCTATGAGCCCTCCGGGTCCCGGATGCGGGTGGTCCGCCTGCCGGAAAACCGCATCATTCTGGACGACTGCTACAACGCCAACCCCCAGTCCGTCACGGCGGCGCTGGAGGTGCTGGCGAAGACGGAGTGCGACCGCCGGGTGGCCGTGCTGGGCGACATGGGCGAGCTGGGGGACCTGACGGACCAGGCCCACTACAACATGGGCGCCCTGGCGGCCATGCTGGGCATCGACTTCGTGGCCGCCATCGGGGAAAAAGCCGCCAAGATCGCGGACGGCGCCTCCCAGAGCGGCGGCGACACGCTGCATTTTGCAACCAAGGAGGAGGCCATCAAGGAGCTGCGGGAGCAGCTGGGACCGGGCACCGCCATGCTGGTGAAGGCGTCCCACGCCATGCACTTCGGCCAGCTGGTGGACCAATTGCGGGAGACGTATGATTGAGATACAGGTAAACGGCCTGGTCAAATCCTTTGAGGTGGGGCACAACGTCCTGGACGGGCTCACCTTTCAGATCGACCAGGGCGAGCGGGTGGGTCTGCTGGGCCGCAACGGCGCGGGCAAGACCACGCTCTTTAAAATACTGACCGGGGAGATCGACCATGACGAGGGCCAGGTCACGGTGGGCCAGGGCCGCCGGGTGGGGCTGATCTCCCAGATCCCGGTGTACCCGGCGGGCTATACCGTGGAGGACGTGCTGCGCTCCGCCTTTGCCAGACTGCAAAAACTGGCGGAGGAGATGGAGCGCCTGGCCGCCCGCATGGCGGAGGGGGAGACCGACCCCGCCATTTTGAAGCGCTACGGGGCCCTTAGCGAAAAATTCGAGGTCTTCGGCGGCTACGACACCGACGTGGCGGTGAACAAGATCGCAAACGGCCTGTCCATTTCCCGGGAAATGCGCGCCCAGCTGTTCGAGAGCCTCTCCGGCGGCGAGAAGACCCGGGTGAACCTGGGCCGCCTGATTTTGGAGGACACGGACATTTTGCTGCTGGACGAGCCCACCAACCACCTGGACCTCCACGCCACGGAGTGGCTGGAGGAGTACATCCGGGGCTTCCGGGGCACGGTGGTGGTCATCTCCCATGACCGCTACTTCCTGGACCGGGTGGTGACCCGGGTCATTGAGATCCAGGACGGCAAAGCGGAGTTTTACAGCGGCAACTACAGCTTTTACGCCGTGGAGAAGGAGCGCCGCTTCCAAGAGCGGATGCGCCAATACGAAAAGGAACAGGCCAAGATCGAGCAGCTGGAAAAGGCGGCGGAGCAGCTGCGGCTGTGGGCCTTCCAGGGCATGGACAAGACCTACCGCCGGGCCATCTCCATGGAAAAACGCATCGAGCGGATGCGGACCACCTCCAGGCCCACCAAGGCGAAGAAGATGGACGCCCGCTTCTCCACCGCCGAGTTCCACGGGGACGAGGTGCTGGGGCTGCGGAACCTGTCCAAGTCGTACGGGGACAAGCACCTGTTCGACGGCATCACGCTGAAGATCGAGGGGGGCGAGCGCATCGCCCTCATCGGCGACAACGGCACGGGGAAATCCACCCTGATCAAAATGATCGTGGGAGAGCTGTACCCCGACGACGGACGCATCCGGACAGGCCCCCAGGCGCGGCTGGCCTATCTGCCCCAGATCATCCACTTTGACCATCCGGACTGGAATCTGGTGGAGAACATGATGGCGGCGAAGAAGGGCCTGTCCGCCCAGTCCGCCCGCAACCGGCTGGCGGCCTATGACTTCCGGGGCGAGGACGTGCTGAAGCCCGTCTCCGTCCTCTCCGGCGGCGAGCAGAGCCGGCTGCGGCTGTGCATGCTGATGGACGACGACATCAACTTTTTGATTTTGGACGAGCCCACCAACCACCTGGACATCGCGTCGAGAGAGTGGATCGAGGAGGCGGTGGAGGCCTATGACGGCACGCTGCTGTTTGTCAGTCATGACCGCTACTTCATCAACCGCTTCGCCACCCGTATCTGGGAGCTGGCGGGGGAGACCATCACCGATTATCCCATGGGCTTCACCCAGTACCGCCAGCTCAAGGCCCAGGAGGAGGCGGAGCGCGCGGAGACGCCGAAGCCTGTAAAGGAAAAGACCGTTACAGAACGCCCCCAGCGGGGAAACAAGGCCCAGCAGGCCGCCCGGCGGCAGCTGACCATCTGTGAGCGGGACATCGCGAAGACCGAGGAGCGTCTGGCGGCGCTGGACGCCGGCATGGAGGCCGCCGCCTGTGATTACGAGAAGCTGAACGAGCTGATGGGCGAGAAAGAGACCGTCCAGGCGGCGCTGGATGCCCTGTACCAGCGTTGGGAGCAGCTCAGTGAGGAAGCGGAGGGATAAAGGGATCCCTCTTTACAGAAAGGAAAGCTTGCCATGACATACCGTGGGAGAAGACGGGCGAGATGGGGGGAACCGCTCCTGCTGGCCGCGGCCGGACTGCTGGCCCTGGTGGGGCTGATCTTCCTGCTGGCGCGCCCGCTGGGGATGCGCTTTTCCGGCTTTTTGCTGGTGGCCCTGGCGGCGGTGCTGGCCCTGGAGCTGTACCTGAGCCGCTGGGCAAAGGTGGAGCGGCGGGGCTGGTGGTGCCAGCTGGCCTTCCGGGCCGTGCTGGCCCTGGTGCTGGTCCCGCTGGCCCTCATTGAGGGCGTCGTGATCGCGGATGGACGGCAGGCGCCGCCGGGGGCAAAGGCGGACGCGGTCATGATTCTGGGCGCGGGGGTCAACGGCGCCGAGCCGTCGCTGTCCCTGCGGACCCGGCTGGACGCGGCGCTGAAGTATCTGGAGGAAAACCCGGATATCCCGGTGGTGCTGACCGGCGGGCAGGGCTACGGCGAGGAGATCACCGAGGCCCGGTGTATGTACGACTACTTAACGGCCCGCGGCGTGGACAGCGGACGCCTGATTCTGGAGGAGCAGGCGTCCAACACTGCGGAGAATTTCGCCTTTTCCCGGGAGCTGCTGGTGGAGCGGGGCGTCGACCCCTCCCACGATCAGGTGGCCGTGGTGACCAACGACTTCCACATCGCCCGGGCCATGCTGATCGCCGCCCGGCGTGGCTACGGCTGTGCTTTCGGCGTCCCGGCGGAGCTGCCATGGGCCCATTTGCGCGTGAACTACTACCTGCGGGAGGCCTTTGCCATGGTGAAGACCTTTTTCCTTGACTGATACGGAGGAACTATGAAAGACGTATTATGTATGTATTACTCCCGGACGGGCCATACCAGAAAGGCCATGGAGGAGATCGCCCAGGCGCTGGACGCCGAGCTGGTGGAGCTCCAGGACGGCGTGTCCCGGGGCGGCTTCGGCGGCTGGCTGCGCTGCGGCCTGGACGCCATGCGCCGCACCAGCCGGCCCATCCGGCCCTTTGAGACGAAGCGGCCCGTGAAGGAGTACCGGCTGGTCATCGTCGGCACCCCCGTCTGGGCGGGGCGCTGCAGCTCCCCGGTCCGGGACTTTTTGCGGCGGTACGGCAAGGACCTGCAAAACGCCGCGTATCTCATCACCCGGGGCAGCGAGGACAAGAACGAAGAGGTCTTCGAGCAGATGGACCTGTACGCCGCCTGCGGCCACCGGGCCGCGGTCTCTCTGCGGAGCGGCTCCGTGGGCTACGCCTTCTGGCAGGAGGAGTTTTTGCGGCAGGTGCGGGACTTTTTGGGACAGAAATAGCGGGCTTCCTTTCAGATTTTAAGAAAGGAGCGATACTTTGCTGGACAAACTAAGAGAACTGGCCCTGCGCCACGAGGACCTGGAGGCCCAGCTGGCGGACCCGGCGGTCTACAACGACGCGGCCCGCCTGCGGGCCATCAACCGGGAATTGAAGGAGCTGGGGCCCATCGTGGAGAACTGGCGCGCCTGGGAGAGCGCCGAACGGGACCGGGCCGAGGCGGAGGCGCTGCTTCACGACCCGGATTTCCGGGAGCTGGCCCAGGAGGAGCTGGCCGCGGCCAGGGAGGAGCTGGAGCGGCTCCGGCGGGAGCTGACCATTCTGCTGCTGCCAAAAGACCCCAACGACAGCCGCAACGTCGTCATGGAGCTTCGCGGCGGCGTCGGCGGCGAGGAAGGCGCGCTGTTCGCATCCTCCCTCCTGCGGATGTACACCATGTACGCCCAGCGCCGGGGCTGGAAGCTGGATATCGTGAACCTGAACGAGACGGAGCTGGGCGGCGTGAAGGAGTGCAGCGTCGTCATCGAGGGCGATGGCGCCTGGTCCCGGCTGAAGTTCGAGAGCGGCGTCCACCGGGTCCAGCGGGTGCCGGAGACGGAGTCCGGCGGCCGTATCCACACCAGCGCCGCCACGGTGGCGGTGCTGCCGGAGATGGAGCCGGTGGACGTGGAACTGAACCCCGCCGATATTGAAATGCAGGTCTACCGGGCCAGCGGCGCTGGCGGACAGCACGTGAACAAGACCTCCTCCGCCGTGCGGCTGATCCATAAGCCCACCGGCATGATCGCCGAGTGTCAGGAGGAGCGCAGCCAGTTTCAGAACCGGGAGAAGGCCATGCGTCTGCTGGCCTCCCGGCTGTACGAGGCGGAGCGGGAAAAGCGGGAGAGCGCCTATGACGCGGAGCGCCGCAGTCAGGTGGGCAGCGGGGACCGTTCCCAGCGGATCCGCACCTATAATTTCCCTCAGGGACGGGTGACGGACCACCGCATCGGCCTGACGCTTTATAAGATCGACGCCATCATGGACGGCGCGCTGGACGAGCTGATCGACGCGCTGGTGACGGCGGATCGGGCAGAGAAGCTGAAACAGGGACAGGAAGCAGAGTGAGCATATTTTGAGAGCAAACGCCCGGCGGCGTTGAATATAAGATAATTCGAGGCGAGAAATGATGCATACACGATATTTTGACCTGCGGGACACCAAGGGTCAGCAAAAGATCATCGAGGATCAGATCTCCGCAGCGGCAGACATCCTGCGGCAGGGGGGACTGGTGGGAATTCCCACGGAAACGGTCTACGGTTTGGGCGCCAACGCATTGGACGCAGAGGCTGTCAACAAGATCTTCGAGGCTAAGGGCCGTCCGCAGGACAACCCTCTCATCATCCATATTCCGGGACCCCAGTGGCTGCCCCGGTACTGTGAGGACGTGCCGCCGCTGGCGTATACGCTGGCCCGGAAATTCTGGCCCGGACCGCTGACCATGGTGCTCAAACGCAGCGACGATAACGCTGCTATCGACCTGGCCTGTTCCGGCCTGCCCAACATAGCCGTTCGTATGCCGGCGCATCCGGTCGCTCTGGAGCTCATCAAAAAAAGCGGCGTGCCGATTGTCGCACCCTCGGCCAACAAATTCAAATCCATCAGCCCGACCACGGCGCAGCATGTATTCGACAGTCTCGGCGACAAGGTCGACATGATTTTGGACGGCGGCCCCTGCACGGTCGGCGTTGAATCAACCATCATCGATGTTACCGGCTCAAACATAGTCATTTTGCGCGCCGGCGGCACCTCAAAAGAAGACTTGGAAAAATTCCTCAACGAGAAAGTTCTGCTTTCGCAGG
>OIYT01001713.1_pt1 | contig 14901 bp, 8 predicted proteins | sample 1588201 | NCBI WGS metagenome assembly OIYT01 (sample SAMN03283260) | human gut metagenome | biome: human-associated habitat; material: feces | host: Homo sapiens | place: USA | collected 2013
GGATGCGGAGCCTGGGCACGGTACAGGTGCCCACGGAGGCGTTTCTGGCGGTCCTCAAGCTGGACGAGTGACTTTTTGCCCTCCGTGAGCGGGAGCGAGCCGCCGCGGAAGCGGCGTGCAAGCGTTTTGCCGCTGTGCGGCAAAACCTTGAACCGGGCGGGCTTTGCCTGCCCGGTTGAGTCAAATGCGGGGTCCCCGCAAAATCAAGGATTTTGTGGGGGCGCGGCAAAAAGCGGATGCGGAGCCTGGGCACGGTACAGGTGCCCACGGAGGCGTTTCTGGCGGTCCTTAAGCTGGATGAATAAACAAAGACAGCGCCGCGGGCAATGCCCGCGGCGCTGTCGCGCGTTATCCAACAGGGGAGTGGAAGGTGAGGCGGAGGACGACCTCGTTTCGGTCCAAATCGTCCAGACATTGCTGCTGGACTTCCAAACTGGTGGCATACTGGGAGGGGCCGGGGACGGGGGAGGCGGTCATGGTGCAGATAATGGCGGTGTCCGCATCCCTGGGCTCCGTCCGGATGCTGTCGATAAACAGATTGCTGCCGGAGGGCTGGCAGTTTAAGGGCACGTCCCGGCACAGCAACGTCAGCTCCCGCACCTCCGGGTCATAGGTCATCTGGACGGTGGGAAAGAGCCCTTGACCCAGGCTGTCGAACAGCAGGTCCAACGTATCGGCCCCGGTGTAGACGCCGTTCAGGGACTGCGGCGTTCCGTTCCCATCGCCGCCGGGAATGGTCAGGGGCCCGCCGTCCCACAGCTCCGGCATCAGGGGCCACCACTCCAGCGCGTAGGTCTGGGGCCCTGTTGAGGCGGCCGAGGCGGCGTATAAGGCGCTGTCGAAAAGCGGTTCTCCGACGGAGGCGTCCACCAGGTCCGTGAAAGCGGAAGTGATGTCGGCAAAGCGGACTTGCCCATCCAGGAGGGTGTAATAGTAGACCTCCCGCCCGCCGTGGTAGAACCACAGCAGATCTGTTACGCCGTCGCTGTTGAAGTCGCCCTCCAAAACGGTGTTGGCGCAGTCCGCCAGCAGGCGGGGAACGCCGGTTTCATCCACAACATAGTAATCATAGGCCAGATAGGCCGCGCCCCGGAGCGCCTTGATCCGGAAGCCGTCCTGGCCCAGGACATTTGAAAAGGGTGTTACATCGTAGTCCTCACTGGAGCTGTACGCACTGTCCTCCTGGCAGAACCGCAGCAGCTCATCGCCTTGGCGGACGGCCCAGTACTTCGTGAATTGATATGTCGGGTCCGTCAAATGGTCCGGATGCCAGTAGCAGAGGATCTCCGTTCCGTCAGGCAGCGTCTGATCGCACAGAATTTCGCCCATGGTATCGGCGGAGACCGTGTCCGGTTCCATACCGGCCGGTGGTTCGTAAGGCTCCAGATCTGCCAGGGGCAGGGAGAGTACGGCGACGGCGCTATCCGTACTCTTTGCCTCCGACTGGGGCAGCTGGGACGCGGCGATTTGACCGGAGCAGCCGGTCAGCAACAGACAGGACAGCAGGACCGCCCACTTGATACGCATAAAAACCCCTCCCTTTCCAGGTTATGTTAACAAGAAAAGGGAGGGAATTCGTTACAAAACGGTGAAAAAAGGGGGACAAAGGGTTACACATCGCCCAGAGTCACCAGCAGGGCGCCCGCCTCCCGGTCCAGCCAGGAGCAGCGCAGCCGCTTTTCCCGGGGCTGATCGCCGCTGTCCACAGCGCAGGTGAACTCGTAGACCGCCTGGGTCTCCAGCTGGGCCAGTATGGTCTCCAGCCGCGCCGCCTGCCGGATGGCGGACCGCCGGTGGGAGCAGGACACATGATCCCGCACGTACCGCGCCGCCAGGGCCCGGTAGGTGCCGCCGGAGGGCAGGGGGCCGCCATAGACCCGACAGGCGCCGCCGTCGGCGTCCACGGCCAGCACGAAGTCGTAATCCCGCGCCGCCAGGGCCGACAATACCGGGTCGGGCCGGAGACTGTCCAGATCCCATACGGCGCAGAAGGCCGTCACATGGCCGTCCTCCGGCGACGCCAGCAGCTCCAGGGCGGTCCTGGCCCACACCGTGGCGCCGCCGTCGGGGGAGAAGGGGTGCTCCAGACTGGAGTGGCGCTCGCCCTGGCGGAAAGCATCCAGCAGGGCGTCCCGGCGAAACAGGGCGTCGAACCGCCGGCGGGGCTCCCCGTCCGGCACGCTGTCCCGCAGGTGGCGGAGGCAGGCGTCCGCCGTGTTGCCGAACAGCACTCTCGTCAGATGGCGGTTGCTGGCCTTGGCGTCCAGGATGCGGTCAGCGGTCAGGTCCAGCCGGGCGGAGGCCAGGGCGCCGGGGGGCAGCTTCCGCTGCTGGGCCTTCAGCCGCTGAAAGCGCTGGGCGGCGGTCTTTTGGGGGGTGATGTCCACGCATTTGCCCACCAGGCGGGTGACATTCCCGTCGCCGTCGATGCTGCGCAGCCAGGACACCTGATACCACCGCCAGCCCGTGCCGTCGTAGTCGCCCCGGAAGTCCAGCGGCTCCGCCACGGGCCGGGTGGCGGCCCGCTTCACGGCGGAGATCAGCCGCTTCTGGTCGGCGGGGTGGACGGTCCCGGATCTGCCCAGAGAGGCCAGATAGCCGCCCACCGTGCGCTGGGTCCGGCGGCCGGAGCGGTCAAAATACTCCATATGGGCCACATCCTCCGCCGGATTGTAGTCGAACAGGAGCGTGGAGGAGCGGTCCAGCAGCAGCTCGCACAGCTGGGTGCGAAAGGCCAGCTCCGTCTCAGCCGCCTTTTCCCGGTCCAGCGGGGAGCAGGTGATGTACAGCAGGGCGGCGCCGTCCGCCTGGGGCTGCCTGACGCCCTCCACCGTGACCCAGGTGGAGCCGCCGTCACCGCGCCACAGGCGGCAGGGATGGCGCAACGGCCGGCCGGCGGACAGGGCCTGCTCCGCCGCGGCGGCAAGGCCTTCCCGGTCGTCGGGCAGGACAGGCCACATGGGGTCCTCCGCCAGATGGCGGAGCAGCTCCGGGACGGAGCGGCCCAGCAGGTCCGCCAGTCCCCGGCTGGCCCGCAGGGACGCGGCCGTGCCGTCCGCTTCCAGCCGCAGCAGACAGTAGCTGCCGGGCAGATGGTCGAACAGGGCGGAGAGCCGGTCCTGGGCGGTCTCCAGCTGGCCCAGGGTCTCCCGCAGGCGGGATTGGGTCCGGCGGCGCTGGTCCACGTCCAGCAGCACGGCGTAAAAGGTGGAGACGCCCTCCCGGCAGGACAGCAGCTCCGCCCGCAGGTCCACCCACAACGCCCCGCCGTCCTTTTGCAGCAAGCGCAGCTCGTGGGCCACCGGACGGCTGTCCCGCGCGGCGTCCAGCAGGTCCTGGAGGAGCTCCGGCCAGTCCGCGGGCTCCACCAGGGCGGAGAAGTCCCGGGCAAAGCGGTCCAGCAGCTCCTTGCGCTCCCAGCCGGTCAGGGTGCACAACCGCCGGTTGAAGGAGAGGCACCGCAGCCCCGCCCGGCTCAGCTCCAGCACGGCCACGCCGCCGGGGAGATTCTCCGCCAGCAGCTCGCCGGGGTTCCGGCCCGCGTCCGCCCGGGGCTCCAATATACAGCCCACCACACCGTACATGGCCTGATAGCAGGTGACCTCCAGCCTCCGGCCCAGGACGCTGGTGTAGGAAAAGGAGGCGGCGGAGCCGGAGAAGGCCACCTCCTGCAGCGGCCGCAGTTCCGTCAGACGCTGGGCGGGGAACCGGCGGGTGAACCGCTGACCCGTCAGCTCCTCCGCCGGAGTCTCCAGCAGAGCGCCGGCGGAGGAGTTGGCGAAGCGGCAGACCAGGTCCACCATGTCGCCCCGCCCGTCGGTGATGACCTCCGCCAGCAGAAAGGGGATGCGGCTCTGGCGGAAGGAGCGGGTGAACTTGTCCAGATGCTTCGCCACGGCGGCGCCCCCTTTACAGGTTGATGGGACCATTATACGTCAAACCCGGCGGTCGTTGCAACGAAATTCGCCGGATTTCGGCGTTTTCCACGGCGGAAAGGTGGACCTTTGTGAAAGCGCACAAAAAGTAATACCTATTTTCCCGGAAAGTCTACTTTTCAGAGGCGCGGGAGCGATTGACTGTTGGGAGGAAAACCATCATAATGTCATAGAATGGAATAAAACTGATGAAATGCGGCCAAAAGGCAGGAGGAAGTTATGAAAAAGGGCTATTTGGTGCTGCAGGACGGCCAGGTGTTCGAAGGCATCCGCTTCGGTGGAGGCGGGGACACCGTGGGGGAGCTGGTGTTCACCACCGGCATGTGCGGCTATATCGAGACATTGACGGATCCCAGCTACGCGGGGCAGATCGTCCTGCAGACGTATCCGCTGATCGGCAACTACGGCATCATCCGGGAGGACTTTGAGGGCGCCTGCTGCGTCAGGGGCTATGTGGTCCGGGAGTACTGTGACGCGCCGTCCAATTTCCGCACGGACTGCGACCTGGACGCGTTTTTGAGAGAGCGGGACGTGCCCGGCCTGTACGGCGTGGACACCCGCCAGCTGACCCGCGTCATCCGGGAGCACGGCGTGATGAACGCCGTCATCTGTGACCGGGTGCCCGCCGATCTGGACGTGGTGAAGACCTACGCCGTGACCGGCGTGGTGGAGGCTGTCACCTGTCAGGAGCCATCGGTCCACCCGGCGGAGGGGGAGGAGAAGTTCAGGGTCTCCCTGCTGGACTACGGCGCCAAGCGCAACATCGTCCGGGAGCTCCAGAAGCGGGGCTGCACAGTCGCCGTCCTGCCCGCCACGACCACGGCGGAGGACATTCTGGCGGCGAATCCCGACGGCGTCATGCTCTCCAACGGCCCCGGCGACCCGGCGGAGAACGTGTTCCAGATCGAGCAGATCAAAAAGCTCCTGGGCAAAGTCCCCATGTTCGGCATCTGTCTTGGGCACCAGCTGACGGCGCTGGCGGCCGGCGGCGGGACCTACAAGCTGAAGTACGGCCACCGGGGTGTGAACCAGCCCGTCCGGGACTTAAGCGGCGTCCGCACCTTCATCACCAGCCAGAACCACGGCTACGCCGTGGACTCCGACACCGTCAAGGTGGGAAGAGTCAGCTTTGCCAACGCCAACGACGGCACCTGCGAGGGCATTGATTACCCTGATTTGAAAGCCTTTACCGTGCAGTTCCATCCGGAAGCCTGTACGGGCCCGAAGGACACATCCTTCCTCTTCGACCGCTTTGTGGAACTCATGAAAGGTGGTGACCGGTAATGCCTCTGGATAAAAGCATCAGGAAAGTCCTGGTCATCGGCTCCGGCCCCATCGTCATCGGACAGGCCGCCGAGTTCGACTACGCCGGCGCCCAGGCCTGCCGCGTTTTGAAGGAGGCCGGCGTCAATGTGGTGCTGTGCAACTCCAACCCCGCCACCATCATGACCGACCAGGCCATGGCGGACGAGATTTACCTGGAGCCCCTGACGGTGGACACCATCAAGCGCATCATCAAAAAGGAGAAGCCCGACTCCATTTTGGCGGGTCTGGGCGGCCAGACCGGCCTGACGTTGGCCATGCAGCTGGATAAGGAGGGCTTTTTGGAGGCCCAGGGCGTCCGTTTGCTTGGCACCGACGCCAAGGCCATTTCCCGGGCCGAGGACCGGGAGCTCTTCAAGGAGGCCATGGCGGAGATCGGCCAGCCGGTCATCGCCTCCGATATCGCGGAGACCGTGGAGGGCGCGTTGGAGGTGGCCGAGCGCATCGGCTATCCCGTCATCGTCCGTCCCGCTTTCACCCTGGGCGGCGCCGGCGGCGGCGCGGCGCAGAATGAAAAGGAGCTGCGCGTCATCGCCCAGACGGGCCTGGACGCGTCCCCCATTACCCAGGTGCTAATCGAAAAGGCCATCTTCGGCTGGAAAGAGATCGAGTTTGAGACCATGCGGGACAGCGTGGGCAATGTCATCGCCGTCTGCTCCATGGAGAATTTGGACCCCGTGGGCGTCCACACCGGCGACTCCATCGTGGTGGCCCCCACCCAGACCCTGGCGGACAAGGAGTTCCAAATGCTCCGCAAGGCGTCTCTGGACATCATCACCCACTTAGGGATCGTGGGCGGCTGCAACTGTCAGCTGGCATTGAACCCCGACAGCTTTGAGTACGCGGTCATCGAGGTCAATCCCCGTGTGTCCCGCTCCTCCGCCCTGGCCTCCAAGGCCACCGGCTATCCCATCGCCAAGATCACCACAAAGATCGCCCTGGGCTACACCCTGGACGAGATCAAGAACGATATCACCGGCAAGACCTGCGCCTGCTTCGAGCCGACGTTGGACTACATCGTGGTGAAGATGCCCAAGTGGCCTTTCGACAAATTCGCTGACGCCAGCCGCAAGCTTGGCACTCAAATGAAGGCCACCGGCGAGGTCATGTCCATCGGCCCCAGCTTTGAGATGGCGCTGATGAAGGCCGTCCGGGGCGCGGAAGTCGGCATGGACTCCCTGAACCGCAAGCCGGACCCCGAGGACAGTGCCCCCATCTGGGAGCGGCTGCGCCGGGTGGACGACCACCGGATCTTCACGGTGTTCGAGGCGCTGAAATCCGGCGTCTCCATCGACGAGATCTTCGGCATCACCCGCATCGACCGCTGGTTCCTGGCAAAGCTGAAGAAGATGGCCGATTTCGAGCTGGCTCTGGAAACCGACGGCCTGACCGCCGAACACTATGAGACCGGCAAGAGGATGGGCTATCCCGATACCACCCTGCTGCGTTTGTCCGGCGCCAGGGAACTGCCCGTCCCCGCCAAGACCGCCGTCTACAAGATGGTGGACACCTGCGGTGCGGAGTTTGACGCCGAGACCCCCTATTTCTATTCCTCCTTCGACCAGTTCTGTGAGTCCCGGACCTTCCCCCGCAGCGGCAAGCCCGTCATCATGGTTTTGGGCTCCGGCCCCATCCGCATCGGCCAGGGCATTGAGTTCGACTACTCCTCCGTCCACTGCGTCTGGACGCTGAAGGAGCTGGGCTACGAGGTGGTCATTGTCAACAACAATCCGGAGACCGTCTCCACCGACTACGACACCGCCGATCGCCTGTACTTCGAGCCGCTGTTCCCCGAGGATGTCATGCACATCATCGACGTGGAAAAGCCCGTGGGCGTGGTGGTGGCCTTCGGCGGCCAGACGGCCATCAAGCTGACCAAATTCCTGGACAGCCACGGCATCCAGATCATGGGAACCTCCGCCGAGTCCATCGATATGGCCGAGGACCGGGAGCGGTTCGGCGAGCTGCTGGAGCGCTTCTCCATCAAGCGGCCCCAGGGCCGGGGCGTTCTAGGCATGCGGGAGGCTCTGGACGCCGCCCATGAGCTGGGCTATCCCGTGCTGCTGCGGCCCTCCTACGTCATCGGCGGACAGAACATGGTCATCGCCCATAATGACGACGACGTGCGGACCTACATGGAGGTCATCCTCTCCGGCAAGATCGAAAATCCCGTGCTGGTGGACCAGTATCTGATGGGCAAGGAGCTGGAGGTGGACGTCATCTCCGACGGCAGGGACGTGCTGATCCCCGGCGTCATGCAGCACATTGAGCGCACCGGCGTCCACTCCGGCGACTCCATCGCCGTGTACCCGCCCTTCTCCATCGGCGACAAGATGCTGAAGGTCATCATCGACTGTTCGGAAAAACTGGCCCTGTCTCTGGGCACGAAGGGCCTCATCAACATTCAGTATTTGATCTATCAGGGCGAGCTGTACGTCATCGAGGTCAACCCCCGGGCCAGCCGCACCGTGCCCTATATCTCCAAGGTCACCGGCGTGCCCATGGTGGATTTGGCCACCCGGGTCATGGTGGGCCAGCCCCTTCGCTCCCTGGGGTATGGCACCGGCCTTTACAAGCAGCCGCCGTATGTTGCCGTCAAGGTCCCCGTCTTCTCCTTCGAGAAGATCACCGACGCCAACGCGGCCCTGTCCCCGGAGATGAAGTCCACCGGCGAGGTGCTGGGCCTGGGCAAGAACATGCAGGAGGCCCTGTTCAAGGGCCTGGTCTCCGCCGGATATAAGGTGGAAAAGAGCGAGCACGCCGGCGTTTTGATTTCCGTCAACCGCCGGGACCAGCCTGAGATCATCAACATCGCCCGGAAGCTGGACGAGATGGGCTACAAGCTCTACGCCACCGAGCGCACCGCCCACGAGATCGAGCAGCTGGGCACCAGCGTGGAGGTGGTGGGCAAGCTGGGCCAGGACAACCGGGTGTTCCAGCTGCTGGAGGCCGGGAAGATCGACTATGTCATCCTCACCGGCTCCACGGAGCCCAGCTACATCCGGGATTTCATCCGCCTGAACCACCGCTGTGTCCAGCTGGGCATCCCCTGCCTGACCTCCCTGGACACCGCCAACGCCCTGACGGACATCCTGGCCAGCCGCTACAACCAGCAGAACACGGAGCTCATCGACATCTGCCACCTGCGAACCGAGCGACAGAAGCTGCGGTTTGCCAAAATGCAGACCTGCGGCAACGACTATATCTTCCTGGAGAACTTCCACGGGGAGATCACCTGTCCCGAGTCGCTGTGCATCGCGTTTTGCGACCGGCACTACGGCATCGGCGCCGACGGCATCATTTTGATGGAGCACTCTGAAAAAGCCGACGCGAGGATGCGGATGTTCAACGCCGACGGCAGCGAGGGCATGATGGCGGGCAACGCCCTGCGGTGCATGGGCAAGTACCTCTATGACAACGGGATCGTGGCGAAGGAGGAGCTGACCGTCGAGACCGGCGGAGGCGTCAAGACCGTGAAGCTCTATACCACCAGCGGAAAGGTCACGTCCGCCTGCGTGGACATGGGCTATGCCACGCTGGACACCGCGGCCCTGCGCTTCACCATCCCGGAGAAGACGGTGGTGGACTATCCCGTCCGCATCGCCGGACGGCCCTACAACATCACCTGCGTGGACATGGGCAACCCCCACTGCGTGGTGTTCTGCCCCCGGGTGGACGCGGTGGACATCGATTTCATCGGTCCCCAGTTCGAGCACGCGCCCTACTTCCCTGAGCGCATCAACACGGAGTTCATCCGGGTGGTGAATCCCAACACCATCAAAATGCGGGTCTGGGAGCGGGGCAGCGGCGAGACCATGGCCTGCGGCACCGGCGCCTGCGCGGCGGTGGTGGCCGCGGTGGCGGGCGGTCTCTGCGCCAAGGGCGTGGATATCACGGTCCGGGCAAAGGGCGGCGACCTGGTGGTCAACTACACCGACGAAAAGGTCACCCTCACCGGCGACGCCAGGCTGGTGTTCACCGGAGAAGTGGAGTATTGAAAAAAGCGGCGTCCCGCGGGGACGCCGCTTTTTTTATGGGGCGACAGCTTCGCGTGCCTCCTCCGGCGCCCTGACGCCCCGCCAGGGACCGTGGAGGTAGAAATAGTGAGACAGGCAGGTGGCGATGGACCAGCCGATGGGCCAGGCGCACCAAATGCCCACGGCGGAGTGCAGGGCGCCGGAGAGCACATAGGCCAGTACCACCCGCAAGATCAGGTCCGTGAAGGTGGCGGCCACGAACTTGCCCATCAGGCTGGAGCCCCGCAGCACGCCGTCGGCCACCAGCTTGGAGGACACCACGAAGTAGAAGGGGGACAGGATGCGCAAAAACTGGACGCCGGTGGTGACGGCGGTCTCCGTGGGGCTGTCGATGAAAAAGCCGATGAGGTACCGCCCCGCGAAGAAGTAGAGCAGCACCAGGGGCACGCACAGCCCCCACACCAGCTTCAGACCGGCCCGGAAGCCCTCCGGGACGCGGTGGAGCTTGTTTGCGCCGATGTTCTGGGCGGCGTAGTTGGAGACGCCGTTGGCCAGGGTGGTGAAGGAGGTGATGACCAGGTTGTTCAGCTTGACGGCGGCGGAGTACCCGGCCATAACGCCGGTGCCGAAGCCGTTGATGACGCCCTGGATGAGGATGTTGCCCACGGAGATGAAGCTCTGCTGCAGGATGCTGGGCACGGCGATGACCGCGAAGTTTTTGAACAGGGGCAGGGAGAAGACGCGGGCCGGCGCCTCCGCGGGGATGCGGCCCAGCCGCCGGAACACCACCAGCACCGCCAGCACGCAGCTGACGCCCTGACACAAAAAGGTCGCCCAGGCCACGCCGGCCACGCCCATGTCGAAGACGGTGACGAAGAGGATATCCACCAGGATATTGCTGGTGGAGGAGCAGGCCAGGAAGAGGAAGGGCGTCTTGGAATCCCCCAGGGCGGAAAAGATGCCGGTGGATACGTTGTAGAAGAACACAAAGGGCAGGCCGTAGACGTAGATGTTCAGATACAGGGCGGAGTCCGCCATGACCTCCTCGGGGGTGTTGATGGCCCGCAGCAGGTCCGGTCCAAAGAGCAGCCCCACCGCCATCAGCGCGGCGCAGACCGCGGCGCTGGCGATGAGGGCCGTGTGGACGGCGGTCTTCATATCGGCGATCCGTCTGGCGCCGAAGAGCTGGGACACCACGACGGAGCAGCCGATGTTGCAGCCAAAGGCGAAGGCGATGAAGATCAGCGTGATCTCATAGCTGTTGCCCACGGCGGCCAGGGCGTTTTCACCCACGAATTTGCCGGCAACCAGGCTGTCCGCGATGTTGTAGAGCTGCTGAAACACGATGCTGCCGAACAGCGGCAGGCAGAATTTCCAAAGGACGGTTTGGGGGTTGCCCACCGTCAGATCTTTTTCCATGATGCGTTCTCTCCTGTTTCCAAATTGGGGGAATAGCTTGATTTTCCCATTCCGCTCCAGTATACTCCTGTCTTAGAAAGATGAAAAATATATCGTTGATATCCTTACCATAATAAAAACTGATGGCGGGAGGAGACGGCATGGCGGTCAATTATGAATACTACCGCTGCTTTTACTACGTGGCGAAGTACAAAAACCTGACCCGGGCGGCCTCGGCCATGCTGAGCAGCCAGCCCAATGTGACCCGGGTGATGCGCAATCTGGAACGGGAGCTGGGCTGCCGGCTCATCACCCGCTCCAACCGGGGCATCAGCCTGACGGAGGAGGGGGAGCGGCTGTACCAGCACGTGGCGGTGGCCTTTGAGGAGCTCCGGCTGGGGGAGGAGGCGCTGACCCAGAGCGGCGGCCTGCGGGAGGGCAGCGTGTCCGTCGGCACCAGCGAGGCGGCGATGCACGGGCTTTTGTTGGGGGTCCTCCGCGGGTTTCACCAGGCGTACCCCGGCGTCCGGCTGCGAATCCGCAACTACTCCACGCCCCAGGCGTTCAACGCCCTGCGGGACGGACAGATCGACTTTGCCGTCATCACGGCGCCGGTGGGCGTGGAGCAGCGGCCCTTTAAGCGGACCTGCCTGAAGGTGTTCCAGGACATCCTCATCGGCGGCCCGCAGTTCGCGGAGCTGGCGGAAAGGCCCCTGCGTCTGGCGGACCTTGTCGGCTATCCGCTGATCGGCCTGACCCGGGACACCGGCACCTTTGAGCTCTACAGCCGCTTTTTCATGTCCCACGGGCTGGAGCTGGACCCGGACATGGAGGTGGCCACCACGGATCTGATCCTGCCTTTGGTGGAAAACGACCTGGGGTTGAGCTTTTTGCCCCGGGAATTCGCGGAAAAGGCGCTGCGGGACGGACGGGTCGTCCGTCTGCGGCTGGAGGAGCCCATCCCGGAGCGCCACATCTGTCTGGTGCAGGACACCCGGAACAGTCTCGGTCCCGCGGCCCGGGCCCTGCGGCAGATGCTCTACGCCTATCCGGCGGAGGGCTGATACGCAAAATTTGCGAAAAAGTTTGCGCAAAGACCTTTTCACCGCGGGCGGGGTGTGCTATCATTTTAGTAACGCTCAAAAAGAACGGAGATGCCTGCCATGGACGCCCATGAAAAGTCCGCGTATCATCTCCCCAGGGTGGGGATGCGAAACATCAAGACCGCGCTGGCGGCCGCCCTGTGCGCCCTGATCTACTATTTTTTTGACCGCAGCCCCGCCTTTGCCTGCATTGGCGCCATTTTCGGCATGGGCAGCGACCTTGGCGTCAGCAAGCTTCACGGCGGCAACCGTTTCTTCGGCACCCTGGTGGGTGGATTTATCGGCATGGGGCTGTTCGCGCTCTATGTGCAGCTGTTTCCGGACGGCAGCAACCGCTGGTTTCTGATTCCGATGACCTTCGTCGGCGTGGTGATTTTGATCGTGGCCTGCCAGTATATCTGGGTGGGCGGCGTCCAGCCGGGAGGCGTGGTGCTGTGCATCATTCTGTTCAACACCCCCACGGAGACCTATATCTCTTACGCTCTGAACCGGATTCTGGATACGGGCGTCGGCGTGCTGATGGCGCTGTTTGTGAACGGTATGCTCCCGGGAGGCTTTACCTTTGGCTTTATGCACCGCTTTTACATGCGTGTGGGCATCAGGGATGATGTGGCGTATGTGGAGCGAAAGCGCGAGCCCGCCGGAGAAGAGGCGAACCCATAGCGCCGGCGGCAGAGCCGGCCCGCCATGAAAAAAACAGCCGCGCTGCGGCAGAAGAGAGGGAGCCTATGGAATACAAGATCGAGGGAGCGCCGCTGCCGGTGGTGGTCTGCCAGCTGAGCGCCGGCGAGACCATGATCACCGAGCGGGGCAGCATGAGTTGGATGAGCCCCAACATGAAGATGGAGACCACCTCCAACGGCGGCCTGGGCAAGGCCCTGGGGCGGATGTTCGCCGGGGAGGCCATCTTCCAGAACCGCTACACCGCCCAGGGCGGTCCGGGCATGATCGCCTTCGCCTCCAGCTTTCCCGGCGCCATTCGGGCCTTTGAGATCGGGTCGGGCCGGGAGCTGATCGTGCAGAAGAGCGGCTTTCTGGCCAGCGAGGAGAGTGTGCGGCTGTCCGTCTTCCTCCAGAAGAAGCTGGGCGCCGGGTTCTTCGGCGGCGAGGGCTTCATTATGCAGCGGCTGTCCGGACAGGGCGTGGTGTTTGCGGAGTTTGACGGCCATGTGATGGAGTACGACCTGGCGCCGGGCCAGTCCATGGTGATCGACACCGGATATCTGGCCGCCATGGACGCCACCTGCTCCGTGGAGATTCAGTCCGTGCCCGGCGTAAAGAACATGGTGTTCGGCGGCGAGGGCATCTTCAACACCGTGGTCACCGGCCCGGGCCGCGTCTATCTCCAGACCATGCCCATCAGCGCTGTGGCCGGCGCCATCCGGCCCTTCATCCCCACGGGGAAATAAAGGAATGTCAGAATAAAAAGGCATCCGCTCCGGCCATCGCCGGAGCGGATGTTTTTACGCAGGCGCGACCACAGCCCGCGGACAGCCTCCCGTCAGGGCCAGCTCCGCCGCGGAAGGGCCGCGGGGCCGTATTTCCCGCCGGCCCAGAGAAAACAACCCCGGCTCATTGAGCCGGGGCCGTTCATTCAGCTTATGGAAGCCGTGGACGCGTCAGGCGCTCAGTCCTTGATGGCGGCCTGCGCGGCGGCAAGGCGCGCGATGGGCACGCGGAAGGGAGAGCAGGACACATAGTCCAGGCCCACGCGGTGGCAGAACTCCACGGAGGAGGGGTCGCCGCCGTGCTCGCCGCAGATACCCAGGTGCAGGTCGGGGTTGGTGGAGCGGCCCAGCTTGGCGGCCATGTCCACCAGCTTGCCCACGCCGGTCTGGTCCAGCTTGGCAAACGGGTCGTTCTCGTAGATCTTCTTGTCGTAGTAAGCGCCCAGGAACTTGCCGGCGTCGTCGCGGGAGAAGCCGAAGGTCATTTGGGTCAGGTCGTTGGTGCCGAAGGAGAAGAAGTCGGCATGCTTGGCGATCTCGTCGGCGGTCAGCGCGGCGCGGGGGATCTCGATCATGGTGCCGACCTTGTACTTCATGTCGGACTTGACGGCGGCGATGATCTCGTCGGCGGTGTCGGTGACGACCTTCTTGACGTAGGCCAGCTCCTTGGCCTCGCCCACCAGGGGGATCATGATCTCGGGGACCATGTTCCAGTCGGGGTGCTTGGCCTGGACGTTCAGCGCGGCCTTGATGACGGCGCGGGTCTGCATGGCGGCGATCTCAGGATAGGTGACAGCCAGACGGCAGCCGCGGTGGCCCATCATGGGGTTGAACTCGTGCAGACCGGCGATGATGGCCTTGATGTCCTCCACGCTCTTGCCCATGTCCTTGGCCAGCAGCTCGATGTCGGCCTCCTCGGTGGGCACGAACTCGTGCAGGGGGGGATCCAGGAAGCGGATGGTGACGGGGCAGCCCTCCATGGCCTCGTAGATGCCTTCGAAGTCGCTCTGCTGCATGGGCTCCAGAACGGCCAGCGCGGCCTCGCGCTGCTCGATGGTGTCGGAGCAGATCATGCGGCGGATGGCGGGGATGCGGTCCTCATTGAAGAACATGTGCTCGGTGCGGCACAGGCCGATGCCCTCGGCGCCGAACTTGCGGGCCTGGGCGGCGTCATAGGGGGTGTCGGCGTTGGTGCGGACCTGCAGGCGGCGGTACTTGTCGGCCCAGCCCATGACGCGGCCGAACTCGCCGCCGATGGTGGCGTCCGTGGTGGGGATGGCGCCGTCATAGATGTTACCGGTGGAGCCGTTCAGGGAGATCCAGTCGCCCTCGACATAGGTCTTGCCGGCCAGCTCGAACTTCTTGTTCTCTTCGTCCATCTTGATGTCGCCGCAGCCGGAGACGCAGCACTTGCCCATGCCGCGGGCCACGACGGCGGCGTGGGAGGTCATGCCGCCGCGGACGGTCAGGATGCCCTGGGCGGCCTTCATGCCCTCGATATCCTCGGGAGAGGTCTCCAGGCGGACCAGGACGACCTTCTCGCCCCGGGCGGCCCACTCCTTGGCGTCCTCGGCGGAGAAGACGATCTTGCCGGAGGCGGCGCCGGGGGAGGCGCCCAGAGCCTTGCCGATGACGGCGGCCTTCTTCAGGGCCTCGGCGTCGAACTGGGGATGCAGCAGGGTGTCCAGAGAGCGGGGCTCGATCATGGCCACGGCCT
>OIYT01001715.1_pt1 | contig 14896 bp, 12 predicted proteins | sample 1588201 | NCBI WGS metagenome assembly OIYT01 (sample SAMN03283260) | human gut metagenome | biome: human-associated habitat; material: feces | host: Homo sapiens | place: USA | collected 2013
GGTTCGGTGAGGAGCTTGATATGCTCTATGTGATAAATCAGCGGCGATATCTTACGGAAAATTCCGGTCAGGCTGCCGCACTTCTGCATGAGATCGAAAAGGCATCACGCATGAGACATACCGCCGTTGTCAATAATACAAATCTTGGCTGTGAGACTACGCCTGAAATAATCAGCCAGTCAGCTGATTTTGCAAGGGAAACCGCAGCTGCCGCAGGTCTGCCTCTGGCTTTTACGACCTGCCCCGAAGAGCTGTGCGAGCTTATTGATATACCTGATATCTTCCCGATAAAGGTTTACGTCAGACCTTTGTGGGATCTATGACCGCAATATCGGAAAGTATATATACGGCAGCCTGCGGATGAATCTCTTCTCTGCGGCTGCATGATGAAAGTGTGGTGTTAATGTTGGCAAAAATGACGGTTATTACCGAACGGTGCAAGGGCTGCGGACTTTGCGTTACAGCTTGTCCCAAGAAAATTGTTTCGCTTCAGAAAGAAAAACGTAACAAAAAGGGATACTTTTACGCTGAATGTACCGATATGGACTCGTGTATCGGCTGTACTATGTGTGCAATGATGTGCCCTGACTGTGCCATCGTTATCGAAAAATAATTTGAAAGGAGCTGTAAAGCTTTGGAAAGAAATCTTATGAAGGGCAACGAGGCTCTGGCAGAAGCCGCTATCCGTGCAGGCTGCAAGTGCTTCTTCGGTTACCCTATTACCCCACAGACAGAGCTTGCCGCTTATATGGCTAAGCGTATGCATAAGGCAGGCGGCGTTTTTCTTCAGGCAGAGTCTGAAATTGCTGCTATCAATATGGTTCTCGGTGCCGCATCTACCGGCGTCCGTGCAATGACTTCGTCATCTTCTCCCGGACTTTCCCTTAAAAGCGAGGGTATCTCCTATATCGCAGGTTCTGATGTCCCTGCCGTTATCATAAACGTTCAGAGAGGCGGCCCCGGTCTCGGCGGAATCCAGCCCTCACAGGCAGATTACTGGCAGGCAACCAAGGCTCTCGGTCACGGCGATTTCCACCTCCTTGTTTTCGCTCCCGCTTCCGTTCAGGAAATGGTTGATATGGTAGTAAGAGCTTTCGACAAGGCTGACCAGTACAGAATGCCGGCTATGATCCTTGCCGACGGACTTCTCGGTCAGATGATGGAGCCTGTTTCTTTCCCCGAAATTAATCCCGATGCCCACGACAAGAGCAGCTGGGCAGCTACAGGTCACAAGGGTCAGAGAGAACATCATATTATAAATTCACTCTATCTTAAACCTGACGAGCTTGAAAAATCCGTTAAAGACCGTTTCGCAAGATACGATCAGATCAAGGAAAACGAAACAGATGCAGAACTTTATCTCACTGAGGACTGCGATATCCTTCTCTGTGCTTTCGGCGCTACCGCAAGAGTTGTAAAATCTGCCGTAAACGACGCAAGAGCTCAGGGCATCAAGGCAGGACTTTTCCGTCCTAAAACACTGTGGCCGTTCCCTGTAAAGGAAATCAATCAGGCTGCAAAGTCGGCTAAGAAGCTGCTCAGCGTTGAGATGTCAATGGGTCAGATGATAGACGATATCAAGCTGGCTATAAACTGCTCAAAGCCCGTGGAATTCTACGGACGTACTGGCGGCGTTATCCCTACTCCTGCCGAGGTTCTGGCAGAAATCAAAAAAGTCGGAGGTGCTGAGTAATGGCTGTTGTATTTGAAAGACCAAAGGCTCTTCTTGATGTGCCTTTCCATTATTGTCCCGGCTGTACTCACGGTATAGTTCACAGACTTGTGGCAGAAGTTCTTGATGAAATGGGTATCGAGGGCGAGACTGTCGGCGTATGTCCTGTCGGATGTTCCGTTATGGCTTACGATTATTTCGGCTGCGATATGATAGAAGCTCCCCATGGACGTGCTCCGGCTGTGGCTACGGGTGTTAAGAGAACGAATCCTGATAAGTTTGTATTTACATATCAGGGAGACGGAGATCTTGCCGCTATTGGTACGGCAGAGACGGTTCACTCCGCTACGAGAGGCGAAAATATCGTTGTTATCTTTATTAATAATACGATCTACGGAATGACAGGCGGTCAGATGGCTCCTACAACTATTCCCGGACAGGTTACGCAGACAACTCCTTTCGGACGTGACCCGGAGCTTGCCGGATATCCCGTAAGAGTGTGCGAGATGCTTTCAACCCTTACAGGAACTGCCTATGCGGAGCGTGTCGCCGTTGACAGCGTTCCTCATATCCGTGACGCTAAAAAGGCTATCAGAAAGGCTTTCGAGACCCAGAAGAACAAGAAGGGCTTCTCTATTGTCGAAGTTCTTTCCACTTGTCCTACAAACTGGGGTCTTACTCCTGTTGAGGCATTAAAGAGACTTCAGGACGAGATGATCCCCTACTATCCGCTTGGCGTATACAAGGATACTACAGCAGAGGAGGGAAATAAGTAATGGCTACAACTGAAATTCTTCTTGCAGGATTCGGCGGACAGGGCGTTCTTTTTGCCGGAAAGATCCTTGCATACTGCGGTCTTATGGACAATAAGGAACTTTCATGGCTCCCGTCCTACGGCCCGGAAATGAGAGGCGGTACGGCTAACTGTTCCGTATGTATTTCCGATGACCCTATCGGTTCTCCTCTGGTGCTTAATCCGGATATCCTTATCGCTATGAATCAGCCCTCTTTTGATAAGTTCATTACAGAGGTAAAGCCCGGCGGAAAGGTATTCTATGACAGCACTCTTATCGAGGCTGAATGCAGCAGAACTGATATAGAGATATTCCCCATACCGTCGTCGCAGCTTGCTGATGACAACTCCCTCAAGGGCGGCTCAAATATCATCCTGCTTGGAAAACTTATCAGGGAAACAAATCTTTTCTCCCTCGAAACAATGAAAAAGGGAATCGAAAAGGTCGTTCCTCCCTCAAAGGCTCAGCTTATTCCCAATAACTTCAAGGCTATTGAGATCGGTATGAATAACTGATATTTATAATAAAGCTCCCGGACGGTTGTCAGGGAGCTTTTTTATTTATAATTAGTCGGATGTGCGAAAGCAGACTTCCGCCCCGCAGAGAGAAACGTGCGCAGCACGTGGGAACGTGAACTGCGGTCAAGCTGGCTACAGCTTGCTATCTGTGATGCACTCCGCCTCCGTGACCGCCGCTGTGAGAATGTCCTCCGCCTGATCGGCTTCCTCCTCCGCTGCCGCTGGTCTCGATCTTATGCTTTGTTACGTAGCTGCGTATAAACGTATCCGACTGTTCTGTAAGCCTGCTTTCCTCATGTGATACGTATACGTTCGGATTTGTGCTTGTCTTGAACCTGTACTTGCTCTTTATACTGAAATATGTAATAATTCCCGTAACAGTACCGATAACTGCCGTGATAAGAAGCATCAGCAGATTGGCAACAGGCGGTCTTTTTTTGGATACTATAAATTCTCCGCCTCTGTAATAGAAGTATTTTCCGCTCGATTTGTCATGATAGCTTGAAAAAATACCGGGCTTCTTGTTTCCGTATTTTTCAAGCTGGCTGAGGAATTCCCTGACCGCTCCGTCGATATCGTCCGGATAAGCGGTATTTCCCCCTGACGGCAGATGCATATTTATGCGCTCAAATATGTCGTCAAGTTCCTTTTCGTACAGCAGAACCGCCTTGCCGCTTGTGGAAATGCAGTCACGTGCCGGTGATGATCCGGAAAGATCTATCATGTAAAAAACACCGTCGGTATCTTCGCCGTAGATCTCATCATATGCATCGTCGCAGAAAATCTGCACTGCATTGTCGGAATTGTACCATTGGTCACTGAGATATATGCAGATGTTCATATCCAGCTTGTCGGAGTATTCTTTTGTCAGGCTGTCAAGCTCGTTGAGGATGTCCCGATCGTCAGTGAACATACCTGTGGAATCTATAACACAACTGCCGCTGATGTCGCCGTCAAAGCCCTTGCCGATATTTTTTGGCTTGCGGATAAAAAGATTGAAAACGACCGCCCCTGCCAATATCAGAGAAAGAGCAGGTATGATAAACAAAAGCTTCTTTTTCATCAGAAGAACACACCTCCCAGCAGATAGAGCGCAGCCGTTATCCCTATTCCAAGAGCCGTGCAGAACATCCGAAGCTTCTGCTTATCCAGAGGAGGCGTTCCGGCAAGCTTTCCGGTCTGACCGTTTATGGCAAACTCGTATATCTTTTCTTTATAATTGTATGTCATGAACCATACAGGGAGCATCATATATTCCCAGTCAGTCTTCATGATGTTGTACTGTTCCGTGTTTACGGACAGTGTGCTGTATGCCCCTATGCTGTCACGGATGACCTTTTTTCCTGCCTGAGAAGCACGTGTCTTTATACGTGGAAATACCTGCGCCTTGTCAACGTCGTACTTATCGGCGAAAAATCCCGTCAGATATGTCATGGAAAACGGCTGGAGCTCGCCGTAATTGAAAGGCTCTATCGCTTCCATCAGCAGATCGTCTATCTTGCTTTCGCCGTCTGCCGGAATTCCGTTTGCGGTTATTGTTCCACGCCGTACTACTCTGTACTCCTTTGTCTCGGTATAGCTGTAATTGCCGGATGTCCACGAACGTATCGTCTTTCCTATGGCAGAAAAATCCGCTTTTACATCGCAGTCTGCTACCCAGAACGGAACGTACAGTCCGGTTATCTTGTCAAGCTGCTGTTCTGATCTGAAATCGTCAGGAACAAACGGCCTGTTTTTTACCCAGTTTCTGAACGTATCTAAAGCACGATCCTTATTCATCTTGAATGCTATCAGTCTGCTCGGCTTGTATTCTCCTGTCATCTTTCCGGAAAGAATTACCGGATTGTGGCAGTAGTAGCAGAAAAGAGCTGTCTGACGGTCATCACACATTATCTGCGCTCCGCAGCTGGCACAGTGGTAGAGATTGGTGTGCTCCTCAAATTCCTGACGGTCATGTATTTCCGCTTCGTCCGGTATTTTTTCCCCGGCGGATTCTTTCAGTGCTCTCAGCTCTTCTTCGGTAAATGTGCTGAGACAAAATTCACAGCTTAGTTTCTGGCTTTCGGGATCGAATTTCAGGTCGGCAGCACAGTTCGGACATTTATATTCTATTGCTTCCAAGTGTCACACTCCTTTTTCGTTTAGATTTATTGGTTGGATTTAAGATTTATATGTATAATAATATCATAGCAGATTTACACAGTTTTTTCAAGTCTTTATGAAAAATAAAATTGCTTTTTCTTTATTTTAAGGCAGAATCGTACTTGACAAGAATGTAAAAATGCTCTATAATTATAATATATAATAAAATGACAGGGAAAGGAGAATTTCCATGAAGTATAATTTTTCCGAAATTACGCCTGAAATAAGGAGATTGGCGGAGAATTCGATTGAAGGTTACAAGATCGAACCGTCGCTCTATACTCAGTATGATGTAAAGAGGGGGCTCCGTGACGTCAACGGCAGCGGAGTTGTGGCTGGTCTGACCAATATCAGCACGATAAAGGTTCTCAATACAGGCGACGGAATGCCTAATCACGGTAAGGGTAAGCTTTATTACCGTGGAATTGATGTGGAAGAAATTGTCGCCGGATTTGTAAGGGAAAAACGCTTCGGCTTTGAAGAAACCGTTTATCTTCTGCTTTTCGGCAATATGCCGTCGGGGGAGGAACTTGACGAATTTAAGAAAATTCTTTCTGATTTCCGGTCGCTTCCGCCTACGTTCACCAGGGACGTTATTATGAAGGCTCCAAGTTCTAATATGATGAATACTCTTGCCAAAAGCGTTCTGGCTCTGTATTCCTATGACGACAGCGCCAACGATATTTCAATTCCCAATGTTCTCAGACAGTGCATTGAACTTATAACTCTGTTCCCTGTACTTGCAGTATACGGCTATCAGGCTTATAAATATACCAGCTTCGGCGGAAGCCTCTTTATCCATGATCCGAATCCGGAACTGTCCGTTGCGGAAAATCTGCTTTATATGCTGCGGCCAAACAAGAATTATACGGAGCTTGAAGCAAGAATTCTTGATCTGGCACTGGTGCTTCATGCAGAACACGGCGGCGGAAATAACTCCACCTTTACTGTTCATGTTGTATCATCGTCAGGAACGGATACCTATTCTGCCATTGCGGCGGCTCTCGGCTCTCTCAAAGGTCCTAAGCATGGCGGCGCTAATATCAAGGTGGCTATGATGTTCGATGATATGAAAACAAATGTGGGAAACTGGGAAGATGAGGACGAAGTGAAGTCATATCTCCGGAAGCTTCTTCACAAGGAGGCATTTGATCGTTCCGGTCTGATTTACGGAATGGGACACGCTGTTTATTCCGAATCTGACCCAAGAGCGGCCGTGTTCAAGGGATTTGTGGAAAAGCTTTCCTGCGAAAAGGGCAGGGAGGATGAATTCCGGCTGTATTCTCTGGTGGAAAGACTTGCACCGGAGGTTATTGCCGAAGAACGCAAGATATATAAGGGCGTCTGCGCCAATGTGGATTTCTACAGCGGCTTTGTTTACAGGATGCTCGGCATACCGGACGAGCTGTTTACGCCGTTTTTTGCCGTTTCCAGAATTGCCGGATGGTCGGCTCATAGAATAGAAGAACTTATTAACTCGAACAAAATAATAAGACCTGCGTACAAGGCTGTATCGCCTATGCGTGAGTATCTTGACATGACAGACAGATAATTCAGAAAGGATTTTGATTTTATGAACAATTCAGTACAGATTGTGGATTTCAACGGCACTCCCTGCGTAAAACTTCAGGCAGGAGGATATACCGCTCTTGTCGCCTATGAGATCGGCTCAAACGTTATCAGGCTTCACGACGATGTGAACGGTATCGAATTTTTTCGCTTTGATTCCGCTAATCCGGCAGACGTCATAAAGCAGTCCGCCGAGGTGTGGGGACTGCCTACACTCTATCTTCCGAACAGGTTTGCTGACGGTGTGCTTAAAACATCCGATGCCGTTTATCAGCTCCCCGTAAACGAGAAGGCTCCTTATAATAATCATATCCACGGCTTTATACACAAGAGAAACCATGAGGTTATTGAAAAGGGAGCAGACGAGAACTCAGCGTGGGTAAAAACACGCTATATTTATGACGAGAAAGACGAGTTCTTTGAGTTCCTGCCGGTTAAATTTACTGCGGAATACGTTTTTACTCTCTCTGACAAGGGACTTGAGCAGAAGATATCTTTTACAAACAACGATACTAAAGTTCTGCCTATGTCGCTGGCGTCCCATACGACTATCAACGCTCCTTTTGTGGACGGCGGCAGGGAAGAGGATATCCGTCTCAGCGTGCCGGTCGGAAAGAAATGTGAACTTAACAGCCGCTGTCTCCCTACGGAAAGGCTGCTTGATCTCACTGACTGGGACATGGAATACAAAAACGGAACAAAGCGTCCTGTGCTTCAGGTTGTTGACAACGATATGTATTTCGGAGAGTGTCTTGATCTGGACGGAGAGAAGTTTCACGGTATTGCTGCAGAAGATACTGCAAGCGGAAAAAAGCTCTGCTACGAGGTTTCTGAGGAGTATGGCTTCTGGATCATCTGGAACGACAGGGGCTTCAATCACTACTTCTGCCCAGAGCCTATGACGGCTATGATCGACGCCCCGAATCTCGGACTTCCGGCTGAGATAAGCGGATACCGTGAGGTGAAACCAGGGGAAACATTTAAGGCGTATCAGCATTTCTTTTCTAAATGAGCGTTTTGTCTAATATGCACAAATTTCCTGCGAAAAGAATTACACTGTAATTTTGTTCAATCACTTGTAATATAATGAAAAATATGATATAATATTATGTAATCACTGAGCCGCAGTATGCGGTATAAACGGTGGTCCTGCAATGCGGGATATGCAGTTTATGGAGTCTGCGCCTGCCGGCTCCGTATCACAGTTTAAAAAACAAAGGAGAATAATCGATATGAAGTTCGGATTTTTTGACGACGCCAATAGGGAATATGTTATCAATTCCCCAAGAACCCCCTATCCGTGGATTAACTACCTCGGTACACAGGGCTTCTTCTCACTGATTTCCAATACGGCAGGAGGCTATTCCTTCTATAAGGATGCACGTCTCAGAAGAATCACACGTTATCGCTACAACAATGTGCCTATCGACATGGGAGGCCGTTATTTCTATATCAACGAGAACGGCACTATCTGGAATCCCGGCTGGTCGCCTGTAAAGACGGAGCTTGACGCATATGAGTGTCGTCACGGTATGGGATATACCGTTATCACAGGTAAGAAAAACGACCTTAAAGCTGAGGTTACTTTCTTCGTTCCGCAGAATTATGACGGTGAGATCCAGCAGGTGGTTCTTACAAATGAGGGATCCGAGACAAAGACTTTCTCACTTTTCTCTTTTGCTGAGTGGTGCTTATGGGACGCTCAGGACGACTGCACTAACTTCCAGAGAAACTTCTCTACCGGACGTGTTGAGGTAGTAGGTTCTACTATCTACCACAAGACCGAATACAGAGACAGACGTGACCATTTTGCTTTCTATACGGTTAATGACGAGATCGACGGTTACGATACGGACAGGGATTCCTTTATTGGTCTTTACAACGGTTTCGGAGATCCCCAGGCGGTTATTGCTGACAAGGCAAATAATTCCTTCGCTGACGGCTGGTCTCCTATCGCTTCACACTACAAGAAGATCACGCTTGCTCCCGGCGAGTCAAAGACTCTTATCTTCATTCTCGGCTATGTTGAGATGCCCGTGGACAAGAAGTTCGAGGCAGACGGCGTGACTATCAACAAGGAAAAGGCTCTCGCTATGATCGAGAAGTACAATACTCCTGAAAAGGTTGCTGCCGGTCTTGCAGAGCTCAAGGACGCATGGGACAAGCTCCTCGGCGTTATCAATGTAAATACTCCCGATGACAAGGTTGACCGTATGGTAAACATCTGGAATCAGTATCAGTGTATGGTAACATTCAACCTTTCACGTTCCGCTTCTTACTTTGAGAGCGGTATCGGCAGAGGTATGGGATTCCGTGACTCCAACCAGGATATCCTCGGTTTTGTTCATCAGATTCCTGACCGTGCAAGAGAGCGTATTATCGACATCGCTTCAACACAGCTTCCTGACGGCGGATGCTATCATCAGTATCAGCCTCTTACAAAGAAAGGCAACTCTGATATTGGCGGCGATTTCTCTGATGATCCGCTGTGGATGATCCTTTCCGTTTCCGCTTACATCAAGGAGACAGGCGACTGGTCTATCCTTGACGAAATGGTTCCTTACGACAACGATATGAGCAAGGCTCAGCCTATGCTCGATCATCTGAAGGTTTCTTTCTACAAGATTGTAAATAACCTCGGACCTCACAATCTGCCTCTGGCTATGAGAGCTGACTGGAACGACTGCATCAATCTTTCGTGCTATTCCGATACTCCCGGTGAAAGCTTCCAGACATATACCAATCCTAAGTTTGCTGCCGAGGGCGGTTACTCAAAGGTTGCAGAGTCTGTAATGGTTGCTACCCTCTTTACATACGCAGGTCCTAACTATGTGGCTATTCTCAGGCATCTCGGAAAAGACGACGAGGCTGACGCTGCTCAGGCTGAGATCGACAAGATGAAGAAGAACGTTATGGAATCCGCTTTCGACGGCGACTGGTTCATCCGTGCTTACGACTCCACAGGAGCAAAAATGGGCTCCAAGGAGTGCGAGGAAGGCAAGATCTTCATCGAGCCACAGGGATTTGCCGTTATGTCTGAAATCGGCAAGGACGTCGGAGCTGATATCAAGACGCTTGAATCTATCGACAAGTACCTCAATACTCAGTATGGTCTGGTTCTTAATAATCCTGCATTCAGCAAGTATTATATCCAGTACGGCGAAATTTCCACTTATCCCGGCGGATACAAGGAAAACGCAGGTATCTTCACTCACAACAATGCATGGATAATCTGCGCCGAGGCTTACGCAGGAAGAGGCGACAAGGCATTTGAATACTACAGCAAGATCGCTCCGGCTTTCAATGAGGATATTTCCGAACTTCACAAGACCGAGCCTTATGTATACGGTCAGATGATCGCCGGCAAGGACGCAAGCAGATTCGGCGAAGGCAAGAACTCATGGCTGACAGGTACTGCCGCATGGAATATGGTCGCAATTTCCCAGTATATCCTTGGAATTGCCGCTGATTTCGACGGTCTTAAAGTTGATCCTTCCATTCCTCACGAGTGGGACGGCTTTACAGCTTCAAGACAGTTCCGTGGAGCAACATACAACATCACTGTCAAGAATCCCGATCACGTTTGCAAGGGCGTTAAGTCAATGACTGTTGACGGCAATGCCGTTGAGGGCAATGTTATCCCTGCTTTTGAGAACGGTGTTCACGAAGTTGAGATCGTAATGGGCTGATTTGCCTGAATTGAATATAAAATTTAAGGACTGATCCGGTTGGGTCAGTCCTTTTATTGGTTTTTTGAATTTCAGGTATTAGCATCCCATGCATCACGGGCAGCATCCCAGTATTCCTTGCTGTAGCCGCCATAATCCTTGCTGCTTGTATCTCTTCCTGTACTTGATGATTCGTTGGATGAATCATCATCGCAACCTGTAAAAGATGCTGTCATTGCTGCCACTGTAATAAGAGCAATAAGTAATTTTTTAATTTTTTTCATAATAAATCTCCTGTTCTGCATTCACTTAATAGCCATAATAATAGTCATAGTCGTCAAGTTTATCGTCCATATAATCGCCCCATGCCTTTTCCCAATCATCTTCATCTATATCATTGTCATAGTCGTTGTCAATTATGGAACCGCCGCTTCCATAGCTCTTTTTGCTTTGGTCACCCTCAATATTATTATCATCAGGATCGCAGGAGTGACAATAAAGGTCATATGGATCGCTTGTCTTGTTTTTGCAGGTATCATTTTTTCCCATACAATAATACTCTTCATCAGATTTACTGCTGTAATCGCTTTTTGAACTGCTCTTATCAGTATATGACGAAGTATCAATGGATTTTTTAGTAGTTGCAGCCTTAGTGACCTTTTCTGTGGTTACGGTGCTTATTCTTGAGGAAGAAGGTAAGTCGTCTTTATCACCTTTACATGAGCTAAAACTCATACTCATTGTTGCTGCCAAAAATAAAATAATTGAAATTTTTCTTTTCATAATAAACCTCCTGTTAAGCATCATATTCATGTTGGAAACCACAATTTCCACAGCACCATGTTTTCTTTGTTTTTCCTAACGCACCGCCTAAAAGACCGATCGGACCCAACAGTATTCCACCTGCTGCTGCTTTTCCAACACTAAAGCCCTTTTTTGATGTATCCACTTCCTTCCATGTTATAGAATTGTTACACATTGGACAATTCCTCGGAGCACGCATGATTATCACCCTCTCTTTTTTCAAATTCTTATTGTTATTATAACACATAAGTGTTCAAATGTCAACATATGTATTCATAGTTTACAAAAAATTCGTATATCATATTATCAGAGGTGATAATTATGTATATACCAACGCTTGATTCAAAATTAGTAGGAAAGGTCATAGCAGATTTTCGTAAACGCAAAAATGTATCACAGGAAGTGCTGAGCGGTCTTGCAGATATCGGGAGAACGCATCTCAGTGCGATCGAAAGGGGAGAACGCAAGCCTACCCTCGAAACGCTTTACCGGATTTCAACGGCTCTGAATGTTAAAATGAGCGATATTGTCATTGAAATTGAAGATAATCTGATGTAGGTATGACCATTAATTGTCTGCATGATACACACCAATAATATATATAAAGAATTTACACAGGGAAACGTGAAAAAAATAAAAAAAGTGTTTACAAGCTCCATTTTTTGTGATATAATATTAACAGCCGTTACATATGGGTAACAAACCGGATATTCCGCACTGACCTTATGTAACCTCACAAAAACTTTTTCAGGAGGTCATTCCTATGGCAATCAAAAGAAAAATGAAAACCATGGATGGTAACAATGCAGCTGCATGGGTATCATATCCCTTTACAGATGTAGCCGCTATTTACCCCATCACACCTTCCTCAGTTATGGCTGAGGTAACAGACAGCTGGTCTGCTAAGGACAAGAAGAATCTTTTCGGTCAGCCTGTAACAGTTGCAGAGATGCAGTCTGAAGCCGGTGCTGCCGGTACGGTTCACGGCTCTCTTTCAGCAGGTGCTCTTACAACTACTTATACAGCTTCACAGGGTCTTCTCCTTATGATCCCTAATATGTACAAGATCGCCGGCGAGCTTCTTCCCAACGTAATTCACGTTTCTGCAAGATGCGTTTCTTCTCATGCTCTTAATATCTTCGGAGATCACTCTGACGTTTATGCCTGCCGTCAGACAGGTTATGCTATGCTCTGTTCTTCCAACCCTCAGGAGGTTATGGATCTCGGTGCAGTAGCTCACCTTTCTACTATCAAGGGCAGAGTTCCTTTCCTCCACTTCTTCGACGGTTTCCGTACATCTCACGAAATCCAGAAGATCGAAACATGGGACGATGAGACTCTCCTTTCTCTCCTTGACAAGGACGCTGCTCAGTCATTCCGTGACAAGGCTCTCCACCCTGAAAGACCTGTTCTCCGTGGTTCTGCTCAGAACCCTGACATCTTCTTCCAGGCTCGTGAAGCTTGCAACAAGTACTATGACGCACTCCCTGCTATCGTAGAGGACTACATGAATAAGGTAAATGAGCTTATCGGTACTGACTACAAGCTCTTTAACTACTACGGAGCTGCTGACGCTGAGCATATCATCGTTGCTATGGGCTCTGTAAACGATACAATTGAAGAAACTATAGACTATCTCAATGCTGCCGGCGGCAAGTACGGTCTCGTTAAGGTTCGTCTTTACAGACCTTTTGTTGCTGAAAAGCTTGTTGAGGTTATTCCTGACAGTGTTAAGAGAATTTCTGTTCTCGACAGAACAAAGGAACCCGGTTCACTTGGCGAACCTCTCTACCTCGACGTTGTTGCAGCTCTCAAGGATACTAAGTTCAACAATGTTCCTGTATTTACAGGCAGATACGGTCTTGGCTCAAAGGACACTGTTCCGGCTCAGATCGTTGCAGTATTCAAGAACGAGACAAAGAAGAGATTCACTATCGGTATCGAGGATGACGTTACAAATCTTTCACTTCCTCTCGAGGGCAATCCTGACTCTGCTCCGGCAGGCACAACAGCTTGTAAGTTCTGGGGTCTCGGTTCAGACGGTACTGTAGGCGCTAACAAGAACTCCATCAAGATCATCGGCGACCATACAGATCTCTACGCTCAGGCTTATTTTGCTTATGACTCAAAGAAGTCCGGCGGTGTAACTATTTCTCACCTCCGTTTCGGTAAGACTCCTATCAAGTCAACATATCTTATCAACAAGGCTGACTTTGTAGCTTGTCACAATCAGAGCTACATCGACAAGTACGATATGGTATCTGACATCAAGCCCGGCGGTACTTTCCTCCTCAATACTATCTGGTCTCCTGAGGAACTGGACGCTAATCTTCCCGGACAGGTAAAGAGATATATCGCTCAGAACAATATCAATTTCTATATTATCAACGGCGTTAAGCTTGGTGAAGAAACAGGTATGGGTACAAGAATCAATACAATTCTTCAGTCTGCATTCTTCAAGCTTGCCAACATCATTCCTTTCGAAGATGCCCTTAAATACATGAAGGCAGCTGCTGAAGCTTCCTACAGCAAGAAGGGTCAGGACGTTGTTGAAAAGAACTGGAACGCTATCGACGCAGGTCACCAGAACGTTGTTAAGGTTGACGTTCCAGCTGCATGGGCTGACGCTGCCGATACTCAGATGGGTATGTCTGCCGTTACCTGCGATGACAAGAATCTTGAAAATTATGTAAACAATATCCAGATCCCCTGCAACGCTCAGAAGGGCGATTCTCTCCCTGTTTCTACATTCGTAGATATGGCTGACGGCACATTCCCGCAGGGCTCTGCTGCTTTTGAAAAGCGTGGTATCGCTGTTAAGGTTCCTAACTGGATCGCTGAGAATTGTATTCAGTGTAACCAGTGTGCATATGTATGTCCTCACGCTGTAATCAGACCTGTTGCTATGACAGAGGCTGAGGCTGCTGCTGCACCTGCTGCTGCAAAGATCGTTGACTTCAAGCCTGCTATGCCCGGTCTTAAGTTTACAATGACAGTTTCTACACTTGACTGTACAGGATGCGGCGTTTGTGCTAACATCTGTCCCGCTAAGGAGAAAGCTCTCGTTATGGAGCCTATCGCTTCTCAGATGGATCAGCAGGAAGTATTCAACTACGGCGTAACTATCGACGAAAAGGCAGAGGTTGCTGCTAAGTTCAAGGCTGATACAGTAAAGGGCTCACAGTTCAGACAGCCCCTTCTCGAATTCTCAGGCGCTTGCGCAGGCTGCGGTGAGACTCCTTACGCTAAGCTTGTTACACAGCTCTTCGGCGACAGAATGATGATCGCTAACGCTACAGGATGCTCCTCTATCTGGGGCGGCAGCGCACCTTCAACTCCTTACACAGTAAACAAGAAGGGCAGAGGTCCTGCATGCAGCAACTCACTCTTCGAGGACAACGCTGAGTTCGGTTACGGTATGTATCTTGCTCAGGAAACACTCCGCAAGAGAGCTACCGACAAGGTTCTCGCTATCAAGGAAAAGGCTGAAAAGCCCGAAGTTAAGGCAGCTATTGACGAATACCTCGCAACTTACAACGACGGCGCTGCTAATGCTGTTGCTACAGATAATCTCGTTGCTGCTCTTGAGGCTTGCGGATGCGACGACGCTAAGGCTATCCTCGCTGAAAAGGACTACCTCAGCAAGAAGTCTCAGTGGATCTTCGGCGGCGACGGCTGGGCTTACGATATCGGTTACGGCGGTCTCGACCACGTAATCGCTTCCGGCAA
>OIYT01001717.1_pt1 | contig 14887 bp, 11 predicted proteins | sample 1588201 | NCBI WGS metagenome assembly OIYT01 (sample SAMN03283260) | human gut metagenome | biome: human-associated habitat; material: feces | host: Homo sapiens | place: USA | collected 2013
GAGCACGCCGCCGAGGAAGGCGCGGCCTTTGCCCTCGCCCTCCGCACGCAGCGGCATGGAGATTATAGCACCCTCGGGGAAATTCTGAATGGCAATGCCGAGGGAGAGGGCCAACGCTCCTGCTGCCGTGATCTGCGCGTTCCCGGAGAGGTAGCCCGCGTAGACGACGCCGACGGCCATTCCCTCGGGGATGTTGTGCAGCGTTACGGCCAGCACCATCATGGTTGTGCGCCCAAGGCGGCTCCGCGGGCCTTCGGTCTGCTTGCTGTTGCGGTGGAGGTACGGAATGATGTGGTCGAGCGCGAGCAGAAAGACCACGCCGGCCCAAAATCCTGCCGCCGCCGGAACAAACGACCAGCTTCCCATGCTGCTCGACTGCTCGATTGCCGGGATCAACAGGCTCCAAATGGATGCCGCGACCATGACGCCAGCGGCGAAGCCGGTCAGTGCACGTTGGATGCTTTCGCTGAGCGCTTTTCTCATGAAGAACACACACGCCGCGCCCAGCGATGTGCCAAGAAATGGAATCAGAATTCCCCAGAAGGCTTGCATAGACTGTCACCTACCTTGATTAGCTTTTGCTAACTGGTATTATAACAGAGTTCGACGGTATTTGCAATACAGGCTTTGCCCCAAAATTCTTTCGGGTTCATTTGACGTGTTGCTTGAGAATCAAAACTTATGAAATTTTTTTGTAATTTTGACCGCAGAGTATTGACCGCGAGGGAAAGTGATCTCTGCGCTAAGTACCGCGGCGAAAGAGACGGTTGTGCGCCGAAACGCTTTGCTGCGTCTCGATGTGGTTTCTTTTCATTAACCGCCTGCGGCCTGTGGAAAAGGGCACATTTGAAATTAAGGGCGACATAATTTCGTCCGGACGTGGTGGAACACTTGTTATTTGCACTTCTATACAAAAAATGGAACTAATTTCTATTGAAAGCTGCAAATATTGAGAAATTGTGATTGATTTTGAAAGACTGACTTGCATTTTGAAAAAATTTTCTATATAATAAACAAAACCGTTTTATAAAATGAACATCCTACAAATGCAAAAGGAGCCGGATCATGGTTCAGAAATTAACCTCCAGCCTTGAGCTGAAACAGAAGAATCGCTCACATGTATTTCAACTGCTATACAAAACTTCGGGACTGACGCGCCAAGACATTGTTGCGCGCTTACAACTCTCTCTGCCGACAGTGACCCAGAATTTGGAGGAGCTGCAGGCCGAGGGCCTCATTTGTGAGGATGGCTCAAAAGGAAATACCGGCGGCAGGCGCGCAAAGACCTATGCGCTTGTTGCAAATGCACGCACAGCGATCGGTCTGGATATTACAAAGGGCGGAATCACCGCGGTTGCCGTTGATCTGCTTGGGAATATCGTTGCCAGAGTGCATGAATCCGTGCAGTTCTCAAAGACGGAAGCCTATTACCGCCGCGTCGGACATGTGATTGACCTGATCCTGCGTCAGGGAAAGCTGGATAAGGAACGTGTACTCGGGGTAGGCATAGGCGTTCCCGGATTGATCACACCGGACCATCAAAAGGTATTCTACGGCGAGATTCTTCAATTTACCGATGCGACCTGTATGGAGTTTTCCGAGTTTATTCCGTTTCGGACGAACCTTTACAACGATGCCAACGCCGCCGGTTTTGCGGAGTCATGGGTGCGGCCGGATTTGAAGAATGCCTTCTATTTAATGCTGAGCAACAATGTTGGCGGTGCAATTTATATTAATAATCGCCAGTACAATGGCGACAATACGCGCAGCGGCGAGGTTGGCCATATCCAGATCGTTCCGAACGGAAAGCTCTGCTACTGTGGTCAGCGCGGCTGCGTGGATGCCTACTGTGCCGCGACAGTCCTTTCGGGCATGACGAACGGCGACCTGAATGCTTTTTTTGCCAAGCTGGAAAGAAAAGACCCGGAGGCCTGCGCTGTCTGGAGGGAGTATCTGCAGCATTTGTCCGTAACGGTAGCGAATGTCCGGATGCTGCTGGACTGCAACATCATTCTCGGCGGATATGTCGGAGAGTATATCGATCCTTATTTGGACGAATTAAAGGCTCTCGCGGCGAGGTTAAGCGGTTTTGAGGACACGGCCGATTATCTGCTTCCTTGCAGCTGTAAGAAAGAGGCGATTGCAGCAGGTGCTGCGCTGAGTTATATTGCAGAATTTGTCAAATCAATATAAAGAAAACACTTGCCCTCTCGAGACCGAAAAGAAAGCGGTTTCGAGAGGGTAAAATTTTACCCCTGAGAATTGTGAATAATCACGAATTGACAAGTGCTCCTGTCAGATAGTATAATCTAAATAATAAATCGATTTTATAAAACAATAAAATAAAATAGGAGGACAAAAACATGATTCCGAAAACTATGAAAGCGTTGGTTGCCTATGGAAAGGGAGACTACCGCTACGAGGCGGCCTATCCAACCCCCGAATGCGGACCGGACGACATCATCATCAAAACGGAGGGCTGCGGCATTTGTGCCGGCGACCTGAAGTGTATGCACGGCGCGGAGCGCTTCTGGGGCAACAGTGAAAATCCTTCGTGGGTGCGTCCGCCCTTTATTCCCGGACATGAATTTTTGGGACGCATCGTCGAGGTTGGCGAAAATGTAACGACCTATCGCGTCGGCGAACGCATCACTGCCGACCAGATCGTTCCCTGCGGAAAGTGCCGCTTCTGCAAGTCCGGACGATATTGGATGTGCCAGCCGCATGCCACCTTCGGTTTTCAGAAGGAAAACAACGGCGGCATGGCAGAATACGTCCGCTATCCGAAAACCGCCGTGCTTCATCGCGTGCCGGACGATATGCCCTTGGAAAAAGCACTGCTTATTGAGCCATACTCCTGCTCCAAGCATTGCGTGGATCGTGCGCAGATTACAAACGAAGATGTTGTGGTTCTTTCCGGCGCAGGTACGCTGGGCTTGGGCATGGTGACCTATGCCCGTATGAAAAACCCTGCAAAGCTGATCGTTCTGGATATGCTTGATCAGCGCTTGGAGAAGGCAAAGGAATTCGGCGCAGATCTTGTCTGGAATCCTTCCAAGGTCAATGTTGTGGAGGAAATCATGAAGCTGACGAACGGCTACGGCTGCGACATTTACATTGAGGCAACCGGCCATCCGGCTTCCGTGCAGCAGGGCATGGATATGATCCGCAAGCTGGGGCGTTTTGTGGAATTTTCCGTGTTTGGCGCCCCGACAACGCTGGATTGGTCGATCATCGGTGATGGCAAGGAACTAGATGTGCTTGGTTCGCACCTGTCTCCTTACTGTTATCCGTTTGTCATCGAACATATTGCGAATGACACGCTGAAAACAGACGGAATGATCCGCAGCACGTTCCGACTGGAGGATTGGGAAAAGGCTTTTGACTATGCCACAGGAAAGTGCGGCGATTTCAAGGTGGCCTTTACCTTTTGAGCGGGAGGCGGAAAAGCATGGAGCATTGCGAGAATATACGCACCGCAATTCAAGCAGGGAATACAGCGCTTGGCATTGAGCTTGGTTCGACCAGAATCAAAGCCGTTTTGATCGACGAAAATCACAATGTTTTGGCAAGCGGACAATTTTCCTGGGAGAACCGGCTGGAAAATGGCTTGTGGACTTATTCCCTGAAAGACGCCATCACCGGACTGCAAAAAAGTTATGCGATGCTGGCGAATAATGTTCGTGAACGCCTCGGTACGGAGCTTGTAACGGTCGGCGCGATTGGCATTTCCGGGATGATGCACGGCTACCTTGCACTGGATGCCGCGGGGCGACAGCTTGCGCCGTTTTTGACATGGCGGAATACCAATACCGCAGAGGCTGGCGATGCACTGACGGAGTTGTTCCATTGCAACGTTCCGCTGCGCTGGAGCATTGCGCAGCTATATCAGGCAGTTCTGAATCATGAGACGCACGTTGCCGAGATTGTGCAGTTGACGACTTTGGCGGGATATGTGCACTTTCTGCTCACCGGAAAGCGGGTGTTGGGAATCGGAGACGCTGCGGGAATGTTCCCGATTGACTACGAGCAAAAGGACTTCGATGCACATATGCTGGCGCAGTTTGACGCGCTTACAGAGCCTTACGGCTATTCGTGGAAGCTGCGGGAGATTCTCCCCAAGGTTTTGACGGCAGGACAACACGCCGGACGGCTGACAGAGGCAGGTGCAAAACTGCTCGATCCCCATGGAAAACTCCGGCCGGGGATTCCTTTTGCGCCGCCGGAGGGAGATGCTGCCACCGGAATGGTCGCAACCGATTCGGTCGCGGAGGGAACGGGAAATGTTTCTGCCGGAACGTCGATTTTCTCGATGGTCGTGCTTAAAAAGAAGCTCAGCCGTGTTTACCGTGACATCGATCTCGTAAGCACGCCGAGCGGACGCCCCGTAGCAATGATTCACTGCAACAACGGCACGTCCGAACTGGATACTTGGATGCGGCTGTTTGCGGAAGTCCTGACAAGTGTCGGTGCGGAGTTTTCAACAGAAAAACTCTACACGGTGCTTTTCCAACACAGCTTGCAGGGAGATGCCGACGGCATTTTGCTCTACAACTATGTCTCAGGCGAGCCTATTACCGGGCTTAATGACGGCCGTCCGCTGCTGGTACGGAAAAAAAGCAGCAGACTGTCATTGGCAAATTTTATGCGAGTACAGATTTTTTCGGTGTTGGCTTCCCTTGCAGTCGGAATGCGCATTCTGAAAGAAGAAGGGCTTCAGGTCTCGAGGCTGACTGCCCACGGTGGACTGTTTCGCACTGCCGGCGTGGCACAGCGCTTTCTTGCGGCAGCGATGGGCGCTCCGGTAACCGTGATGCAGACTGCAAGTGAGGGTGGTCCTTTCGGTATGGCACTGTTGGCTCTATATCTTCTGAAGGGCAGCCCCTGCCCGCTGGAGGAATATCTGCATCACTGCGTCTTTTCACAGGCGGAGGCGATAACGGAGTGTCCGGAAAAAGACGAGATCAAAAAATTTGCAGCTTATTTGCAGGATTATTGCACGGGACTGCAAATTGAATGCAGCGCGGTCATGCATCTCGCGGAAACCCCCTAAAGAAAGAGCAGGGAGAGAAATCTCTCCCTGCTGATTATACAAGTGTTTTGGCCAGCGCTTCGTCAACGATCAAGGTGTTGATATAACCTGCGCGTAGGCAGCTTAAAACCGCCGGGGAATGAGTGACACCGTAGGCAATGCCGACTGTGACGGGAATTTTTCGCAGCGCCTCCAAACCAATCGCGATGACGCGGTCGTTGATGCTGGCACCGCAGGGAATACCATCGCGATCGAGGTAATGACCGCAAAAACGACAGATCGCACCAAGCTCTGATAATTGCAGCGAGTCAGTCTCGCTTAAATAATCATTGCTTGGCAGACCGAATAGGGGAACACGCTTCTCGATTGAGGTCAGTGCGACGTCGATGGAGGAGAAATGCTGAAAGACCTCCTTGATAACCGGCTCCTCAAGCAGCGTTTGCTTCAGTTTTGTGGACTTTACCATGGCAGGTGCCTGCAATACATAAGAAATGCCATTGAATTTCGTCTGGAACTCTCTTGCAAGAGACTGCCCGTCCGAGTCCTGAGAGGTGGAATAAAGCCCGCCCAGCATTTGGATCGTGTTCACCTTTGAGAAATCAGGAAGGTAGAGCACATCGGCCAACGTTCGCATGATGGCGTCATTCGTATAGCCGATCAGCATCCCATTTCGGACAATGCCGCGCACGAAATGCGCCGCCAGGCGGGCTACGCTGGTCATCGTCTGATTGGCGCGGCTGTATGTCTTGGCAATCAGTACGGTTTGCAGGCCGAAGCGCGACTTGATCTGCGAGGCAACGTCATGCGCCATGGATATGGTATCGTTGATTTTGACCTCGATCACATGGTTTTCCAGACAGCTTTTCAGCAGCAGAGAAACGTTGGAGCGGGACATATGCAGCACGTCCGCGATCTGCTGCTGCGAGAGATTCTCAAAATAGTACATTCTGGCGATGTCCACCAAAAGCTGCTGACGCTCTCCGTGTTCGTGCATGTCGAGTTCCTCCCAGCGTAATTCACATATGTGAATTATATTTCACAGCATTGACATTTGTCAATATCGAAAGCATAATAGAGACAGAAATTTACAAAAACTGCACTTAATTTGAGCGTATCTTTGTATATTCTTTGCACTGTTCCGATGCGGCTACAATGCAGAAAACCAAGAAAAGTAGTGTGAAGATTGCTATGAGACATAAATACTCCATCGGTCTGGATTTTGGAACACTGACGGCCAGAGCCGTGATTGTCGATGTGGAAACCGGAAGGGAGCTGGCAACCTCGACCTTTGGCTATCAGGATGCGATCATTGATACCTTTTTGCCAGAAACAGAAGTTCGTCTCCCATCAGACTTTGCGCTGCAAAACCCTCGGGATTATCAGGAGGCGGTCGTCAGCCTGCTGCGCGACATCCTTTATCGCAGCGGCGTTTGCGCGGAAGATATCATCGGCATCGGTGTTGATGCCACGGCCAGCACGGTGTTGGCGCTGGATGAAGCATATATGCCGCTGTGCCTGCTGCCGGAATACAAGAACAATCCGCATAGCTGGATCAAAATGTGGAAGCACCACAGTCCGCAGGGGCAGGCAGACCGCATTAACAGAGTTGCCGCCGGGCTGCAGGAGCCGTTTCTTCGCAGATGCGGTGGAAAAGTGTCCGTCGAGTGGTACTATCCGAAAATGCTCGAGACTCTGGAAAACGCACCTGAAGTATTCAAGGCAGCCGCCTACTTTGTTGAGTTGGGCGATTGGATCGTCTATTTGTTGACCGGTGAGAGAAAGCGCAGCAGTGCCATTGCAAGCCTGCACGCACATTGGGACAGTGCTCACCGAATGCCTTCGGAGGAGTTTTTCCGTTCGCTGCACCCTTTAATGCTTGAAAAAGTGAAGCAGGGAGCACAGATTCCGGTCGTCTCTGTTTTTTCACCGGCCGGAACGCTCACAAAGGAAATTGCGGGTCAAACCGGCTTGTCGGAGCATACGGTCGTTTCCATGGCGGATACGGACAGCCCGGTGGCATTGCTCAGCCTGGATGTCACGAAGGAGCGAACCGGAGCACTGATTTTGGGAACCTCCAGCGTTTTCATGCTGCTGAGCCGGAGAGAGCATTTCATCCCCGGTGCGATGGCTTCGGTGAAGGATCAGATGATGCCCGGCTTCTTCGGAAATATGTTCGGGCAGTCTGCCGTGGGAGACAGTTTTGAGTGGTTCGTCAAAAATTTGGTGCCTTATCAGTATTATCTGGATGCGCGGAACAAGGACTGGTCCGTGTTTGACGTCATGAATGACGCAATGGAGCGCCTGCCACTCGACAGCGAGCATATTTTGGCGCTCGACTGGTTCAATGGGAGCAGAAGTCTGCTGCAAAATGCGTCCTTGTCCGGCATGCTGGTCGGCATGACACTTTCCACCAAGCCGGAGCAAATATATCGTGCACTGGTGGAATCCACGGCGTTCGGTCTGAAAAAAATCCTGAACGGCGTGTCCGATGCCGGAATCCCGCTTGACCAGATCAAGGCCTGCGGCGGTCTGGCAAGAAAAAGTCCGGCGATCATGCAGATTTATGCAGACATTCTGGAGCTTCCAATCTATACCACATCTTCCAAGCAGACCATAGGAAAGGGGTCGGCGATTCTGGGAGCATTGGCTGCCGGCTCCGCAAAGGGCGGCTATGACCGCATCGAAGATGCGGTGAAGGCAATGCGCTGTCCGGTGACGGCCTGCTACACCCCTCGTTCCGAGTACCGGACAATGTATCATGAGCTGAAGGCGCAGTATGAAGAAGTCTACCGCTTTTTTGGTCAGGAAGCACCGCAGATCATGTCAAAACTGCGAGGACAATAGTGCGTATTTGCGTATAAGTGTTCTGACAAGCCGGATACGGCACTTTCCACAAGAAACGGTAGAAATAATTGTATAACATAGCTAATTGACAAAATTAGCTCCTGTTAATACAATCTATAATATAAAACGGTTTTATTAAATGGAATGGTTGAAGAAAGCGCGCCATTCATTTGTTAACAAGCACAACGTGCTGTTAAATAATCAAAAATAGAAAGGATAAATGAAAATGAAGAAACTAATTGCGCTCCTCCTCGTGATCGTTATGGTCTTTGCCCTGGCGGCCTGTACTACCTGCGGAGACAAACCCGTTACCAGCAGCGACCCCGCCAGTGAATCCGGCAGCGAACCCGCAAATCCGGATGAAAAGGCATTAAAGATCGGCATTGCCATGCAGTCCATTTCCACGAATCCGATTTTTATCAACGCCGTCCAGATGATCCAGACCGACTGTGACAAGAACGGCTATACTCTGATCACGACCGATCTTGTCAATGGCGCCGAGGACATTCCCAACGCATTGGAGAACTTTGTTTCCGCCGGCTGCGATATTGTCATGATCCACGTTCTTGACCCAGACACCGTTGCGACAAAGATGGAAGAAATGCAGAAGGCCGGTATTATGGTTGCTGCCTATGACACTTATGTGGAAGGCTGCACCTACTGCCTGATGGCTGACAACTATGAGCTGGGCGTCAACATCGGCAAGATGGCCGGTGAGTTCCTGAAGAAAACTACCGGTGGTAAGGGCAAGGCTGCAATCCTGACTTATGACCTGACGGAAGAATTCCAGAAGCGCGGCAACGGCATGGAAGATGGCTTCTACGCAGTGTGTCCGGATGCCGAGATCGTGATTCGAACTGCTGGCTGCTGGGTCGATGAGGCGACGCAGGCCAGTGAAAACGTTCTGGCCGCGTATCCCGACATCAACGTTATCATGACCCTCGGTGAGCAGGGCGCATTGGCAAGCTACGAAGTGTTTAAGGCTGCCGGCAAGGGCAAGGATGCCAACATCGGCATCTTTACCGCTGAGTTGACCGACCCCGGTGTTACGGCGCTGCGTGACGGCGGCATCTACCGTGGTACGATTTCCGTTGAGCTGGATGCCTCGCTGTTTGAAATGTACAAGCGTTGCATCGAAGCGGAAAAGAGCGGAAAGGTTGATGAAGCGAACAAGATCGTTTACTTCCCCATGGTTCCCGTACAGCTCGACGGCCTTGATGAATATCTGGCAGGCTACGAGGCACGCAAAGCACAGTAATTAATTCAGGCGTAAATCTCGGGCCCCTGAGAAATTGCAGGGGCCCACATATTACAGCAAAGATCAGTGCAATGGGGGAATTACCTTTGGAGAAAAAAGTACTGCTGTCTATGCAGAATATTACCAAGCAATACCCCGGAGTGTTGGCGCTTGACGGCGTGTCCATTGATCTGTATGAGGGTGAAACGCACGCACTGGTCGGAGAGAACGGTGCAGGCAAGTCCACCTTTATAAAGACGTTGGCCGGAGCCATCCGTCCGGATGCCGGAAAAATCGTGATTGACGGTAAAACCTACTCTGAGATCACACCTGCGCTTGCCAGAGATCTGGGAATCGAAGTGATTTATCAGGAGTTCAACCTGATGCCTACCTTATCCGTGGCAGAAAACGTGTTCATGGGGAATCTGCCGAAGAAGTGCGGAATCGTCGATAAAAAGAAAATGATCCGGCAGACCAATGAAATCTTTCAGCAAATGGGCGTGACGATCGATCCGCAGGCGCAAGTGGCCGATCTGTCAACGGCATATATGCAGCTTGTTGAGATTGCAAAGGCGCTTTCCAAGAAGGTCCGCATTCTTGTGATGGACGAACCCACTGCGCCATTGACCTCGAATGAGGTAGAGCTTCTGTTCCAGATCATGGATCGTCTGCACAAGCAGAATGTGACGATTATTTATATTTCTCACCGTCTGAACGAGATATTCCGTGTGTCCGATCGCCTGACGATCATCCGTGACGGTGTGAAGATCGGAACCTACGAAACGCGGACGATGACGAAAGAAGCTCTGATCCGGGGAATGGTCGGCCGGGAGATGAATGAGACCTTCCCCGAAAGAACGTGCGAGGTCGGAGATGTGGTTCTGAAGGTGGATAAACTCAGCGGAAACGGTGTAAAGGATATTTCCTTTGAGCTGCACCGCGGCGAGATCCTGGGATTCGGCGGCCTTGTCGGCGCTGGACGGACGGAAATTATGCGTGTGCTGTTTGGTGCAGACCTCTGCGAGTCGGGCACGGTCACCTTGGACGGCAAACAGATCAGGCCATCCTCTCCGCGGCAGTCTATCCGTGACGGCATTGTGCTGATTCCGGAGGACAGAAAGCTCCAGGGTGTCGTATTGGGTCTGTCCATCTCTGAGAATATTTCCCTGCCTAATCTGAAGGCGATTTCCAAGCTCTCTGTGATTCGCAGAGGGTCAGAACAGCGCATGGTACAGGAGCAGATCAAAGCACTTCACATTGCAACGCCCTCTGCCGCGCAAAAGGTAAAGAACCTTTCCGGCGGCAACCAGCAAAAGGTCGTCTTGGCAAAATGGATGGCCGGAAAGTCCAAGGTGTTGATTTTTGACGAACCGACACGGGGCATCGACGTCGGCGCAAAGCAGGAGATCTACAAACTGATGAATCAGCTTTGCGAGGCGGGCATGTCGATCATCATGATCTCGTCCGATATGGAGGAGCTGCTGGGCATGGCCGACCGTGTTGTCGTTCTGTGCGAGGGCATCATGCAGGGTGTCGTGGAAAGAAACGATTTTTCGGCGGAGGCCATACTTGCATTGGCTTCGGGAAATCACTAAGGAGAATACCTATGAATTTCAAAAGAATAGATTACAAAAAATATGTATCGTGGCTCTGCCTGTTTGCGATTGTCCTTCTTTTCTCGATCCTGTCCGGCCGTTTCCGCACATTTGAAAATGCAAAAACCATTCTGCGGCAGGTTTCCATCAACGGCATTTTGGCGGTCGGCCTGAGCTTTGTCATGATTTCCGGTGGCATTGACCTGTCGGTTGGCCCTCTGATCGGCTTGACGGCGACCTTAGCCGGTATGCTCATGGTCGATTATAATGTCCCTGTATTTCCCTCCTGTCTGATAGCGATTGCAGTGGCTACGCTCTTTGGCCTGTTCAACGGTGTTTCTATCACCATTACGAAAATGCCTCCGCTGATTTCCACGCTCGGCATGAGCTACGTGGTACAGGGCACTGCTTATCTGATTCACGGCGGACTGCCCGTCCGTGGCCTGCCGGAATCGATCCAGTTTATAGGGCAAGGCTATCTTGGTCCAATCCCCGTGCCGATCGTTATTTTTGTCGTTATTGCAGTCGTGGGTTCATTTATTTTGAATAAATCCACTTACGGACGCAGCATCTATGCAATGGGCTCGAACTATGAAGCCAGCCGTCTGGCAGGCATCAATGTTCGCAAGATTCAAATCACCGTCTATACGATTGCCGGAATGCTTGCCGGCCTTGGCGGTGTGATCATGCTCAGCCGCATGAATGCCGGTCAGCCCGGTACGGGTAAAGACACCTCCCTTGATATTGTGGTCGGCTGTATTCTCGGCGGCGTGTCTGCAACCGGCGGCGAAGGCAGCATTGTCGGCTTAATCGGCGGTGTGCTGATGATCGGCGTTCTGTCCAACGGCATGACGATCCTCGGCCTGAACGAATATTATCAGCTTCTGATGAAAGGCGCCGTGCTTGTTGCTGCGGTGGGCTTTGACTACTACGCCCGCACAAAGCGCGCGGAAAAGAAATCGAGAATTGTCCACAGCGCCGACAGCGCTGCGGTGAAGGCACAGAGCAAGTGAGGAACGGCCTATGAAAAAGCTGTTGAAGCCGCTGCCCGAAGAACCGATCTGCTTTGTATCGACGGACATTGTATACACGCATCATGTGGAGTTCTGCAACACGCGGTATGTTCCTCTGCATATCAGCATCATCCGTCCGCGCAGCCATTTCCCCTATGACCCTGCGCGCAAAGCTCTGCCGGTGCTGGCCTTTCTCTGTGGCGGCGCATGGGTGGAGACGGATCACAATGCATGGCTTGCTGAGCTGAGTTGGTTTGCCAAACGCGGGTTTGTCGTGGCCAGCATTGAATATCCGACCGCATCTTCCTGCCGATACCCGGACAGTCTGATCGCCATCAAACAGGGCCTTCGCTTTCTGCGTGCAAATGCAGATGAGTTTGGCATCGATCCGGCGCGTATCTTCCTGATGGGAGAATCTGCTGGAGGCTATCTTGCTCTGATGGCAGGCGCAACGGCGGATTGTGAAGAATTTAAGTCCGGCATTTATCCGCAGCTCTCCGATTCGGTCTCCGCAGTTATTTCGTTCTATCCGCCGGAGTCACCGCTGACCGTATTTTCGCCGGATCTGCAATCCAGCGGCAAGGTGCAGCGTTATGTGCCGCCGCAGTATTCCCTGCCCATCGATGCCTACCAGTATCCCCATATTGCTGAGTCGGTGACGAAAAAAATGCCGCCTACACTGCTGATTCATGGGACGGCTGATGATCTTGTTCCGATTGAAAACAGCGAAAAGATCTACGCCGCGCTGCTGCGGAAGGGTGTGGAGGCGGATTTCTGGGTGGTCGAAGGTGCAAACCATTCAGATTATAAGTGCTTTCAAACGGTCATTAAGGAACGGATTCTGGGATTTCTTCAGTTGCATTTGTAATTATTACATACTACCCAAGAAGGTCAGACGATCAGTCTGACCCTCTTTTATTGTATATTATCAGCTTTCATTAAACAGCGTTTTCAGCGTTTTCTCCGTCAGGCGGTCAACGCCTGAGAAATCCACAAAGGGGCGGCAAAGCTTCTCCACGCGGTCGTGGCAGTGCTTTGCCCGGTGCATATGCGACACGGCCTGCTGCAAGAGCGTGTGCGTTGTATCAAGGCAGAATTGCAGCTCCGTGCGCAGCGCGGGCGGCAGCGTGGACGAAAGATCGATGCGGCAGAAGGCCTCCCCCTCGTAGGGACGCGCCTCGCTGTCGCAGACAAAGGCTGCGTCTGCCGTCGGAATCAGCAAATGCGCGGGCGCGTCTTTGGGCTGCAAGGGCGAATGGCAGACGATGCACTCGTGCCCGAGCGCCTCGGCGCGCTGCAACAGTGCGTTCAAAAGCTGCGGCGCAAGCAGATAGTCGTCTCGCAGCACATACACGCGCCTGCACAGCGCGGCCGGCGTTTCCGCGCAGAACCATCCGCCCTCCGGTGTAACGGCTTCAAGAAAGCGCTGCCGGACGCGCGGCTTGTCGCCCACCGGGCGCAGCGCTGACAGTGCAAGACACTGGGCGATGGCGTCCATTTCCTCCGCGTATCTCGGTGCGGCAATTTCTGCACGGACGGAGTCGAGTACTCGGTCTGCGGCGGCAAGGCAGGCTATGACATGCGGATACTGTGCGGCGTTTTCCCTCTGAGCGAGCCGAATCTCGCCTGCATTGGCGCGAAGTCCCGCCTCGTCATAGAATTCACCGAAATTCAGATAATTTGCCCCGCCACCGCAGAGGTGCGGCTCGAGAACGTGCGGTGCGGTGCCGTCTACAAAGCCCACGGAGAGCGCGGGCAGCAGCACGCCGTCCAGCGAACCGGGGTCGGAGGAGCAGAGAATGTAGCTTACGTCCAGTCCACGCGCCTCGGCCTCTGCGCCGATCCTGCGCATGAAGGTCGATTTGCCACAGCCAGAGCCGCCCTTGATGATATAAAGCTGCGACAATTCGTCAAATAACGTGTCTGCATACGAGAGAAAGTCCTGCGGCGTGCAGGCGCCGAGGAAAAAACTTGAAGTCATAAGGAACCCTCCCATCAGTCTGTCTCTATGATTTATGCAGCGACACGGCAAACTGTGCCGGTCAGACAAAAAGAGGCACAAAATTCGCGCGGCCGGTATAGACTGTACTGACTGCAACGAAGGGAGGAAGTGGTATGACTTTGAATCGGCTCGCCATAGGGCAGACGGCCTGCGTTACGGCGTTGTGCCTGACGGGGGCGATCCGCAGGCGTCTGCTTGACCTCGGTTTGATCGAGGGCACGCGGGTGCGCTGTCTGCGCCGCGGGGTGGCGGGCAATCCCGTGATCTACGGCTTTCGCGGGACAATGGTCGCGCTGCGCTGCGAGGACAGCGCCCGCATCTGCGTGGAGGTGGACGGCGCATGAGGCTTGTGGCGCTTGCGGGTAATCCGAATGTCGGCAAAAGCACATTGTTCAACACCCTGACCGGCAGCCGTCAGCACACCGGCAACTGGCCGGGTAAAACGGTCGAGCTGGCGCAGGGCAGCTATTTTTATAAGGGAGAGGACTATCGGTTGGCTGATCTGCCGGGCACTTATTCGCTTGTGAGCCGGTCGCAGGAGGAGGCGGTGGCAGAGCAGTTCCTGCGCGGGGGCGGCGCGGAATGCACGGTCGTCATCTGTGACGCGACATGCCTTGAGCGGACGCTGTGCCTCGCGCTCCAAATTCTGGAGCTGACGAACCGCGTGGTCGTGTGCGTGAACCTCATGGACGAAGCCGCGCGGCTGGGCATCACGGTCGATGTGCGTGCGCTGGCGTGTGCGCTGGGCGTCCCGGTTGTGCCGATGAGTGCGGGTACGGGCGAGGGCCTCGAGGCACTCACGGAAGCCGTTCGCGAGGTCTGTGAGGGCTTTTTTCCGCTGCCGGCGGAAAAGCACGGGCGCGTGCGCGGAGAGACCGAGACGGAGTCCGATGCGTTGGCGCGCGGGTTTGTCCGGCGGGCAGAGCGCCTTGCGGCGCTTGCGTTGGGCGGAGAGAAGAAAACGCATACGCTCACCCAGCGACTCGACGCGATCCTGCTGCATCCGATTTTGGGCTACACGGTGCTGTTGGGGCTGCTTCTGGGTGTGTTCTGGCTGACGATCGAGGGTGCAAATTATCCGTCTGCGGGACTGCAATGGTGCTTTGACCGCCTTGGTGCGCTCCTGCGGCGCGGCGCAGAAGCGGCGGGCTTGCCCATATGGCT
>OIYT01001718.1_pt1 | contig 14883 bp, 24 predicted proteins | sample 1588201 | NCBI WGS metagenome assembly OIYT01 (sample SAMN03283260) | human gut metagenome | biome: human-associated habitat; material: feces | host: Homo sapiens | place: USA | collected 2013
CGGGTCTGCGAACTGGTGGTGGGAGCGTTCTCCTTATGGGAGCAGCTCCAGCAGCTTCTGCGTTGTGGGCAGCGACGGCGGCGCGAGCAGTAACTACGCCAACGTCGCCTACGGCGTTTGCTTCGGCTTCTGTGTTTAATCTACTATCTTTAGTCAATCCGGGGCCCTTGTGGCCCCGGTAGGAGGTAAAAGCTAACTATGTCAGTTTATAAAGCACTGCGAGGAGACAGCTCGGTCCAGTTCGTAGAGACTGCGCGCAAGCTCGCCGTGCATACAAGAAAATGCTGCCTGAAAATGCCGAAGAGGTACACCTTCTACGGCGCTCAGGAGCTAAGCGCTCTCGCCGATACCGTCTACAATGAGGTCAAAATGGCGAACAGCGTTTTTCCCGGAAATCAGCACGAGGCGCAGCTCCGGCGGGACCACCTTATTGAGGCAAACGCCACGCTTCAGGCGCTTATCGGTCAGCTCGGAATTATGGCAGACCTTCTCAAGCAAAATCCTGAAAAGCTGCGCTGGCTCGATAATTCTCTCGAGGAGTGGGCTTCCCTCATCAGTGAGGAAGCTAAGCTAATTTCTGGCGTAAAGAAATCGGATAAGGAACGATTTAAGAATCTGCCCTAACCGATATATGGGTCCTGTCATGATACTGTTGTCTTGTCCTGCGAACTGGTGGTGGGAGCGTTCTCCTAATGGGAGCAACTCCAACAACTTCTGCAATGTGAACAGCAACGGCAACGCGAACAATAACAACGCCAACAACACCAACGGCGTTTGCTTCGGATTCCATAAGGAATCAGGTCCGACGTAGTAAGCGGGAAACCGCCGAAATCAGTACCTTTATGGAAGGATGACTCGTACCCTGCCTTTTGGCTAAAACACTCCTTTGATGTAGTCGCTCGGACGCTGCTTGCATGGCACGGTTTACGCGGACCGTGTTTCATGGGCGGTACTACTATGCAGTTACTTTTACGCGTGAAATCCTGCAACACTGTACAAAGGGGACAATTTTTAATGACAAGCGAAGAAAGACACGAGGCTCGCTATCAGAGGCGAGTCAAGAAACGGCAAGAAAGACGCCTCGCTCTCAGCAAATCCTGCGGAGATTTTGAGGACGTCTTTTCTTATGAAAATCTATATCAGTCCGGGCATATCTGCTGCCGCGGCGTTAGCTGGAAAAGCTCCACACAGACTTACCGCTTCAACCTCGTAACGAATACGGCCGCAACTCGGCGCGCTCTTCTCGACGGGACATATAAGAGCCGAGGCTTTATCGAGTTCGACCTCTACGACCGAGGGAAAATGCGGCACATCAGAAGCATTCACATCAGCGAGCGCGTCGTGCAGAGGACGCTCTGCGATAAGGTCATCAACCCGACCTTAAAACCGTCGTTCATCTATGACAACGGCGCAAGTACCGAGAACAAAGGAATCGACTTCGCTCTCAACCGCCTTTCCTGCCACCTGCAAAGGCATTACAGGAAGTACGGGCGGGAGGGCTATGTTCTTCTCTTCGACTTTTCCAACTACTTCGCCAACGCGCAGCATTGGCCGGTCAGCCGCGAGCTGGCAAAGCGCGTGCATGATGTGAGAATCAGGGCTCTCGCGAACGAGTGCCTCGACAATTTCGGACCCATCGGTTACGGGCTCGGAAGTCAAATCTCGCAAACTGCCGCTCTTATGCTGCCGAATAAGCTCGACCACTTCATCAAGGAAAAGCTCGGCATTAAGGGCTACGCCAGATATATGGACGACGGCTATCTGATTCACCCGAGCAAGGAATACCTCAAAGAGTGTCTTACTCGCATGAAAGAGGTCTGTGATTCTCTCGGCATTATTCTTAATACGAAAAAGACAAAAATCAAGAAGCTCAGCGAGGGCTTCAAGTTCCTGCAAATCCGTTTCAAGCTGACGGAGACCGGGAAGGTGCTTCGCAAAATGAGTTTTGAGAGTATTAAGAAAATCCGGCGCAAGCTCAAAAAGTTCAAGCTCTGGAATATCGAGGGCAGAGTCGTGAAAATTGCCGGCAAGTTCGTTCGGCGTGTATTTCCGCTCTCGGATATTTGCAGCGCCTATGAGAGCTGGCGCGGACACATGAAGCGAGGAAACAGCTTCCATGCCGTCGAACGCATGGACCTATATTTTAAGAAACTGTTTGGATTCCACCCGAACAATAAAATCGAATGGAGGAAAGCGCTATGTACTTAATCACAAACTCGGCAAATCTCATTGTCGAAATCTGCGAGCACCCCTGTTATGTTCGCAAGCAGGCAAACGGCGTTGTTGTTCTCAGCGAGCAAGACAAAGCCGACGCGATTTACTCGAACGACTCCAACACCTTCTGGCCTACTCAGCAGGTCGGGTACCTCTGCGACCGGCATACTCTTGTTGAGGTCGAGAGGGTTCCCGCGGAAGTTGTCGCCGGCTTCTACTTCTATCATGCCGGGGAGTTCTACACGACTGAGGCGAATCTGACCGCCCTCGCAAAAGCACGGGCTCCGGAGCTTGCGAGTCTTGTTTTCGTGAAAATGGCAGAGACAGAACAACTCGACGACGCGACTCTCACGGAACACGCCGAGCAGTTTTCGGAATGGGCATATCCGGTAGCTTATGCGGTCAAGGCGATTTGCTCTTACAAAGGAAAACTGTACCGCTGCGTACAAGCGCACAGCTCGCAAGCAGATTGGACGCCGCCGGCTACTGCAAGTCTTTGGAAGGAAATCGGAGACCCTACGGCCGAGTATCCCGAATGGTCTCAGCCCCTCGGCGCGCATGACGCCTACGCGCTCGGCGTCAAGGTGGCGCACAACGGCAAGCACTGGGTAAGTACTGCCGCGAATAATGTTTGGGAGCCGGGGGTCTACGGCTGGGAGGAGGTTACTGAATGACGGTTTATCAATGGCTCTGCCTTTTGGGCGTGCCTGCGCTCATTGCGGCCATCTTCAAGTATCTGCACTCCCTCGTCAAGAAGAACGCTCTGGACACGGCTGCGGTAAAGGCGGGACTGCAAGCCTTGCTCAGGTCGCAGATGATTAGCGACTACAACAAATGGGAGGAACGCGGCTTCGCTCCTATCTACGCCCGGGAAAACTTCGAGAACTGCTGGAAGCAGTACCACTCCCTCGGCGTGAACGGCGTTATGGACGACCTCCATAACAAGTTCTTAGAGCTGCCGGTCTCGCCGCCTGATGAGAGCTAAGAAACGAGAGTTTTCCAAAATCATAATCGCCATTGTCGGGACCACTACGGGAGTCGTAACGGTCTTTACTTTGGCCATTGTTTGGAAAACCGGCGACACTTCGCCGCTTGCGTACCTTATCCCCGCCATCTTCGCCGAGCTCGCTACCGCGACCGGCTTCTACTACAGTAAGGCGAAAGCCGAAAACCGAATCAAGCTCCGTAAGAAGTACGGGCCTGATATATACAATGATTCAAAGGAGGACTAAAACCATGTTAGAAAGCGTACTGCAAAACCTTATCAACATCGGCTGGGCCATGCTTATCTTCCTCGTCGCGTACCTCGCGAATGTTGCCTTTTCGCTCTGGTACAACATCAAGATTCTGCATGAGTCCTTTGACAAGGACAAGCTCATTGCGAGCGGTCTCAAGATTCTGACCTTCGTGGTCGGGCTGACGCTGCTTTGCACGGCAATCACGACTCTGCCCCTATTCGCAAATCAAGTCGGCTGGGCGATTCCCGAGGAGTATTCCGACCTCTTCGCGGACCTCATTATTATCGGCGCCGTGCTGCTCGTGGCCTGCAAGTACATCAAGGAGGCCTTTACTAAGTTCGTGGCTATCCTGAACGCTAAGACAGAAGGAGGTACCGAAAATGAGTAACAGCCCGCTCGTAAGCTATACGAAAATCTCGCCGAATAAATCGAGCCCCCGTAACCACAAAATCGATACCGTAACTATCCATTGCGTGGTCGGTCAATGCTCGGTCGAGACCCTCGGCAACGTGTTCGCGCCTACTTCTCGGCAGGCGTCCAGCAACTACGGTATCGGGTACGACGGCCGTATCGGTATGTACGTTGAGGAGAAAGACCGCTCGTGGTGCTCCTCGAACGCGGCGAACGACAACCGTGCAATCACGATTGAGGTCGCCAGCGACACCAAAGAGCCGTACGCCGTAACGGAAAAGGCCTATGCCGCGCTCATCGACCTGCTCGTCGATATTTGCAAGCGCAATGGTATCAAGGAGCTCAAGTGGAAGGCCGACAAGTCTCTTATCGGTCAGCCGGACAAGCAGAACATGACCGTGCACCGGTGGTTTGCGAATAAGAGCTGCCCCGGTACATACCTCTACGAACGGCATGCCCAGATTGCCTCTGAGGTCAACAAACGCCTCGGGCGTACGAATATTAAGCCCGAGCCTGAAAAGCCGTCTGGGGGCTTGTATCGCGTCCAAACGGGTGCTTTTAAGTCTAAGGCAAACGCAGACGCCATGCTGGCTAAGGTCAAGGCGAAAGGCTTTGATACCTACATGGTGAAGGTCGGAGACCTCTACAAGATTCAGGTCGGCGCCTTCAAGGTCAAAGCGAATGCGGAGGCTACGTTGAAGAAGCTGCAGGCAGCAGGCTTCTCGGCCTTCATCACTACTGAGGAGGGCGCGGGCAAGTCGGTAGACGAGCTCGCTCGGGAGGTCCTGCAAGGCAAGTGGGGCAACGGCGCGGAGCGTAAAAAGCGGCTTGAGGCCGCTGGGTATGACTACGCCGCCGTACAGAAAAAAGTAAATCAGCTCGCCTAAGAGATAAGGCCGGAGTCGTTCCTTCGTGGGACGGCTCCGGCCTTTTACTATTTGCGGTAGAAATGCAACAGAAAGTTCGCAGAATCCCGGCAGTTTTGCGCGCTCCCTTTTCTTACCAAACACGGTAAAATAATAATTGTCAAGGGGAAAACCTTGACAAAGAAAAGAGCCCCCGTTGCTGGAACAACGAGAGCTCGGAAAGGAGGTCAATCATGGACGGCTACCACACCGACTACGGATTCATGGGCTTGGTAAACGGAGAGTACATGCTCTTCGCGACCGACACCGAGTACCTTGAATACGTAACTGACGACTAACCTCGTCCGCTCGAGAGCTTGGCCGGTCGCAAGACCGGCTGAGCTTAAGAGTGTTCATATATTATATCGCGTTCAGGCGAGAAAGTAAACCCTAAGGAGGTAACGATTATATGAATTTCCAACGCGCTTGTTATAGCTACTGCGCTCTACAGCGGTGCGCTGACGCCGTAAAGGCCACAAACTGGACCGTTCGCCGGTCGGCAGAGCATTTTAGTAAATGCTTTGAGGTAAAGAAGGTATTCGAGCTTTGCTATGACGAAACGCATTGTATGCTCTTCGACCCGGACTTTTCCCCGTGGCATGATTACCTTAAAGCAGTTGACCGCAAATACACGAAGAAGGAGCTCGACATGAAGCTGCGTATGTGCCACCGCTTCCTTGCGAATGAGCTCAACGCGATTCTGGCTGCTATGAGAGCCGGCGAGGTCGACGCGATTGACTGAAAGCGGTAAAACCGCAACGGAAAGTTCGCAGAATCCCGGCTGTTTTGCGCGCTCCCGAAATCAGTAAAACGCGGCATAATAAATAATATCAAGAGGATAAAACAGAATGCGGGCAGCACCGCCCAGCTTACGAGCTTCAAGCGGTAAGCGCGCTGCGAAAGGTAACCTCTTGACATTAAAAACAAGGAGGCAATAATATGAAAGTTTACATCGTTCAGGTGACTCCCGAGGCGAGCCTCGGGAAAGTCAGTCAGGAAGGCTACTCAACCTTAGAAAAGGCGCAGGCCTTTGTCGAGAGCCGTTCCGACCGACCGCAGCGGGTCTCGCCGTACCTTTACCGCACGGAAGACTTCACCGACTACCTCATTTACGAGGTCAATATCGTCTGAGAAAGATTCGCCCGCAAGGGCGTTTCTTTCGGGCTGATTGCTTTAGCACACTACTTTATTAAAGGAGGTAAATCAATGGCAAAAAGAGTCGGGAAGACCGACGACCAACCTTTTGTAAAGCTCTTCCGAGAGCTTACATACCGCTGGACTCCGTGGGAGGTCTGGCAGGACTTCGTTACGATGTACGCTTGCGCTATCTCGAACGCAGTCGACAAGTCTCACTTTGAAAAGCGTGAAGAGCTCTACCTCAAGCGGACTCAGAAGTACAACAAGAAGGAGCAAGAAATTTTTCCGCAGCTCGCTGCGGAAGTGGTCCTTGCTCTCGAGAAGAATCCGGAGCAGGACTTCCTCGGAAGTATCTTCATGGCACTTAACCTCGGCAATGACTCCGGCGGGCAGTTCTTTACGCCCTACGATGTTTGCCGAATGATGGCGGAAATAACTTGCGACAACGTGCTGCCGACTATCGAGGCAAAAGGTTATATCTCAATTAACGACTGTGCTTGCGGTGCCGGAGCTACTCTGATTGCCGGCGTTCATGCCGCAGCTAAGCAGATAAGCAAGGCGGGTCTGAACTGGCAGAATCATATTCTCGTGACCGCGCAGGACGTTGATTACACCGTGGCCTATATGTGTTATATCCAGCTCTCGCTTCTCGGCGTCGCCGGTTATATCAAGGTAGGTAACTCGCTTACCGAGCCCATGCGCTCGGACGACTCATTGGAGAACTACTGGTTTACGCCGATGTACTGCTCCGATGTATGGACTATCAGAAGGCTTTTCAAGGGCAGAACGCTCTTATAAGCAAATATATTTTTCAGGAGGTTTTTAGTATGGCAACTATTACAACGAAAGAAACCCGCGCCTTTAACTGGGCAAATCCGGGTACACTCAAGGTCGGCGATGAAATCGTCGAGACTCTCAAGGACGGCCGCGAGGTTGTGTTCGTCGTCATGGACGACGGCGTTATCGGGCTGAAGAATCTGCTCGGCTACCACCGCATGAATAAGGAGTGGACCAACGAAGGCGGCTGGCTTGCCTGCGATATGCGTCGCTACCTCAACGAGGAAGTTATCGCGCTGCTCCCTGACGCGCTTATCGCAGCTATCAAGCCCCGCAAGTTCGGCGAAGAGGAGGACAAGCTCTGGCTCTTCTCCGAGATGGAGGTCTTCGGTGAACATGACTGGACCGAGAATGACCCTGACCGCGGCTTCCAGTTCGAGTACTTCAAGGACCGCCGCAGCCGTATCAAGGTCGACGAAGACGGAGATGCGGACTGGTGGTGGGAGCGTTCTCCTTATGGGAGCAACTCCGGCAACTTCTGCAATGTGAACAGCAACGGCAGCCCGTACAATAGCAACGCCAACAACACCAACGGCGTTTGCTTCGGCTTCTATATCTAATCATCAATCTATGAATCCGCGGGGCCTTGTGCCCCGCGGTGAAAGGAGAATGACACTTTGGGACTTAAAGATTTGCGGCTTGCGAAAGGCTACAGCCGCACCGAGCTGGCAAAAGTCAGCGGAATCCGCTACCAGAAAATCCGTGATATTGAGGTCGGTATCATCAAGCCTGAGAATATCACGCTCAAAACGGCGCTCAAGCTCGCGCAGGCTCTCGACTGCCAGCCTGAGGACCTGACAAAACCGGATAAGGAGGAAGAATAATGGCTCGATATTTTAAGGTTACTGAAATCGACCGAGACAGCTTTATCGAGGCGGTCGGTGAAGATTTAGACTGCGCTCAGTTAGTTACCGCATGTGACGGCATTGGCTATGCTGCGGTAGATGATACCGAAGAGGATGAAATCGCCATTCCTCTTGATGTTTTTGAGGAGGAAAGTGAATGATTATTGACGGAAAAGCTATCGCCGCTCAGGTGAAGGCTTCTTTGCAAGGCTCTGACGCAAAGCTCGCCGTTATTATGGTCGGCGACGACCCCGCTTCCTCGGTTTATGTCCGCAACAAGGAACGCGCTTGCGCCGAGGTCGGTATTCGGTCTTGCTCTCGCAGGTTGCCGGCTACGGCGTCGACCAAAGAGGTCATCGCGTCTATCGCAGAGCTCAGCGCGTGGGCGGACGGTATTCTCGTTCAGCTTCCTCTCCCGGAACACATTGACGAGAAGAAGGTACTCGGCGCAATACCGCCGGAGAAAGACGTGGATTGCTTCCACCCCTATAATATTGGAAAGCTCTTGACCGGAGAGGCTGGTCTCAGGCCCTGCACTCCGGCCGGAATCCTCCATTTGCTGGGAGACGTAAGCGGGAAGCACTGCGTCATTATCGGGCGCAGCAATATCGTAGGCAAGCCACTTGCCCTTATGCTTCTGCATGCGAACGCCACCGTTACCGTATGCCACTCTAAGACGAAGGACCTCGCGAGCTATACTCGTCAGGCCGATGTACTTATCTCGGCTGTCGGTAAGCCCCGCTTTATTACCGCAGACATAGTTAAGCCGGGGGCGGTCGTTATCGATGTCGGAATTAACCGGGACGAGAACGGTAAGCTCTGTGGAGACGTTGCTTTTGAGGAGGTCGCGGCAAAGGCGTCAGCGATTACTCCGGTACCCGGCGGCGTGGGCCCGATGACCGTCGCCATGCTGCTCAAGAACACCGTGGAGGCAGCTTCTTACCAAAAGCGGTAGAACTGCAACGAAAAGTTCGCAGAATCCCGGCAGTTTTGCGCGCTCCCTTTTTCTACTGAACACGGTAAAATATAATTGTCAGTTGGAAAACACTGGGAATTACAAAGGAGGCAAACATAATGAAAGACATGAGCATTATCGCTAACAAGAAGATTATCAACAAGGAGACCAACGAGGTCCGTCTGGTCGTGAGCATTGACGAGGAAAATCGCAAGATTCACTCCGTCCCCGTGGACGAGCCTAACGCTGAGCCGAGTATCATGGCTGCTGCAAGCTATGACCGCCGCTGGAAGCTCTACGAAGAGCCTGAGGCTGAGGTCAGCGAGACCGCTGAGCCAGAAGTCAACCACGACGAGCCCATGAAAATGTCGGACGTCGTGACTAAGCTCGAGAGCCTGTTCGACATTCTGAATCGCGTCTACTTCGACAACGCGCTGCCGAAACCGGTCATCACCGTTCAGTCTACCCCTAAGGCTTACGGCCACTGCTCTACTAAGAAGATTTGGAAGAGCGAGAACGACGGCCAGTACGAAATCAACATCGGCGCCGAGTTCCTCAATCGTCCGTCTGCTAATACGGCTGCGACGATGTGCCATGAGATGGTCCATCTTTACTGCCTTGTGAATGAGATTCAGGACACTTGTCAGAAAGGCCGCTACCACAACAAGACCTTCAAGGCTGAGGCTGAGGCAAGAGACCTTGAAATCGGGTACGACCGTACCGTGGGCTTCTCCCACACAAATCCGACCGAGGCCTTCAAGAAGACCCTCGAAGACAACGGCTTTGTACTTGAAGTTCCGTTCGCTCGCGTTATGCCTGAGGAGAAAGCAAAGGCCGAACGCGAAAAGCCTCACCGCTACGTTTGCCCGGTTTGCGGGCAGGAAGTTAAGACGACCGCCGACCTCAGCCTCATTTGCGGTATCTGTGAGGTTGCTATGGAGAGGGCTGATTAAAAGAACTCCAGAACAGCCCGTATCGCGTCCAAAGTTTTCAGAGGGTAAATCTAAGGGCCCCTGAGCTAAAACGCGATACGGGAGGTCTGGGGCTTGCCCGAGGAGGTTTATATGAGAGACGAAGAGTACCTCTTCAAAGAAGATGTACGAGAAAAGGCGATAACAGCCCGGAGCGCTAAGAAGCGCCCTCGGCATAGCGGTTGCCGCCTATCGCAATACACGGCAAAGGAGATGAGAGAGATGAGCGGTCCTACCTACACGCTCAACCTGAAAAAGCGTATCACCTACGCAGAGTTCAAAGTCCTTCCCGAGGGCTTGCAGAAGAGCTACGTACAGAACATCATTGACAAGTACCGCGTCGGCCCTTCGGCTCTTGCCGAGCTTATGGGCGCGAACGCCGGCGCGGTCGGCGTTTACCTGAGCAAGAGAGGCTTTTCCTTCAAGCGAGGTTTTCAGCCTACGAAGGACGACCTTGAGAGATTCCGAGAGGACTACGGTATCAGCACGAATGCGCCGACAAAAAAAAATAACTTTGGAGAACTTCTCGTTCTGCTTCTCCGGAGCCTTCAATGTGGCGAGCTTTGTAAAGCAAATCAAGGCCTTCGTCCCCGAAGGACAACTCCTGCGGGTCTCCGTAGCAGTCGAGGTAGTCGAGCCCGAGCCCTCTGCTACTGAGCCTGCTACCGAAGAAAGTCCTTGATTTGCAAGGCCTTTGGCTATCTGGTAGTACTGGTAGTTCGTAAAAACTAAAAAGATTTTTCCAAAAAGTAAAGGGACTCAAGGCGCAATCTCGTCGCTCCCTCGCATTACATGTATATATAAGGAAAATTCGTTAAAACGGACTACCGACTACCAAAAGAAAAAGGACAGGCTTAAAGCCTATCCTTAATCTGGGTCGCAAGTACGAAACCGTAAGGCAGAACGACTATCGTCACCTCAGGGGTTCGACCTGCGATTAAATTGGTGGAGATGGGGAGAATCGAACTCCCGTCCGAAAGCATTTCAACAGGAACTTCTCCGGGCGCAGACGGTCATTTACATTCCCTCGTCCGCGCGCAGACCGTCACGCTCACGGACTTGGTAGCTTCATTATACATGGTGCGCTCAAAGCTTTGCGCGCTCACGTTCACCACTAGTCGACGCCCCGTCCCGAGCCGTGGTCCTCTCAGGCGGAACGCTCGCTAATTAAGCAGCGAGAAGAACAGTATCGTTGTTGTTCTTTAATTTATAAGCTGCCCATTTTTAGGATGGTAGGCGCATCCGCTCGCTATTCCTGCCTCCATACCCCCGTCGAAACCGGTACACCCCCGTCGTCGGGGCAAACCGCGCTCGCTCCGTTTCTGCGGAAAGCCTACGGCTTTTCGCGAAAACTGCGTATCGCTTCGTTGCCCCTCCTCTCCAAATCAAACCCGCTTCGCTGGGCTTTGATTTGGTTTTGAGGACTTGGGGAATCCGCTTTTTGGATGATCTGCGGGATTTACCGTCTGGAATCATAACACATTTCGCGGTCGAAATGTGTTACGATTCCGTGACATTTTTATTGTTTCAGGTTTTCGTGAGTTTAACCATCAGCTTCACCGGCGTGACCTTCGCCAGGGCGCGGTAGAATTTGTAGAACAGCCGGGGCGTGTAGATCGTCCGGCCCGCCCGGGCGGCCCGCAGGGCGCCGCCCGCCACGCGCACCTGGTCGCAGTAGGGCAGCGCCTCGAACATCCTGGAGTTGCCGGTGATGCCGCCCAGGTCCAGGAACTCGGTCTTCATAGGCCCGGGACAGACCGCCGTGGCGGTGACGCCCCTGGCGCGCAGCTCCTCCGCCAGCCCCACCGTGAAGGAGGACACGTACGCCTTGGTGGAGGAGTACACCGTCATCCGGGGATTGGGGCAGAAGGACGCGATGGAGGAGACATTCAGGATGCGGCCGCCGGGGGCCATGTAGGACACGGTCATGTTGGTGACCGCCGTCAGGGCCCGCACGTTCAGGTCCACCATCCGGGTCTGGGTGGCGGTGTCCATCTCCCCGATGCGGCCCAGATACCCGCAGCCGGCGTTGTTCACCAGGAGGACCACCTCCGGCTGCTCCGCCGCCAGCTTCTGCTGGAAGGCCATGAAGCTCATGGTGTCGCACAGGTCCAGAGACAGGCAGACGACGCTCCTGCCCTCCAGAGACGATGCCAGCTCCTCCAGCCGGTCCGCCCGGCGGGCGATGAGCCAATAGCACTCCACCTCCGGGAACACATCCGCGATCTGCCGGACGAACTCCCGCCCCAGGCCGGAGGACGCGCCGGTGATGATGGCGGTTTTCATGGAAACGCCTCCTTTACAGCAGCTTTAATGGGTCTCGGGCTCCGGATACGCCTCGCCCTGGGTGTCCACCCGGATGGAGGCGATGACCTGATCCTTCTTGGGCTTGTCGTTCATCATGTTGCGGGGCACCCGGGAGATGTCCACGGCAATGTCCGCGCCCTCCGTCACCAGGCCGAAGGCGGCGTACTGGCCGTCCAGATGGGGCGCGGGGGCCACCATGATGAAGAACTGGCTGCCGGCGGAGTTGGGGGCCATGGTGCGGGCCATGGACAGCACGCCCAGGGTGTGCTTCAAATCGTTCTGCCGGAAGCCGTTGCCGGAGAACTCGCCGTTGATCTCATAGCCGGGGCCGCCCATGCCGTTGCCGTTGGGGCAGCCGCCCTGGATCATGAAGCCGGGAATGACCCGGTGGAAAATCAGGCCGTCGTAAAAGCCCTTGTTGGCAAGAGAAATGAAATTGTTGACGGTATTGGGGGCCTTGTCGGGGTACAGCTCGCCCTTCATGACCCTGCCGTCCGCCATGGTGATGGTGAAAATGGGATTGGACATAATCAGTCATTCCTTTCTGTTATCTTCTGATTGAAACATTGTGATCCGTTAAAAACCAGATGAAGTATGGTGCGTTTTTCATATTGCTCTCCCAGCGGAGCAGGAGGCGCTCCTCCCTGTCATACGGTTTATGGATGTCCGCGGTGAGCTTCACGCTGCCGATCTCCGCCGCCGTGAAAGTACGTTTGCGGCCCAGGGAACTTGTATAACAGATTCTCTCGCCATCCACGTGGATCCGCCGGACATAGGCATCTGCCATCAGCCACAGCGCCCCCAGCAAAAACATTCCGCCCAGCAAGAGGCCGCTGACGCCGATATTCCCTTCCCGAATCTCCCAAACGGCAAGCGCCGCTGCCAATGCCAGGGAAAGGGTCAGAAACACGCCTGCCAGCACTTTGACAAAGCCCTGCTCCTGCACCTCAAACCGCGTTGGAAGCTGCATCCCCTGGGGCACCATGCTGCCATCTGCAAAGACTGTACACCGGACAGATTGTTGGGACGCCTCTGGATATTTCCAGAACAGTCCCATCAGCGGTTCCTCTCTTTCATGGTGCGGTCCATCTCCCGTTTGGCGTCCCGCTGGGCGGTGGCGGCCCGCTTGTCGTAGTTCTTCTTGCCCTTGCACAGACCCACCTCCAGCTTCACCCGGGCGTCCTTGAAGTACACCGACAGGGGCACCAGGGTGTAGCCGTCCTGCTTGATCAGGGCGTGGAGCTTGCGGATCTCCCGCTTGTGCATCAGCAGGCGGCGGGTGCGGACCGGGTCCTTGTTGAAAATGTTGCCCTTCTCGTAGGGCGAGATGTGCAGGCCGTGGACGAACAGCTCCCCGTCCTTCACCGTGCAGTACGAGTCCTTCAGGTTCAGCGTTCCGGCCCGGATGGACTTGACCTCCGTGCCCGCCAGCTCGACGCCGGCCTCGTATTTGTCCTCCACGAAGTAGTCGTGGTAGGCCTTGCGGTTCTGCGCCGCGATCTTGATCCCCCGTTTCTCCGTGGGGCTCACCTCATTTCACTGGAAAGTTTTTATAGTATACCATACTCTGTACGAATCTTCAAGAAAAAGAAGAGCCTTGGCATTTCCACAATACAGTGCTATAATAGTATAGACTATTTTTATCCAACTAAAAACAAGAGGTGTCAAAACCATGCGTGAACTGACGGACCTGACGGAGAAGACCCTCCGCCGGGAGGAAAAATTCCAGGGCCGCATCCTCAGCGTCCATGTGGACGAGGTGCTGCTGCCCAACGGCAATACCTCCACCCGGGAGGTGGTGGAGCATGTGGACGGCGTGACCGTGCTGCCGCTGGACGAGCGCAACAACGTGCTGGCCGTGACCCAATACCGCTATGTCTTCGGTAAGACCCTGCTGGAGCTCCCGGCGGGCAAGCTGGACCCCGGCGAGGACCCGGTGACCGGCGCCCTGCGGGAATTGAAGGAGGAGACCGGCGCCGTGCCGGACACCTTCCTGCCCCTGGGCCGCATCCTGCCCTCTCCGGGCTGCTTCAGCGAGACGCTGTACCTGTTTCTGGCCCGAGGCCTGCACATGGAGAGCCAGCAGCTGGACCCGGACGAGTTTTTGAACGTGGAGCGCATCCCCTTCGACGAGATGGTCCACCGCTGCCTCAACGGCGAGATCGAGGACGCCAAGACCGTGGCGGCCGTCCTGAAGGCCAAGGTGCTGCTGAATCTTTGACCCCACACTTTCGATTTGGAGGTTCTCTATGGACAACCAGAAAACCGTTTTGATCGTCGAGGACGAGAAGAACATCGTGGACATCCTGCGGTTCAATCTCCAGCGGGAGCACTACCGGACCTGCGAGGCCTACGACGGCGAGGACGGGCTGAACAAGGCCCGGTCCGAAAACCCGGACCTGATCCTGCTGGACGTCATGCTGCCGAAGATGAACGGCTTCGACGTGTGCCGCGCCCTCCGGCAGGAGGGGATCAGCGTGCCCGTCATCATCCTCACCGCCCGGGAGGAGGAGACCGACAAGGTCTTCGGCTTGGAGATCGGCGCGGACGACTACATCACCAAGCCTTTTTCCATGCGGGAGCTGATCGCCCGGGTGGGCACCAACATCCGCCGCACCGCCATGGCGGCCCCCGCCGCCGCGACGGCCGCCGCCAGCGCCATGCCCGTGGCCGGGGACTTGGCCATCAACACCGACAGCCACCAGGTGTTCCGGGCGGGGAAGGCCATCGACCTGACCCAGCGGGAGTACGAGCTGCTGACCTTCCTGGCCAGCCATCCCAACAAGGTGTACTCCCGGGTGGACCTGATGGAGCAGGTGTGGAACTACGGCTATGTGGGCGACGACGTGCGGACCGTGGACGTGACCGTCCGCCGTCTGCGGGAGAAGATCGAGGCGGACCCGGCCAATCCGGTGTATATCCTGACCCGGCGCGGGGCGGGGTATTATTTCGCGGTCTGACGAGAGCGGAGCGGGGAAGCGGCCGCCCTTACGGGCGGGAATGGGGTTTGCACCCCCCATTTTCTTTGGTCTTGCCAAAGAAAACGGGCCGTGCACGGTCCAA
>OIYT01001720.1_pt1 | contig 14874 bp, 13 predicted proteins | sample 1588201 | NCBI WGS metagenome assembly OIYT01 (sample SAMN03283260) | human gut metagenome | biome: human-associated habitat; material: feces | host: Homo sapiens | place: USA | collected 2013
CCTCATCAGCATTGCATGCAACGAATTTCTTATCGCCCTGCGAATTGGCTGTAAACTGCCATTTAAGACCTGTCGGGAATCCGCCGCCGCCTCTTCCACGGAGACCGGAATCAAGAATAGTCTGGATAACGTCCTCAGGAGTCATTGTGGTAAGTACCTTGCCGAGAGCCTGGTAGCCGTCACGTCCTATGTACTCATTAATATTTTCAGGGTCAATAACACCGCAGTTTCTGAGAGCTACACGATGCTGCTTTTTATAGAACGATGTATCGTCAAGAGCTTTGATATCATCGCCGTCAACGGTTTCTTCGTAGAGAAATTCCTTTACAGGATTTCCGCCGATAAGATGTTCATCAACGATCCTTGGGATTTCATCAACATTTACACGTGAGTAGAAAGAACCCTCCGGATAAACGATCATGATAGGTCCTCTTTCGCAGAGACCGAAACATCCGGTTTTTACGATCTGAACCTTATCTGTAAGTCCCTTTGCAGCAAATTCTTCATTAAGCTTCTCGATGATTTTGGGAGAGCCGGAAGAAGTACATCCTGTACCGCCACAAACAAGGACATGTCTTTCATATTTAGAAGAAGCATTGCCGTGAGTTCTGAGAGCGACCTCGCCTGCAAGACTGTCTCTGACAACATTGAGTTCTTCAAGAGTCTTCATATAGTAAACCTCCTAAATGGTATTATGTAAAATTAAGCATATTTTGCAATGATCTTGTCTACATCGTCAACAGTGAGACGACCGTAAACATCCTCATTTACTGTGAGAACAGGAGCAAGACCGCAGGCACCAATGCAGCGGCAGGCATCAAGAGAGAACTTACCGTCAGGGGTGCATTCACCTCCGGCAATACCGAGTTTTTCCTGAAGCTTATCGTAAATGTCGCCAGAGCCTTTAACATAACAGGCTGTACCGAGACATACTGAAATAGTATATTCTCCCTTCGGATAAAGTGAAAACTGTGCATAGAAAGTCACAACGCCGTAAATCTTTTCAAGCGGAATACCTGTATTATCGGAAATAATTTTCTGTACCTCAATAGGAAGGTAACCATAAATTTCCTGAGCCTTCTGGAGAATCGGCATAAGAGCGCCCTGAGTGTCCTTCTTTTCTGCAATGACGCTGAGGAGCTGTGCTTCCTGTTCAGGAGTACCCTTGAACGGAACAGTAGATTTTGCTGAATTCATTAGATGAACCTCCTTGAATATATAAGTGTGAAAAATGTAACAATGTTGTTGCCAGATAGAATTAGAGCTTATTACATCCCACATATCTGATATATATTATAACATATAACCTCATAAAATACTACTGTTTTTCTGACTAATTTATGCTCACATTTTTGTTGATTTTGTACAAGTTGTAGGTTATATATTACTAACAGTTTAGCATTTATTATCTTCACAAACATTCTGCCGGGGATTTTTTCTGCGGCAGTTGCAATTTTGAACAAAATATGCTATAATATAGTACAAATATTATTTTAATTTATTAAACGGAGTGAAACCAATGGAAACCTTTAACAGAATAATTGAAAAAATTGACAATTTTGTCTGGGGTATCCCGCTAATATTGCTGATTTTCTGCTGCGGTATATTTCTGACATTACGTGCAGGAGGAGTACAATTCAGAAAACTTGGTCTCGCACTAAAATATATGTTTAAAGGCGAAAGCGGCGGAACAGGTGAAATATCCAGTTTTGCAGCTCTTTGTACTGCGCTTTCCGCTACTATCGGAACAGGTAATATTGTAGGCGTGGCAACCGCTATTGCAGCCGGAGGTCCGGGGGCGCTTTTCTGGATGGAAATCGCTGCTCTTTTCGGAATGGCGACAAAATATGCCGAGGGACTTCTTGCCGTTAAGTATCGTGTCAGATCTGATGACGGAAAAATGCTCGGCGGACCATTTTACTACATCGAAAACGGTATGGGTAAACGCTGGAAATGGCTTGCTGTAATCTTTGCTGTATTCGGTGTTTTCGTCGGTCTTATGGGCATTGGCACTTTTACACAGATCAACAGCATAACCGCCGCTGCCAACAGCTTTTTTGACCCTGAAAAGACACATACACTTAGACTTTTCAGTTCAGATTATACATATACGCAAATCATTGTCGGGCTTATTGTAACAATACTTGCAGGCCTGATAATTATTGGCGGAATCAAGCGTATCGCTTCATTTTCAGAGATTATCATTCCGGTCATGGTAGTAATTTATGTGGTCTGCTGCCTGCTGATAATCTTCACACATATAACGGAGATTCCGTCTGCTGTTGTAAAAATAGTCAAAAGTGCTTTTGGTTTCAGGGCTGCTGCCGGGGGAGCACTCGGCGCAGTCATGGTCTCAATGCAGAAAGGCGTTGCAAGAGGAATTTTCTCAAACGAAGCTGGACTTGGTTCTGCTCCGATCGCTTCTGCTGCCGCCAAAACGAAAGAACCTGTCCGCCAAGGACTTGTGACAATGACCGGAACATTTATCGACACAATCCTTGTCTGTACAATGACTGGACTTACTATTGTAATTTCCGGATGTATCGAAACAAACCCTGATCTTGAAGGAGTAGAGATAACCAATGCAGCATTCCGTTATGGACTGCCGTTCCCTGAAAAAGTCTCTTCATTCCTGCTTATGACATGCCTGATGTTCTTCGCCTTTACTACAATTCTCGGCTGGAACTACTATTCAGAACGCTGTCTTTCGTATCTAACCGGATCGAGCAAAACTGCATCAACATTATTCAAATGGCTGTATATTGCCGCCGTGTTCATCGGACCATACCTTACTGTTTCAGCTGTATGGGGTCTTGCCGATATTTTCAACGGACTAATGGCTCTGCCAAACGTCACAGCTCTCATTGCACTTTCAGGTGTCGTTTCGGCAGAAACTGCAAAATATTGCCGGAAACTTAAATCTATAGAAAAGAAGTAAATAAAAATGTCAGATACAACTAAATTCGCAAAATATGCAGAAAGCATGAAAAAATGCCGTAAAGTTTATAACATTGTTCCGATAGTTTACATCGTATTCGGCGTGTTCTATTTTCTTGTTTCATTCATGTTCCTAATTGTGACCAATTTAGGTGCATATTTTGTATTTATTGACAGCCTGATTTTTTTGCCGTTTGTATGTTATCTCGGATTCAGGGGAGCATATTGCCGCCATGATCTGGCTGCCCTCGCTGTGCCAGTGATTTCCTTTCTAAATCTTGCAATACTCGGATACGGAGCTAAACATCTGGCAGGAAAATCATACGGAATGGCAGCAATGAATGTGCCAAAATTAAGTTTATATATATGGCTGATATTTTTTATGGCATCATCACTTATTGCATACATTAATATAAGAGCCAACAACAACTTCCGTTTTCTTGAAAAACAAGTCGGATTTCCTCTTTTCAACGAACGTGCCGAGGAGCAGCGTGTTGATAAGATCAGGCGTGAAATAAAGGATCCATTCCAAGTCGAATATGATAAACGAATGAGAACCGCATCAACAAAAATGGACTCCATAGCCCCCTCAGAACCGGATATTTTTAAGTAAAAAAGAGAATATTTCCTATTATTTAATATGATAAATCAATATATTATTTTTTTAAAAATTCACATTTCAAGTTATTTAAATTTCATTGACAAATACAATAAATTATTGTATATTAGTTTTAGACGGTGAACTGCACTGCATCGCCTTATATCAAGCTGTATGGAGGTATTACATATGAATATTCCAAGCGATCCTGCCATTCTTCTGAGCTACATAAATACAAAACTCAGGGATACCGGTCAGAACCTTGACGAACTTTGCAGCGAGTTATGTGTTGAGAAAAGTGAAATTTTGAAAAAGCTTGAATCCATAGGATACACTTACAATCAGGAAAAAAATTGTTTTGCATAGGATATTCCGGCGAAATGTTAATTAATGGAGGAAACATGAAAAAATTATTTACAAAAATTACAGCTGCTGCTCTTTCGGCACTTATTGCAGCAGCTTCCTACGGCACTACACCAATCTTTGCCGCTGACGGCAAAGAGGCTGAAGTAACCATCCACTTCGATCTGAGCGAAGAGGGCGTTAAGGTCGAAGACAATCAGTACGGAAATCCTCAGTATATCTACGATATCAGTGGTGAACCAGGCAAATCATGGAGACTTTCAGACCTGAATCTTGAAAAAAACGGCTATAAATTCTCCGGCTGGACGTTCAACGGCGTACAGGCATATGCTCCGGGCGATATAATTCAGTTCCCGGATACAGACGCTACCCTTACACCGGTCTGGAGCAAAAATTCTGATTCGGTAAAGTATACTGTTCACTATGAAGCAGTATGCGACACAGGAATTATCGACAAAAACGGCAGACTTCCTGATATCAAGCACAAAACAGGTGAACTTGTCGAAATACCTCTTGATGTTTTCTATCACCCGGAAGACTCTTATTCACAGATCGGCTGGATATATGACGGCATAGGTTATCTCGGTCAACAGAAGATCATCATGCCGTCACATGATATCGAACTTACTCCTAACTGGAAAAAATACTGCAAATTTACCTACAGCGTCGGTGATGTTGACCGTGTGCCCGGAGTTAAATCTCAATATCTTGAACGAATCGCAGGTCTGCCTGCAGATCTCGCAGAAGCAAGCAGATTTCTGCGTATCGGTTTCAGGAATACCGGCTGGCTTTGCAGCATTGACGGCAAGATCTATCCTCCGGAATACTCGTATATTATGCCCGACGAAGACGTGGTTTTTACCGCAGTATGGGAGCCTGTCACATACACGGTCGTGTTCAGACCCAACCCGGAAAACAAGGAGAATCTCATCAATATTGACGCTCAGACCGATACGACAATAATATGCCCTGAAATCAATATAACAAAACCGGGCTATAAATTCGGCGGCTGGGAATACAACGGAACTGTCTATCAGCCCGGTGACGAGTTTCTCATTTACGGAGAACTTACGGGACTTGGCATTCTTTTAGAAGCTGTCTGGATCGAAGAAAGTACGCCTGAACTTACTGATCCTGTCTACGGAGATGCAGATTGCGACGGTTCAATATTCATTTCAGATGCAGTTCTTATCATGCAGGCAATCGGAAATCCCGAAGAATATGGTCTTGACGGTCTTGACCCATCAGCAATTACCGCTCAGGGAATGCTGAACGCAGACTGCAATAATCCTGGTGATGGCATCACAAATCTTGACGCACTGGCAGTACAAAAATATTGCCTTCATATCTCAGAATTACCAATAACAGAAATATCTGAATAGTTATAAGGAGAATCATCATGAAAAATATTTACAGCAGACTGACGGCTTTCGTTCTGTCAACGATCACATCTATATCAGTTTTATCTGCTTTTCCGGTCATGGCTAAAACGAACAGTTCCGGTGAAAAGGCACAGATAACCGTTCATTTTGATATCAGCGATCCTGATATAACATTTGATGTTGATGATGACGGAAATCCAATTGAAATCACGGACATCACCGCTGACGCAAATTCTTCGGTACAAATTCCGGAAATTTACGTTCACAAAAAAGATCATTCCTTCTCCGGCTGGACTGTTGACGGTGTAAGAGGATATCCGGTAAATTCCGTAATACAGGTGGCAGACGAGGATGTCACACTCACCCCTGTATGGTACGATCTTTCTGACAAAACAAAGTACAATATCGAATACAAGGTGGAATTCGATGGAGAAACAGTTGAACTTCCCGAGAATCTTCAGAATCTCACTTCACGTCCGGGACAATTTGTAAAAGTATCTTTGCAGTCGTTCTACTATCCTGATTCGAGCCATGCACAAATCGGCTGGATATGCGACGGAAAAACATATCTCGGTCAGCAGTACATAATCATGCCGGATCACGATATTGTCCTTACGCCTAACTGGCTTAAATACTATATGCTCAGATACACTCCCGGTGACGTTGACCGGCTCAACGGCGCTACTGCCGGTGAATATGAACGTCTGGAAACAATTTCTTACGAACTGGCAGAAGCTTCAAGATTCTCTCGAAACGGCTTTAAAATATCGGGCTGGATCTGCGGTGACGACGGCAAAACATATGCCCCTCTTGAAAATTACACAATGCCGGATCATGACGTTACTTTTACCGCAATCTGGGAACCTCTTACCTACAAGGTCGTATTCATAGGCGGCACGGGAAAATCCGAAGATATTATCAGAGTAGAGGGAAAGACGGATACTACGATCATATGCCCTGAATTGACGGGAACAAAGTCCGGATATTACTTTGACGGCTGGAAGTTTGAAGAAACTATCGACGGCGTAACCACAACGACTGTCTATCAGCCCGGCGATGAATTTCTGATAAAAGGTGCTAAACCCGGTCTTGGAATTTCTCTTAACGCAGTATGGAAAGAAGGAACACGCCCCGCAGAAGATCCTTTGAAGTACGGCGACGCTGACTGCGATGGTAAACTGTATCTGAATGATGCGGTACTTATCATGCAGGCAGTCGGAAATCCTGATGAGTACGGTGTCGGCGGTACTGCTCCCACCGCAATAACGTCTCAGGGAGCCAAAAACGGTGACTGCTGCAATACAGGAGACGGACTCACAAATCTCGATGCTCTTTCGATTCAGAGATATCTTCTCGGTCTTATAACCGAACTTCCCTGCAAAAATGAATAAATAAAAACAACCGGCTTCCTCATAGCGAGACAGCCGGTTATTTTTTGTATCCCGAAAACACAAAACGGAGCACCGAAATGCTCCGCTTTATAATAAATTACTGTTTTTCGCTTTCAAGCCATTTATACGTAAGAGCAGCAAGTCCTGCGCCGATAAATGGAGCAATAATGAAGATCCACACCTGAACAATTGCATCGCCAAGAGCAAAAATTGCAGGTCCGAGGCTTCTCGCAGGATTTACAGAAGTACCTGTCAGTCCAATTCCGAGAATATGTACAAGTGTAAGTGAAAGACCAATGATAAGTCCTCCGAATGAACCGTGATTTGCTTTCTTGGATGTTACGCCAAGAATCACCATCACAAAGATAAATGTGAGAATGATTTCAACAAGAAATCCGGCAATAATGCTGTCGTTTACACCGGCAAGCGTATTTGCTCCCATTCCCCATTCTTTTCCTTCCGGAGCTGTCATATCATCTCTGTCCGCCAGTACGTAGATCAGACGGAGAAGTGCAGTTCCGATAAAAGAACCTGCACACTGCGAAACAGTGTAGCCAAGGAACTCCCTCGTGTTGAGTCCGCCGTTCATATAAACTGCAAACGATACGGCAGGATTGATGTGGCATCCTGAGATATTGCCGATACAGTAAGCCATGCCCACGATCGTAAGTCCGAAAGCCAGAGCGGTAAGGATATAACCGCTTCCGGAGCATCCGACTGTCATTGCAGTTTCGCATCCGAGGAGCACCAGCACACACGTTCCGATGCATTCAGCCACATACTTTTTGAGTGTTGATTTTTCCATTTTGTTATCCTCCTGTTTAATTTTTTCTGGATTTATCCAGTTGCATTTATTATATCATCATTTCTGAGATCAGTCAAGAGTTTATGCAAAAAAAGCAAAAACCGCACTCTTCATGAGTACGGCTTCTGATCTGCCCGTCTTTACAAAGGATATCATCTCAATGATAACTGCTTATATGTGCAGAAAAGCTGATATCATTGATTCCATACCCTAATTATACATCAAAATACTGTGGGTGTAAATGATATTTTGACCCATATATATGACCTTTTATGCCTTAATTTCCGATACGGATTACGGAACTGCATAGAGATTTGTCTCCCATGCCGGAATATAAAGCTGATGTCTGATATAGAGCTTGTAATTCGGATTAAGCGACTTTATCAGCAGCGGCAGTTCAAATATATCCTCGTTTCTGTGATAAAGCGACACCATGAGCTTTGGGGAATAATGTGCGATGTTCTGTGCAGCTCCCCAGATTGCCTCACGTTCAAATCCCTCCACATCCATTTTTATGATGGTAGACGGACGTCTGCCAAGAATGCTGTCAACGGAACGTGCGGCAACAAGTGTATCAGCAGATCCTGTAATAGCCGACTGACGTCCTGCCTTTGCCGCAAACGGAAGTTCAGTATCAATACACCATGCGGCGGCGTTAAAAGCGTAGACATGATTCATACCGTCAACTGATTTAGCAAGTTTTTTGAAATTTTTCTTGTCGGGTTCAAGTGCATATATCGAATGATACAGACCATGTGTAAATTCAAGCAGTTCTCTTATCGTATCGCCGTTATATGCTCCTAAATCGACATACGTCTCATTGAGAGTCGGTCTGATTATTTTTTTGTATATCTCTGCTTTCTGCGTTGTAACAGCAGAAAGATACTCAATTTTTCCGCTTATCTTGAAGTTCAGGATATTCGCATAAACCTTTCTGGAATAGTCGTCAGCAAGACTGTCATAGACAGCACGTATCTTTTCGGCATTTTCCTGACAGTACTCGTATGTAAACAAACCCTTTCCGACAACCGGAACATCCGGAACATAGAGCGGATGACGTGCGGCAATACTGTGGATCTTGTCAACAATTTCCTGATATCCTGCGGCAAACGCCAGAACAACGGCAAAATCGCCGACCATCTCCTCGACTTCAGACAATTTATGCACACGGAATCCCTCAAAAGAATGACCACGCACAAAGTCGTCACTGGCGAAAATTCCTGAAACAGTAATGCCCTTTTCATTGAAAACAGACATAATCTTCAGAGCGCCGTCTCCCATTCCATATATAAATATAGGTCTTTTTTCAGCCTTCAGCCTTTCCCAGCAGGACTGTTTTTCAGTTATAAAGGACAACATTCAGTCTATTCCCCCGTCATTAATATTGTTCATCGGTATAATCGCCGTCGTAATCAGCACTGCCATCATCGTAATTGTCAAAATGGTCGTGACCAAAAGACATCATATCTCTGCCGCGTATGCCGTATCGGTCACGCATGATCGTAAGATGCTTGTCAATAAGCTCAGAAACGGCACGCACGTTTTTTATGCAGTGAACTTCCTTTGAAGGAGTATCTGCATCACGGCTGTATATTATAATAGTACCGCATTTGAACATTCTCTGGAAAAACGGAAATCTCACCTTTTTGTCAATTATTTTGTAAAGATCAATCTCATCTTCGTCAACATTCAGGAATCCTGTACGTGTAATGAATTTTGTTTCAGTAAGATAATAACGTGTGAAAGAAATCGGCAAACCGAAGATAGTACGTTTTTTGTCAGTCCATACATATTTAAAAGCGTCTTTTTTCATGCATATTCCTCCTTGGAATGTTAATCATATATTTATTTTACCACAAAATTCACTGTTCGTCAACATTTTTTTATACATTTCCATAATGACCTGACATTTTTATAAAAAAATCTTAAAACCCCTTTACAAATCATAAAAAATATGATATAATGAAAACACCGTGTACCCGGACTGTGGCTTGACCTCTTTATTTTCACCTCTGTCTGAGTGAACGGAATTTATATTATGAGGTGCTTTCAATGTTACTGAAAGAAGAAAAAACAGCCGTTATTGAGGCTAACAAAACACATCCAAACGATACGGGTTCTCCCGAAGTTCAGATCGCTATTCTTACAAAGAGAATCAACGATCTTACAGAACATCTCAAGAACCACAAAAATGACCACCATTCAAGAAGAGGTCTTCTTAAAATGGTAGGTCACAGACGTAACCTTCTCGGTTATCTCAAGAAAAAGGATATCAACAGATATCGTGCTGTTGTAGAAAAGCTCGGTCTCCGTAAGTAATCCAAAGTATGTCAAGGCAGAGGGACAGACTTTATTTACGTCTGACTTTCTGCCTTTACGTCTATATTTAAAACAGCAGAAACGGCTTTTAGCATTAAACTGTGCTCCGCAAAACTTATGGGATTTACGTCACGGGGCAGAGTTTATTGCTAAAGCCTCTGCAAAAAAACAAGGAGGATCAATTTATGTTTGAAAATTACAGAACTTTTGAAACTACCTATGCAGGCAGACCTTTTATAGTTGAAACAGGAAAGGCCTGCGGTCTGTCAAACGGATCATGCTGGGTAAGATACGGCGATACCGTCGTTATGGCAAACGTTACCGCAAGCGCAAAGCCAAGAGAAGGCGTTGACTTTTTCCCGCTTTCCGTTGACTACGAAGAAAGACTTTACTCCGTCGGAAAAATCCCCGGATCTTTCACAAAGAGAGAGGGTAAACCTTCCGAAAAGGCTATCCTTACTTCAAGATGCGTGGACAGACCCATGCGCCCACTCTTCCCTAAGGATATGAGAAACGACGTTTCCATTGTTATGACGGTTCTTTCCGTTGAGCCGGACAACTCCCCCGAAATTGCCGGAATGATCGCCGCTTCTATTGCTGTTTCTATTTCCGATATTCCATGGAACGGCCCTATCGCAGGAATCAACGTCGGTCTTGTGGACGGCGAAATCGTTCTCAACCCCACCCTTGAACAGAGAGCAAAAACAGACCTTGTTCTCACTGTTGCAGGTACTGCCGAAAAAATTGTTATGATCGAAGCCGGTGCTAACGAAGTACCGGAAGATAAAATGCTTGAAGCAATCATGACTGGTCACGAAGAAATCAAGAAAATGGTTGCATTTATCAGCGATATCCGTGCTCAGATCGGTAAACCCAAGTTTGCTTTTGAATCACAGGAAGTAGACCACGAAATGTTCGATGCTATCGAAGAATTCGCAGCAGATCGTGTAAAGTTTGCTCTTGATACCAACGACAAAACTGTACGTGATGCAAGACTTGCTCCTATTATAGACGACATCCACGCTAAATTCGACGAAACTTATCCGGAGCAGATCGCTATGATCGACGAGTGCATATACAAGCTCCAGAAAAAAATCGTCCGTGCATGGCTCTACGAGGGCAAACGTGTTGACGGCAGAGGAATTGACGAAATACGTCCCCTCGCTGCCGAAGTTGGACTTCTCCCCAGAGTTCACGGTTCCGGACTCTTTACAAGAGGTCAGACTCAGGTGCTTACTATCGCAACTCTCGGTCCTGTAAGCGACTCACAGCGTATCGACGGTCTCGACGAAGAAGAAACAAAGAGATATATGCACCAGTACAACTTCCCGAGCTACTCTGTTGGCGAAACCAAGCCTTCAAGAGGTCCCGGACGCCGTGAAATAGGTCACGGAGCTCTCGCTGAAAGAGCTCTCGCTCCTGTTATCCCATCCGTTGAAGAATTTCCATATGCACTCAGACTTGTTTCCGAAGTTCTCTCCTCAAACGGCTCTACATCACAGGGTTCTATATGCGGATCAACTCTTGCTCTCATGGACGCAGGTGTTCCGATCAAGGCTCCGGTTGCAGGTATTTCATGCGGACTTATCACTCTTCCTGACAGCGATGACTTCATGACAATGGTAGATATCCAGGGTCTTGAGGATTTCTTCGGCGATATGGACTTCAAGGTCGGCGGAACTCACAAGGGTATCACGGCTATTCAGGTAGATATCAAGGTTGACGGTCTTACTCCCGCCATCATTAAGGAAGCATTTGAAAAGACAAGAAAAGCCCGTATCTACATCCTTGATGAGATCATGCTGAAAGCTATCCCTGCACCAAGAGAAAGCGTAAATCAGTATGCCCCCAAGATGCTCCAGACCAAGATCCCAGTTGAAAAGATACGTGAAGTTATCGGTCAGGGCGGCAAGATTATTCAGAAAATATCTGCCGACTGCGACGTAAAGATCGACATAAATGATGAGGGAAATGTATTCGTCAGCGGTATCGACAGCAATAACACAAAGAAAGCTGTACAGATAGTTGAAACCATCGCTAACGGCCCGGAAGTAGGGGCAATATACAGAGGAAAAGTCGTAAGAATTATGGAATTTGGCGCTTTTGTAGAAATAGTACCCGGAATGGACGGTCTTGTTCATATCTCTAAGCTTGACAAGCAGAGAGTTGAAAAGGTCGAAGATGTTGTTTCAGTCGGCGACGAAATAGTCGTAAAAGTAACTGAAATAGACCGCATGGGAAGAATCAATCTCTCACGCAGAGATGCTCTTGCCGAAATTGAAGCAAAAAGACAGGGCTGATAAAATCATCCCAGCAGCGCCGTACAAAGCCGAATGACGATCTTTGCGCGGCGTCGCCTTAATAATTTTACTGAAGGAGGAAATAATGATAACGTACAGTGAGGCAGTAAAAATTCTTTCGGATCACAAACAGGAACACATCCTCAGACACTACAGCGAACTCTCTGAGGAAGAAAAAAACGAACTTCTGAGACAGATAGAACTAACGGATTTTTCCGTTCTTGATGATTTTAATCACAAAGATGACGACCAGGGCAAAAGAGGTTTCTTTGAACCCCTTGATGCCGTTACTGTAGACGATATCGAAAAAAATAAAAACGAATACCTGAAAGCCGGCATTGAAGCTATAAAAGCAGGCAAAGCCGCAGCAGTAATGCTTGCAGGAGGGCAGGGAACACGTCTTGGATTCGACAGCCCCAAGGGTATGTTCAACATCGGCGAAACTAAAGAACTGTGCATCTTCCAGTGCCAGATCAATAATCTGCTGGATGTTGTAAAACTTACCGGAACTTTTATCCCCCTCTATATAATGACAAGTGAAAAAAATAACGACGAGACTAAAGAATTCTTTGAAAAGAATAATTATTTCGGATATGACAGCAGTTATGTAAAGTTCTTTATTCAGGATATGGCACCGTCGGTTGATCTTAACGGTAAAATTTTAATGGAAAGCAAATCACAAATTGCCCTCTCACCAAACGGCAACGGCGGCTGGTTTTCGTCTATCGTCAGGGCAGGACTCCTTGACGAAATCCGTGAAAAGGGCATCGAATGGATAAACGTTTTCGCTGTTGACAATGTACTCCAGCGTATCGCTGATCCTATGTTTATCGGCGCTGTTATCAGCTCCGGAACGCAGTCCGGCAGCAAGGTCGTAAGGAAAGTATCTCCCGACGAGCGTGTAGGCGTTCTTTGTCTTGAAAACGGCAAGCCATCAATCGTTGAATACTACGAAATGACTGAGGAAATGCGCACCCGTACCAATGAAAGCGGCGAACTCTCCTATAAATACGGCGTTATACTGAACTACCTGTTCAATGTCAGCAAGGCTGTTGAAATACTCAACAATAAGCTTCCCATCCACATTGCAAAGAAGAAGATCCCTTTCATGAACGACGAAGGTGTTCTTGTCAGTCCGGATGAAGCCAACGGTTATAAATTTGAAACTCTCGTACTGGATATGATCCATATGCAGGACAGCTGCCTTTCCTATGAAGTAGTACGCAGCAGGGAATTTGCTCCGGTAAAAAATGCTACCGGCACTGATTCAGTTGAATCAGCAAGAGAACTTCTGAAACAAAACGGAATTGAACTCTGACAGATATTGTAATTTTATAATATGAAAAGACTATTAAAGTATCTTAAAAATTATAAGAAAGAACTGATCTTCGGCCCGTTTTTCAAGCTGCTTGAAGCGATATTTGAACTTATAGTTCCGGTCGTAATGGCAAAGATCATTGACAAAGGTATAGGAAACAACAACAGCGGATACATTTTAAAAATGTGCGGTCTGCTTGTCGTGCTGGGTATCTGCGGTCTTGGATTTGCTCTTACCTGTCAGTTTCTGGCAGCTAAATGTGCATACGGTTTCGGAACAGAACTGCGCAGGGATCTCTACAGGCACATAAACGATCTCTCCTACAGCGGCATCGACCGTGTGGGAACGGCATCCCTTGTAAATCGCCTTACAAATGATACAAATACTGTTCAGAACGGCGTGAATATGTTTATACGTCTTGCGGTAAGAGCACCGTTTCTCGTTATCGGTGCGGCTGTAATGGCGGTTATGATTGACTTACGCCTGTCGCTGATATTCTTTATCGTTGCCCCGCTTATTTCGGCAGTTATCTTTCTGATAATGAAGAAAACAATTCCGATGTACAAAAAGAATCAGCAGAAACTTGACAGAGCATCTATGCTTACAAGTGAAAATCTGGAGGGAACAAGGGTCATCCGTGCCTTTTCACGTCAGCAGGAAGAAATAGAGGAATTCGGAGAAGCAGTGAATGATATCGCTGATTGCTCGATATCCGTCGGAAAGATCTCGGCAATACTCAATCCGATAGCTTTTGTGGTAATGAATCTCGGTATCGTTGCCATTCTCTGGTTCGGCGGAATAAGGATCGACAGCGGAAGCCTTAGTCAAGGTGAACTGACGGCTTTTACCAACTACATGACTCAGATACTTCTTGCTCTGGTAGTTCTTGCCAATCTTATAATAGTTTTTACAAAGGCATTTGCCTCTGCAAACCGTATAAAGGAGCTTTTCGATATTCCTGCCGAAGAGCACGGAACGGCAAAATCTCCTGACGGCAGCTGCGATACTATAGTTGAATTCAGAAATGTTTCGTTCGCTTATAACGGGGCGGGCGATCACTCGCTGAATAACATCTCTTTCAGCCTTAAAAAAGGTCAGATGCTCGGAATTATCGGCGGAACGGGAAGCGGAAAATCTACCCTTGCAAGTCTAATCCCCTGTTTTTACAAAGCCGTAAAAGGAGAGGTTCTTGTTTCCGGAATAAACGTGAACGATTATGATCCGGATGCACTCAGAAAAATGATCGGATATGTTCCGCAGAAGTCGGTGCTGTTCTCCGGAACTGTTCGTGACAATATGAAATGGCGATGCGCAGACGCTTCGGACGAAGATATCATATCGGCTCTGAAAACGGCTCAGGCATGGGATTTTGTATCACAGAAACCTGACGTTCTCAATACTCAGGTATCGCAGGGAGGAAAAAATTTCTGGAACTGTTCGTGACAATATGAAATGGCGATG
>OIYT01001723.1_pt1 | contig 14867 bp, 12 predicted proteins | sample 1588201 | NCBI WGS metagenome assembly OIYT01 (sample SAMN03283260) | human gut metagenome | biome: human-associated habitat; material: feces | host: Homo sapiens | place: USA | collected 2013
CGCGTCCGCAGACGCGCCCCCAAGCTGCTCTTCCCCCAAGATTCCGTGAAGAACCTCTTTTTCGGCATTCGCCGATTCGTTTCGGGCATAAGAAAAAGAGCCGATTTTTCAATCAGCTCTTTGCGAGGTGCCATCCAGATTTGAACTGGAGAATGAAGGTTTTGCAGACCTTTGCCTTACCACTTGGCTATGGCACCATAATAAGAAATGGAGCGGTAGACGGGGCTCGGACCCGCGACCTCCACCTTGGCAAGGTGGCGCTCTACCAACTGAGCTACTACCGCATAATATGTGTGCCTTGGGGCGGAATCGAACCACCGACACGCAGATTTTCAGTCTGCTGCTCTACCGACTGAGCTACCAAGGCGAAAGATGGCGACCCGGAAGGGGCTCGAACCCTCGACCTCCAACGTGACAGGCTGGCGCTCTAACCAACTGAGCTACCGGGCCACTTGAATGATGGTGGGAACAACAGGGCTCGAACCTGTGACCCTCTGCTTGTAAGGCAGATGCTCTCCCAGCTGAGCTATGCTCCCAAGTCCTGTACTGCTCCCGATGCACAGAGCCTTTCGCCAGCTCAGTGACCTTTGCACCACAGCCAAGTGGTGTCTGCGCGGGGTTCTTTGGTCGAACCGCGGCGACATGGATTATTATATCATCCTTTGGCGGCGCTGTCAAGAGGGAAAATGCAAAAAATTTGGGTTTTTCGCAAGCGAAACGCCGCCTCCGCAGTCAAAATGTAAATTCCGCTGTTTTTCGTGGACTTTCGCGCGTGGGTATGGTATGATAGGAAGTGCAAACCTGAAGGAGGTTATTACAATGAAGCGAATCATTGCGCTGCTTCTTGCCGCGCTGCTGATGGTCTCCTGTGCGCTGGCAGATGTGGCCCTGCGCGGCTACGACGCCAAATCCGGCTATGTCTATGTCACGCTGGGGCAGTGCCCGCAGGATGCGGACGGCGGCGTCGAGCCGATTGTCTGGCGCGTGTTGAGCGTTGAGGACGGCAGAGCGTATCTGCTGAGCGAATGTGTGCTGGAGGCGCGCCCCATCCACAGCGATTATCAGGAGTACGCCAACAAGCCCACCAACAAGAAGAAGCCCGGCTTCAACGGTGACTTCACCCAAACCGAAATGAGCCGCTACCTCTGCGGTGATTTCGCCCAGAACTGCTTCACGGACGATGAGCGTGCCATGCTGACCCCGGATGACACGTTCGGGTTGTTTTTCCTCGCCAGCGATGCGGATTTGAAGAACAAGGCGTACGGCTTCACCAGCAATGAAAGCCGCAAGGCGTGGGGTACGCCCTACGCGCTGGCGAACGGGCTATTCAAGTACGGCAGTCAGCGCGGCGGCCATTCCCCCTATTGGACGCGCTCCCAGTCCTCCTCCGACGCCCGCCACGCGCGGTGCATCAAGTCCAAGGGCGAGTTGGGACGCATCAACGTCATCACGCTGGACGAGGGAATGCGGCCCGCGTGCTATCTGTCCTTGAGCGCGAGCGAGATTTCCGGCGGCACGGGCACGCTGGATGATCCCTACACTTTCACCCTTATCCCGCCGACGGTGATGGAGGATTAACATGCGGAAGATAACCTGCCTGCTGCTGCTTCTCTGTCTTCTCCCCTCTTTCGCGCTGGCGGACAAGACCATCACCCTCACCTTCACTGGCGATATCACCCTTGGCGGCGAGGATTACCTGCGCACCGCCGAGGACAGCTTCTTTGCCGTCTATGACCGCGAAGGCGCGGGATACTTCCTCAAAAACTTCGCGGATTTCTTTGCCGAGGATGACCTGACCGTCGTCAATTTGGAGGGTGTGCTGACCGACAACAACGCCCTTTACCCGCGTGACAAGGGCAAGGGCGACGATGGCTACTGGTTCCGCGGGCCGGCAGCGTACGCCAAGGTGCTTTCCGCCGCGAGCGTGGAAGTCGCGTCGCTGGCAAACAACCATGCGTTCGACTACGGTGCGCAGGGCTTCCGCGATACGATTGCCGCCGTCGAAGCAGAAGGTCTCGGCTGGTTTGGCACATACAACAAGAACCGCAACCCCGAAACGGAAAAGTTCTACTTCTACACCAAGGACGGCGTGACCATCTGCCTGATGAGCCTGCTCTGGGACGACTACAACCCGCAAGACCCCAATGGCAACGGCGCGTATCTCCGCCAGCAGATTACGGAAATCAAGCAGTCCGGTCAGGCGGACGCGGTCATTGCCATCCTCCACGGCGGGCAGGAGTACGGCCGCCACCGCACTAAGCCGCAGACCATCTTCACCAAAATGGCGATTTCCGCTGGGGCAGATTTGGTCATCTGTCACCATGCGCACGTCGTCATGGGCATGGATGTCATCAACAACCGCAGCGCGTTCTACTCGCTGGGCAATTTCTGCTTCGGCGGCAACCGCAAGGCGTATCAGGAGAACAAGAACCGCACCCCCGCCGTGCAGGACGCCGCGCCCGCGCTGATGCTCCGCGCCGTGTTGACGTTTGGCGACGACGGCACATACAAGGGGCAGCAAATCACCCTCTATCCCGTACAGACCACCGGCATTGACCGCGCGGCGGGCGACACCGTGCAGGTGAACAACTATCAGCCGAAGTTCATCACCGGGTCTTTGGCGGCGCATGTGCTGCACCTGATGCAGATAGACATGAACTACGACGCCAGCAAAACGCCGAAGTACAGCAATGCCGAGTCCATCAACAAGACGCTGCGGGCGCTGGTGATGGCGCGGGAAGAGGAACTGGCGGCGATGGCCTCCTCCGAGGGCAGGGAGGCGCTGACGCTCCCGTTCCTGCCGGCGGAAGCGGAATAAAGCCGCTCAACCCGCGGTAGAGTTCCGTGAAATCGCGATTTCGGGCATATCAACCGCTGGTTCGTGTGCAAAGCCTCTTTTCCGTGATAGAATGACTGCCAGAAGGGAGGTGCTTCCACATGAATCAGGAGAAAATCGGGAAGTTCATTGCATCCTGCCGAAAAGAGCAGGGCTTCACCCAAACTGTTCTTGCAGAAAAGTTAGGTATCACAGACCGCGCGGTATCCAAATGGGAAACCGGGCGAAGCCTGCCTGACGCATCCATCATGCCCGAACTGTGCGGTCTGCTGAACATTCAGCTGAGCGAGCTTTTTCACGGGGAGCGAATGACGATGGAAGCGCATCAGAAGGCTTTCGATGCATTGCTTCTGGAAATGAAGTAGCAGGAAGAAGCTGCGAATCGGCGGATTCTTCAGCTGGAAAAAGTGCTTGTCTGCATGACGATTGCGGTATCGCTCACGATGATTCTTGGCGGATGCTATCTGGCGAAAGACCATCTTGCCCTCGGAATCGCCTTATTGACATTCGGCGCTGCGGTTGTTTTTGCCGTCTGCTTTGTCGGCGTGAAAATCGAGCATGACACCGGCTATTACGAATGTCCTGAATGTGGGGAACGTTACATACCGACCATGAAAGCCGTCGTGATGGCACTGCATCGCGGCACAGCCCGCAAGCTGACGTGTCCGTTCTGCGGAAAATGCGCCTATCATCAGAAGGTGCTTGCAAGGTAATTCTATTTCCGAATGCACCTGCGCCAGCTGCATGCACCTTAGCGCATGCTTATCTGAAAATAGGATAAAGGCAACAGGGTGTCAAGCGCTTTTGCTTGACACCCTGAATTTTTTTGTAATGCTTTTCACCCGTTCGCCTGCGGCGGTCACTTCATGATCATCTCTTTGTCCGACGGCAGCGGTTTCAGCGGCGCGGACGGCAGCGTCTGATACCAGTATGCGCAGGAAGTATAGTCGTCGTACCGCGGTCCAGTCCATCCCATGTTGTCCAGCGTCATGCGAAATCCGGTTTCAAAGTGGATCGGGTCAGCGACGTGGAAGCGGTACAGCAGAAATCTCTGCTGACCGTTGTAAAATGCACGGTTATCACCGTAAATGGCGTACATTCCGCTGTAGAGACCGCTGTAAGTCTGATAGGATTTAATCTGCACATCATTTCCAAAGCCGTAGGAGCCGCAGAAATAATCCTCTGTGCCTGTATAGTGAATGGAAGGATATTTATCATCGTCTATGTACATTCTGGCTTCGCCTTCCACCCAGCAGGTGTTGTTTCCGTTCATTCCGGTGGCCAGGGTCACGCCCACGAACTGACCTTTTCCCTGAATGCCATCAATAATGGTGTAAGAACGCCCCTTCTGAACGGGATGCTCCTGACGGTAGGAAGCGTGGAAATATCCGATCTCGTCAGGCACCTCACAGTGACAGCCGGTGATGATATAATACAGGCTCTGATCCTTTTCGCCGCGGTTTTCCATGGTGATCCGGCAGTGCTTTTTGAAAGGCATCTCCCAGTAGCAGTTCAGTCCCCGTCCGGGAGCCACCAGGATCTGTGCGGAATTGAGCACCGCATATTTTCCATCCCTGTCCACAAAATTCTCATCGTATGCGGTTCCGAAAAATGCGGAAATGGGCGCTTCCACGGAAGGATACTCGCAGTTGTCCCAGTACATGCGAATCACGAAGCTGTGTCCAACGTAGCCGGTAAACCAGATGCTCTGGATCATTCCGGGACCGTCGGTGTCCACCAGCGTCACCGTCTCCCCTGCGCGAATCGCCACGGTCGGACTGAGCTTGGTGCAGTCTCCTCCTTTGGAACCGCCCGCCCTGGCTCCTGTGGGATTTTCTGCGGAGAAAGCGAAGGTCTTTGCATTGCTGATCATGCAATACGGTTTCATAGGTCTTGCCTCCCTTGTTTTAACGTATCCCTACTATTCATTTTGTGGTTCTTGACAGAACGACATTCGTTGCTGTCAGCATTCCATCTGCCACAAAAGGATACGGAACTTCTTTCCCGTTTCCAGTCTGTTCAATCACTGTGACAATATTATAGCATCTGTACAGTGATTGCGCAAGTCCCTGAAAAACGAACATAAAAAAGAAAAAACACCTGATGCCATGCTTTACTTCTCTCTTGCATATGCTTGACGCCGCTTCACTGCTGCACGAAACGGCGTCTTTGACAGTCTGAATTGTACATCTGACAAGGGATATCATAGTTCCTTGCAAAATGCAGTCATGATAAAGAAATCGCCCGATGCGTGCGGAGCATTTCCCGCGCATCGGGCGATTCTTCTATAATGGCAGCACCGCGCAACTCGGCGGCGCGTCGGGCGGTGTTGCCTAATACTATTTCCAGATGAAAATTCGCGGCGCAAGCAGATGGCACAGTTGAATCTGGAAATAGTATAAATACCGTTATTCTTCCGGCAGCGGCGCAATCAGTTCGCGGTCGCACTTGCGGTAGAGCAGCAGGCAAATCGTCAGCGAGACGATTTCCGCAATCGGGAACGCCCACCAGATGGCGTTCGGGCCGATGAGGGACAGCGCCCACGTCGCAGGCAGCAGCACAATCAGCTGGCGGCACAGGCTCATAATCAGGCTGTATGTGCCGCGGCCGACCGCCTGGAAAACCGTGCTGAGCGTAATGCCCGCCGCCGCAATCAGGAAGTGCGAGCAGATAATCCGCAGGGCGACGCAGCCTTCCGCCGTCAGCGCCTTGTCCGCCGAGGAGTCGAACGGCATCATCAGCAGGTTCGGCACAGCAAGGAACAGCAGCGCGCCGACCGCCATAATCACCAGCGCATACACCAGACACACGCGGACGCACTCGTAGACGCGCTTTTTCTTCTGCGCGCCGAAGTTGTAGCCCACAATCGGCACCATGCCGTTGCACAGCCCGAACACCGGCATAAAGACAAACGACTGGAGCTTGAAATATACGCCCAGAACGTTCACATAAATATCGCCAAAGCCTGCCAGAATCATGTTCATCAGCGTTGTGCAGACGGAGGAAATCGCCTGCATGATGGTGGACGGAATGCCAACGACGAGGATATTCTGCACCGTCTTCCAGTCGAAACGGAAGCCCTCATGCGTCAGGCGCAGTTCCCGGTTTTTCCACTGATTCAGGACGAAACCGACGGTGCAGCTCACAACCTGACCGATAACCGTCGCAATCGCCGCGCCGGCGATACCCATTTGGCAGCTGAAAATCAGAATCGGGTCAAGGATGATGTTCGTCACTGCGCCGGACAGCTGGGTAATCATCGACAGCGTTGTGTTGCCCGTCGCCTGCATCATGCGTTCAAAGCAAATGGACATGAACTGTCCCAAACTGAGCGTGCAGACGATGCGCAGGTACAGTGTGCCCATTTCCAGCACTTCCGCCTTCGGGTTCGTCATGCCGATATACGCGCGGGCGAAGAACAGCCCGACAATGACGAACAGCAGCCAGCCGATGACCTCAATCAGGATGCCGTGGCGGGCGGCGTCGCGCGCCTCATGCGGGCGCTTTTCGCCAAGCCGGCGTGAAATCAAGCTGTTGATGCCCGTACCCATGCCGGTCGAAACGGCAATCATCAGCATCTGCATCGGCATAGCGAGGTTGACCGCCGTCAGCGCATCAGGCGAATACTGCCCGACGAAAATCCCATCGACGATATTATACAGTGCCTGCACCAGCATCGACACCATAATCGGCACGGACACCGTCGGCACGAGCTTGCGCATCTCCATCGTGCCCAGCATCCGGCTGCGTTCCGTGCTCTGCTGTTCCTGTTTTTCTGACATGTTGCTTTCCTTTCCGTATTCATACTATTTCCGGATGAAAAGGCGCAAGCAAATGGCGCAGGTGAATCCAGAAATAGTATCAGTCCCCTATGAAGCCGAGAGGAAAATGCCCCTCAGCCAAAGGTTTATTGTAGCAAAATTCGCCCTGTCCGTCAAGGGAAAATCCGCATTTTCCACCGCTTTTGCAAAAAAGAAAATTCCCTTTGCCCCCATCGTGATTTGGTGTTATAATCGCTGATGAAAGCAGTTGTTTTTCCGCTTGAAGGGAGGAATCCGCATGAGCGTCAAAATGCCCAAACCCGTCAGCAAAACAGAACTCTCGCGCCTATACACACGGCTTGCCATCGATACCCATCATCGACTTGACAACAGCACCGCAGAAGGGCAAGCGCGTCTTGGCCTCCTCCACCGTTTCTTTGATGCCTGTGCCAATCTTTATGGGACAATGACACTCTGGCACGCATGGGAGCTTTTTCAGCATGTTGAGCCAGAATTGACTGCCAAGAAAAAGATTCTCCGCAAGGATTTCTTTTCCTTTGCGGAAATTGTGCGCGTTGAAAAGCATGCCTATGCCATCATGCTGCTGCCTGACCTGTACGAAGAGGAGACGTCCATCAGCATTCAGGATGCCGAGCTGGTTCATAGAATGCTGATTTACCCGAACATTTGGGGCTTGAATGAGTATTACAAGCTGCTGAGCTATCAGGACGATAAGCCCTGTGTCGTTCCCGCACACGATGTGTTCTATGCGTATGCCGACCCGAATTATTTCTGGGAAACGCCAGAAGCGCGTTCTCTCCGTTTCTTTCTGGCAAACCTCCATGTCGCTCCGGACGCCAAAACCACTGCGCCCGACGGCACGCCTCTGCGCGGCAAGGCGTTGTCAGAGGTTGTATTCTGGACAAAAGATGACCACTGGGAGTATGACGATTATAAGGCGGCGTGGCGCAAAAAAGCGGTTGCTGAAGAAGCAAACAGGCCATATTTGCAGCGCATCATGGAAAAAATCCAGCGCGGGATTCTGCTGTCGTTTGTCTGCGATCAATTTTCTTACTATGTGGAGTTGCTTGAAGAAGCCGGCATTCAGTTTACCAAGCCGCAGTTTGAAACATTCGCGAACCGCCTCTGTGAATTGAGCAATCACAGCCATCTTTGGTCAAACTGCGGCGGTCAGCCTGTTGAAATGTACGATGGGCTGGACAATGCGAAACTGGATGCGGCGGCGATTATGAAAACCATGCAGCTTGACCCCGATGGTTATTATCGCAATCCAGTCTTATCGCGCATCACGCCGAAGAAAAATGAGGATGGATAGGACTGAACGATCCGGAAACAGTATGCGGTATCGGCGAATTTTCTCCATGACAAACGCAGGAAAGTATGCTACAATAGACGCGGTAAACACACCAATTCACTCGACAAAGGAGGTACGCCCCATGCCGCGTACCCTATCCCCTGCTGCACGCATCGAGCGCAGCATCCTCTCCGATTTCCGCAAACCGCTCTGGCGGCCGTTCGTCCGCGGCATCAAGCAGTACAAGATGATTGCTCCCGGCGACCACATCGCTGTGTGCATCTCCGGCGGCAAGGACTCCATGCTGCTGGCGAAAATGATGCAGCTGCTGCAGCGCCACACCGACATTCCCTTCGAGACGGAGTTTCTCGTCATGGATCCCGGCTACAATGCTGAAAACCGCCAGCGTATCATCGACAATGCCGCCCTGATGGAAATCCCCATCCGCATTTTTGACAGCAGCATTTTCGAGACAACGAAAATCGCCGAGCGAAATCCCTGCTACCTCTGCGCCCGGATGCGCCGCGGTTTCCTTTACGACCGTGCGCAGGAAATGGGCTGCAACAAAATCGCACTTGGGCATCACTTCAACGATGTTGTGGAAACGACCGTCATGGGGATGTTCTACGGCGCCCAGCTGCAAGCCATGCTGCCGAAGCTGCACAGCCGCAATTTCCCCGGCATGGAGCTGATTCGCCCAATGTACTGCATCCATGAGGAGGACATCTGCGCCTGGCGCGATTTCAACGCCCTGCACTTTATCGCCTGCGCCTGCCGCCTGACCGAAGAGCGCGACAAAAGCGGCGATGGCATCGGCAACTCGAAGCGCGCGGAAATCAAGCAGCTGCTGAAAACGCTTCGTGAGACGAACCCCGATGTAGAGAAGAACGTCTTCAGCGCGATTCACGCCGTCAGTCTGGACACCATGCCGGGCTGGAAAATCGGCGAAAAGGAATACAGTTTCCTGGATGACTATGACAATTGGGAAGCAACGCACTGTCCGGCGGATAAGTAAACGAATACGGGTCAAGGGAAGCACATTCTCCCGACCCGTTTTTATATAATACGACAAATGCACAAATTTCCGTTTTTTGGACAAAAATTCAGCTCCCCAATGAAGCAGATTTTTGCTGCCATCAGGGAGCTGTTTGCTTATTCCGTTTCTTCCGACGGATTCGTTACTTCCGGCACGTCCGTTGGCTTCGGCACGTCCGTTGTTTCCGGCACGTCCGTCGCTTCCGGCACGTCCGTTGGCTTCGGCACGTCCGTCGCTTCTGGCACGTCCGTCGCTTCTGGCACATCCGTTGGCTCCGGCACATCCGTCGGCTCCGGGGCTTCCGTTGGCTCCGGCACGTCCGTCGGCTTCGGCGCTTCCGTCGGCTTCGGCGCTTCCGTCGGCTTCGGCGGATTCGTCGGCATCGGGGCTTTCGTCACTGCCGGCGCTTTCGTCGTTTCCGGGAGCTTTGTCACTTCGGGCGCATCGGTCGCTTCCGCATCGTCGGGCTTGTCCAGCACCAGCGGTTCAAGCCCCAGCAAATCAGAAACCGTCACGAACTCGAATCCCGCGTCGCGCAGCATGGGAATCAGCGTTTTCAGGCACTCATAGTCCGCCATTCGCGCGTGATAGAGCAGAATCGAGCCGTTCTGGGTATCGCGGAACGCCTGATAAGGTTCGGTCTGCGCCACATCCCACAGGACGACCTTCTCCACGCCATGCGCATAGAAAATCGGCAGGAAGTTCTTCTCGGAGTTCATATAGTGCCCGAACGGCGGGCGCAGCAGCCGCAGCGGATAGTGGTAGCCCAGCACCTCGTCCACGCGCTCCTGCGACAGGCGCACCTGCGCATCCGCGCTGGACTCGGAGTATTCCAGCAATTGCGCGTGCTTCCATGTATGGCTGCCGAACTCATCGCCGTGTGCCAGCGCGTCTTCCCACAGTTCACGGTCTTCCGCGCAGAACAGCTTGCCGACGATAAACCACGTCACCGGAAAATCAAGTTCAATGCTCAATTCGTGGATTTTATACACAGCATCCATGTTCCAGCCGTCATCCACCGTAATCGCGATTTTTTTTGATTCGCGGTCGCCGTGGCGGACGACGTAATCCTCCGGAATCGCGGCAAACGCCGTCTGCTGCACCAGCATCAGGCACAGCGCCAGCGACAGCAGACGTATCATGCGTTTCATCAGCAGCCCCTCCTTATTGCGGATCAACGTAGTTCGGTTCCTGCCAGATATACCAGTCCGTGCCGTCGGTCAGCATCGTAACCGTCCCGTCGCCGGAGAAGTAGAGCGCCGCGCCCGGCATGTGGTTCTTCACCCAGCCCGCCGTCACCTTTGTGCTGAGGGCGGAGCGGTTCGGGACGAACAGCACCTGCGGCTGTGTCTGCTCCACAAAGCTGTCCGGAATCGTCGCCAACCCGTGATGAGGCGCTTTGAGGATATCGCAGCGGAGTTTTTCGCCATATGTCGTGGCGTACCACTGCATCGTCTCGTTGTCAATATCGCCGGTCAGGAACGCCCGCGAATCCCCGAACTGCACCATGCAGGCGGCACTGCGGTTGTTCTGCCCTGTCGGCAGGGGGCAGCGGAAAATCGTCAGCTTTGCGTTGCCCAGCGTCAATTCGTCGCCGTCGCCAATCTGCACATAGGGGATGTTCTTTGTCCCCGTCGCTTTGACCGCCTGCTGATGGTAGCCCTCTTCGTCCACATACGTCGTGGTGTTGGGCGACAGGAACGCATCCACCTGATACAAATCGGAGTACATGAGGTAGATGAAGCCGTGCAGGTGGTCATCATCGCAGTGTGTATTGAGCAGATACTTCAGTTCCGTGATGCCATATCCATCCAGCGTCGCATACACGCGCCTGCGATAGCGCCCTTCGCCGCTGTCCACCATCATGGCTTCCCCGCCGGATTGCAGCACCATCGCGTCTGAGCGGTTCGTGTCAATGCAGGTCAGACGCAGCGTATCCTTCTCCGCCCAATCCACCGGCACATCCTTCTCGCTCTCCACCCGGTACACCTCCGCCTGCGCCGCGCCCAATCCCAGCGCCGCGCACAGCAGCATCAGCAGCAGTTTCCGTTTCATACGTTTTCCTTTCCACAAGGGAGTTCCTCCCTTGACCCTTCCGCGCGATTCAGTTGGTGACACGTTCATGCTGTGTCCGCGTGTTTATACAGGGTTTCGCTCCTGCGGGAGCGACCAGAGGGCTTTGCGATCGCCCTCTGGACTCCTTCGCATCCCCACTGATGTTTGTTGGTTTTTATCGCAGCTGTTATATAGTTAGTGTGCCTTTCGTTCTCCTAAGCAGCACTGCCATATACTAACATCCGGAGGGCGACGGGCGAAGGGGTCAAGGGGGCGACCGCAAAGCCCCCTTGTCGCCTCCGCAGAGGCGAAATCCCTTTCCTTACTGCGCTTGCACCCACCCGCGGGCGACCGCAATCTCATACACCCCGTCCGCCATGCCTTCCGCCAGCCATTGCTGATACACCGGCGTCACCAGCAGATATTCCTCCGCCGGATTCGATAAATACCCCATCTCCACAAGGAAGCACATCATCTTCGCCCAGTTGTTGCCGACATAGTTGTCGTTCAGCCGCACCATGCCCGTGGAGTTCGCCAGCGTCATTCCGACACGCGTTTTCATCGCATCCAGCAGCTTCTGCCCCATTTCGCGGTAGGTGTCCGCATCCGCAACCGCTTTGGCATAGTCGCTGTTCAGCGGGCCGTAAACCTGTATGCCGCGCTTGCTGCGGTTGCTGGAGTTGTTGCAGTGCAGGCGGAGCATAATCTGCGCGCCGCCCGCTTCCGCGATTTCACAGCGTTCGATGTTCGTGTGGAACGTCATTTGATCTTCGCGGGTCATGACGACGTTCGCGCCCTGCCGAAGCAGCTCGTCGCGCAGGAGCATCCCAATTTCCAAGCAGACGATGCTCTCGCGGCGATTCGTCTTGGTTCCCTGCGCCATGCCGCCCTTGCCGCTGGTCGAGCCAGTCAGCCCCGGCCCAATCGGCTCATTGACGAAGCGCCCGTTTTCCTGATGTCCCGCGTCAATGCAGACGGTCACGCCGCTCAAGCGCCCCTCCTGCCGCTGCGGCGCTTCCGGCGCCTGATAGCCCTTGCGCACGGTTGCTTCTTTCTTCATGCTGCCCGATCCGTTTTTCACCTGCACGGTGAACTGCGTCCGCGCGAAGGTCAATTCACTGACGACGTCGCCCTCGTAATGCCCGTTTTCGTCCGGGTAAACCGGCTGGGTGACGGTCTGTTCCTTGCTTCGCCAGTAGAGGAGCATGTAGTCCGTCCCGGCGGCGTTGAACGCGTAGTGGAAGCCTTCCGGCGTTTCCGTCAGCACGAAATCCGTCACTTTCGCGTTGCTCTTCCCGGTCGGCTTCTGATAATCCGCAGCCTTCGGAAGCGTCGTCGATGCTTTGCCGATGCTGCCCGTCGTGCGCGCCGAGGTCAGCGCAACGCTCGTTTTGCCGCCCGCGCCAGAGTAGGCAATGGAAACATCGCCCTCAAAATGCCCGTCCGCGCTGTACAGCATCATCCAGCCTTTTTCGGCGGGCGTTGCGTATTCGAGGATGACGAACGGGTCTTGCGCGCCCGCATCAAAGGCATAATGCAGCGCGTATTCCGATGCCGTAAGTGTGATGGACACGCCGGCCGCCTGTGCGGTCGTCGCGCAGAACAGCGCCAGTACCGCGCAGAGCAGCAGCGACAGCAGCCTTTTCATCTTTTTTCCCCTCCGTGTTCCTTTTTCCAGCGGCGAATCAGCTTCTGAATGCGACCCCACGGTGTCCGCGACTTTTTCAGCGCCACCGCCGCGTCCAGCGCCCCCTGCCGGTACAGGTTGTTGTTCGGCTCGCGGCGAATCGCCTCGCGGTAGGACTGGTGTGCCGATTCGTACTGTTCCAGTGCCATGAGCACTTTGCCCTGCATGGCGTACCATGCGCTGTCGCGGGTAGATGCGCGCAGGAGCTGCCGCAATGCCGCTTCAGGATTATCCTGCCGGAGCATCTTTGCCGCCAGTGTCAGCGCATCCTGCTGGTCAAGTTCGCGGTTGAAAGCAGCGGATGCCGTCGTCCGGTTGACCGCCAGCTTCATCGCTTCCTCATACGCCAGATTCAGCGTAATCATTTTTTTCTGCGCGGCTTTTCGTTCCGTTTCGTCCTGAAATTTATCGGGATGGCAAGTCTTTACCAATTTGCGATATGCTGCGCGCACCTGATCCGCGTCGGCAGACGCTTCCAACCCCAATACGCCAAATGGATTCCGCATCGCCAACACCTCCTGTTTGCTCTGCGGCTGTTTTGCTATCCTAATTTACTTGAAGGCACGCAGGTTGTCCCACGGAATCAGCAGCCAAGCGCCTGATTCATGGAGCCGTCGCAGTCAGCGCATCCAACAGCAAGGGATGTGATGCTGCCTGGCATATATCAATATCCGAAGCCATGACTTTTGAACAGTTCATGGTCATCCTTCGGAACCCCGTCACTCGAACTTCTCGCGCCGGATTTCCGCGCCCAGCGAGCACAGCTTGTCCTCCAGATGCTCATAGCCGCGGTCGATGTACTCCGGCTCGTAGATTTCCGTCACGCCGCGCGCCATCAGGCCCGCAATCACCAGCGCCGCACCCGCGCGCAGGTCGGTGGCTGTTACCGGTGCGCCGTACAGCTCCGGCACGCCCTCGATAATCGCCGTCGCGTTGTCCACGAATTGAACGTGTGCGCCCATATGCCCAATTTCGGTCAGATGCTTCAGCCGCGATTCAAAGATAGTTTCGCGAACGATGGACTGTCCCATCGCTGTCGTCAGCAGCGTACTCATCGGCTGCTGCAAGTCGGTCGGGAAGCCCGGATACACCTGCGTCTTGATGTTCACGCCGCGGTAGCCGCACAGCGTTCCGCGCACACGCAAGGTATCGTCGGATTCCGTCACGCGCGCGCCCATTTCCAGCAGCTTCGCCGACAGCGCTTCCATATGCGTCGGAATGCAGCCTGTCAGTTCCACATCGCCGTGCGTCGCCGCCGCCGCAATCATCAGCGTGCCCGTCTCAATCTGGTCAGGGATGACGGTGTAGTTTGCGCCGTGGAGATAGTCGCGCCCGAAGATGCGGATAACATCCGTGCCCGCGCCCTTGACGCGCGCGCCCATCGAGTTCAGGAAGTTCGCCAAATCCACGACATGCGGCTCCTTGGCGGCATTGTAGATAATGGTCGTACCGTGTGCCTTGGCAGCGGCGAGCATCACGTTAATCGTCGCGCCGACAGATACGCAGTCAAAAACAACGTCCGTGCCCGTCAGCACGTCCGCTTTCGCCTTGATGCGCCCGCCCATTTGTTCTACATTTGCGCCCAGCATCCGGAAGCCCTTGAGGTGCTGGTCAATCGGGCGCGACCCGATTTCGCATCCGCCGGGCTGGTATACTTCCGCCTGACCACGCCGCCCCAGCAGCGCACCCAGCAGGTAGTAGCTTGCGCGCAGGCGCTGCGAATCGCGGTAGGAGACCTGCCAGCCTTCCGCCGGGCGCGGGTCAACGGTCATGAAGCGGTTCGGCTCGTAATCCACCTTTGCGCCAAGGCTGCGGAGGATATCCACCAGCGCATGAACATCCGAAATATCCGGCAGATTCTCAATGGTGCAGGGCTCGTCGCACAGCAGCGTCGCGGGAATGACCGCCACCGCCGTGTTTTTACCGCCGCTGATGTGTACCGTTCCCTGAAGCGCGTGACCGCCCGTGATGAGCATTCGTTCTTTCATGAACATGGTATCCGGCATAGTGCCGGCTCACCTCCTGCTGCAATGTTTCAAAACGGAGCAGCCTGCGCGCCCCGGTATATTCGCAAAGTGTCTGAACGCGGAATGTCCGCTAATGAACATTCCGTGGACATTTTAGGTAACACCGCACAAATGAGGTGGTCGGCTGGGGAATGGATTTTTCGTCAGATG
>OIYT01001724.1_pt1 | contig 14863 bp, 15 predicted proteins | sample 1588201 | NCBI WGS metagenome assembly OIYT01 (sample SAMN03283260) | human gut metagenome | biome: human-associated habitat; material: feces | host: Homo sapiens | place: USA | collected 2013
CCTCCTGCTGCACCAAATAGATGCTGTGATCCTGCACAAGGAAGCCATAGGGCTGGCGGTTGAGATAGCTGGGGGAGAGGGTCGCGGCGTAGAGGGCCTCCCACAGCATGTCGTCATAGAAGCCGATGTGCTCGTCCAGGCCGTCCACATTGCCCCAGGTGTCCATGAACACCATGTCGTAAATGCCGTGCTTGGGGGCGAAATACTGGCGCTGGGCGCTGATGTCCACATTGGACATGCTCTGGATATTCACCCGCAGGCGCTTCGTGGTCTTCTCCCCATAGCCAAAGGCGGCGATGGCGGCCACATCCAGGCCGGAGTCGATCCCCAGCGCCTCCTTGACCTTGCCGCTGTCGGTAAAGGTCAGCCAGCAGCTGCCCAGGTCCATGTCGGTCAGCTTCAGGATCAGATCCTCCATCATGAAGCCGGCGTTCTCCCCGGCGTGGGCGTCCCGCGCGGAGAGCAGGACCAGGTACTGCGGCGCGCCGATCAGGAAATCCTTGTAACCGGCGGAGCCCTCCAGGGCCTCCCGCGCCTCAGCGCCGAAAACGCGCAGCTCGGTCTCCAGAGCGGGCAGCAGGCGCTGGCAGTCCTTCTGATAATAGGTCTCGATCTCCGTCAAAACGGACGCCGGGACCTTCTTCTCCGAAAACTCGCGGACAGATTTTCTGTTTTGGATCAGTGCACTATAATTCATGGAAACTCCTCCTAATTGATCCTCTGATTTTGCCGCAGGGGTCTTTCGCACATTAATCTTATTTATGATATAACAATCTCCCTAAAAATGCAAGTATTCCCTGCGGGGTTTTCAGCGATTTATCCTGTGCCGGCGCCGGTCAGACCAGCTTTTCAAAATAGAAGAACGTCTCGTCCTCCCCGCTTTTCCGCATACAGGAGGACAGCATTTTGTACGACGCCTGGTTCTCCCGGTAGCACTTGGCCACCACCCGCGTCAGGTGGACCTTGTACAGCGCCCAGTCCGCCACGGCGGCAAAGGCCTCGGTGCCGTAGCTGTGTCCGGCACAGGCCCCGTCGACGCGGCAGCCCAGCTCCGCGCCGCCCCGGCAGTCGAAGCGGTACAGCACCGCCTCGCCGATGAGCTTTCCGTCCAGCCGGACGGCGAAATTCACCGCCTGCCGGTTTTCAAAATCCCGGTTTGCCACGTCGAAGAAGCTCCGCTCCTCCACCGGGCCGCCCAGGCCGCCCACGTCGTCGTAACCCCACCAGCGGTTCCGCTCCCCGTCCAGCACCAGAGCGTTGTAGGCGGGGATGTCCGCCTCCGTCAGGGCGGACAGGGTCAGCCGCTCCGTCCTCAACTCCGGGATGGCGGAGACATGGCGCAGCAGCTCGTTCTGGGGCTCGAAGCAGTACTTCGGCGCCAGCTTCGCCGGGCCGTACTGCAGCTTCGAGGTCCGCAGGCCCCGGTCCGCGGCGTCGTCCTCCCGGTTGATCCACTGGCAGCCCTCGCCAAACTCCCCGGCAAAGGCCTGGACCAGCGTCGGATACACGCCGGTGTAGGAGTACAGCGCCTTTTCGATGTGGATGATCAGCGTGTCCCCGCACTTTTCCGCCAGGGACAACGCCACCAGCCTGTCCCCGTCGAACATGCCGCCCGCCAGGAACCAGGGCTTCCCCACCAGCCGCAGCATCTTCTTGGCCAGCGCCAGCTCGTCCCGGGCCTTGGCGTTGTCTCCCTTGGGGAACTCCGCCGCGTAGTCCAGCCAGAACTGTTCAATGGCCGCGCCGTCCGCCGCCGTCAGCCGCCGGAACTCCGCGTCGGGCCACTGCTTGTGGAACTTTTTGATGTGGTTCCGCTGGCCGGAGTAGCGCCGTCCGGCGAAGAGCTGCAAATCCTCCCGGTAGTACACATAGTCCCGCCAGGTGCGGATGTCGCTGACCCGGACGTAGGGGTACCGGGCCAGCAGCCGGGCCGCCCTGCACTCCGGCACCACGGAAATCACCGGCGCCGCGCCGTTTTCCAGGCAGTAGTTCTCAATGGCCTCCAGCGCCGCGTCCTCGTCGCCCTCCGGCCCCGGCACGGGATAGTCGAAGATCCAGCGCTTCCCATCCTCGCAGCGCACCACCAGGCACCCGGCGACCTCCGCCCAGGCGTATTTCCAGGTGTTGCGCCACATCAGCTTGGTACCCGCCGAGTACTCGCACAGCCCATACTGGCAATTTTGGTAGTATTTCCGCAGCTTTCCGCCGTCACGCTGGGTCACTGGCTTGAATTGAAGCATAACATCATCCTTTGATCACTGATCGTTAAATTTTTTTCATTATAAGAATCTTTTATAACATTTGCTTGACTACACACGGCAGATATAGTATTCTATATGATATGCAAAATTGTAATAGCTAATATGAGAAAAAAGAATCAGAAAGAGGGAACGTTTTGAAACAGGAGAGAGGAACTTGGGGAAGTAATATCGGCTTTCTGCTGGCGGCCATCGGCTCCGCCGTCGGCCTTGGCAACATCTGGGGCTTTCCGTACAAAATGGGCAAATCCGGCGGCTTCGCCTTTTTGCTCATCTATCTGCTGCTGGCGGTGTTCGTCGGCTTCGTCATCCTGATGGCCGAGCTGGCCATGGGCCGCAAGACCGGACAGGGCACCGTGGGCGCCTACCAGGCCCTTTCCAAAAGGTTCCGGTGGGTGGGCTGGCTGGCGGTGTTCTCCCCCTTCGTCATCATGAGCTTTTACTCCGTTCTGGGCGGCTACTGCATCGAGTACATGGCCCTGAACCTCAGCAACCTGGCTTTCGCCGGGGCGGAGATCCAGACCGGCGCGGACCTGTTCAGTTCCATGCTGACCAACCAGTTCGGCTGCGTCATGTTCACGCTGCTGTTCATGATCATCTGCTACCTCATCAACCGGGGCGGCATCTCCGGCGGCATTGAGAAGTTCAACAAGGTGGGTATGCCCGCCCTGTTCGTCATGCTGGTGATCATCATCGTCCGCTCCGTCACCATGGAGGGCGCTGCGGAGGGGTTGAAGTTCATGTTCCTCCCCGGCTACGCCGTCCAGGCGGGCTTCATCGAGGCCGCGCCCCACATGACCACGGTGCTGGCCACCGCCGGCGGGCAGATGTTCTTCTCCCTGTCCCTGGCCATGGGCATCACCATCACCTACGGCTCCTATCTGGACAAGGGCCAGAGCCTGATCAAAAACGCCGGCATCGTCGTCATCGCGGACACCGTTGTCGCCATCATGGCGGGCATCGCCGTCATCCCCGCCGCCGTGGCCAACGGCATCCAGCAGGGCACCCCGCTGGACCAGATCAGGCTGGGCGGCCCCAGTCTGCTGTTCGTCACCCTGCAGGACGTATTCCACGCCATGGGCCCCATCGGCCCCCTGTTCGGCGTGATCTTCTACCTGCTGGTGCTGATCGCCGCCATCTCCTCCGCCATCGCGCTGATCGAGGTCATCGCGACTTATTTCCTGGACCGGGCCGCCGCCAAGGGCAAGACCGGCAACCGGCCCAAGGTGGTGTTCTGGGTGTGCGTCGCCATCATGGTGGAGGCCGCCATCGTCGCCATCGACGGCCTGGGCAGCAACGGCGTGTACGTCCCCTTCCAGCACACCTTCCGGGCGCTGGGGATCAGCGAGACGGGCATCGTCGGCGAGTTCAACGACTGCTGGCTGGACTTCATGGACGCCCTGTCCGAGGGCGTGGCCATGCCGCTGGGCGCGCTGCTGACCAGCCTGATGATCGCCTGGGAGATCAAGCCCAAGGCGCTGCTGGAGGAGATCCACATCGGCAGCAACCGGCGGATCGACGGGTTCTTCTCCTTCTGCATCAAGATCGTCGTGCCCCTGGTGATGATCCTTATCCTGGTGGGTCAGATCGACACGTTCCTCCACCTGGGCATTTTCACCTGAGCTTTTTGGCGGCGCGGTCTGCGGGCCGCGCCGCTTTTGTAGTATTCTCAGACAGTATCCGCCAAATGCCTGGATTTTGCAGTCGCTTCCGCAACAGCGCGCCGCCGGACGCGGCTGCTATCACTATATCCAAATCCGCCTGAAATTGCAAGTCCCCTCTTGACAGCGCCCCCGCCGTCTTTTATCCTGAAGAAAATCTTTTGCTGAAAGGAACCTCCGCCATGAAACGTTTTCTCGCGTTGACCTGCGTCCTCCTGTGCCTCGCGGCCCTGACGGCCTGCCAGCCCAAAGAGCAGGGCGTCCGGGAGGAGACGCCCGCCGTCTCCCAGCCGGTCCAGGAAGCGCCCTCCGAGGGCACGGAGCCGTCCGGGGGAGCGCCGGAGCCCCTCCCCTATGACGCCAACGGCGACGGCATCCTGCAAACCACCGAGTTCCCCCTGCCCTGCGGCGCGGCTTTCGGCCTGGAGGGCGAGGACGCCGCGCTGTACGACGCGGTGACGGCCGCTCTGGCCCAGCGGTGGGCGGAATGGCTGACGGAGGACGAGACCCTGTTGGTCATTCCCCGTCTGGCGGTCTGGGGCCGGTACGACGGCGAGAACGGCGATGTCCACTACGTCTGCGGCCTCAATGAGCTGTACTACTACGATCTGGGTCAGGATCTGGGGCACATCGACCCCTACAACTCCGGCGGCGGGGGCGGCCCCGTCCGTGTCACCATCTCGGCAGACGGCGTCTGCATTGACATCCAGGAGACCTACGACGGCGCCGACAACACCCAGCGCATCCGGGAGCTGTGCGGCCCCCTGACGGACCTGGCGGACGCCTTGAACGGCGAGACAGAGCTGGCGGAGCTGCCCTACGGCGAGCGCTCCCTGGCTCCCCAGGACATCCGGGAGCGGCTGAACGCCTATCTGGACTACTTCTTCCCGGACCTGGAACGGCAAACCTGACAGAAGGAGGCGTCCCATGACCGAACAGGAACGCATGGTATCCGGAGCGCTCTACCATCCGGGAGACGAAGCGCTCTCCGCCGCCCGGGAGCGGGCCAAGCGGCTGACCTGGCGCTACAATCAGCTGGACCCCACCGACTGGGACGGGAGGACCGCCCTTCTGCGGGAACTGCTGGGCCGTCTGGGGGAGGACAGCTGGATCGAGCCCTTCTTCCGCTGCGACTATGGCGTCAACATCTCCCTGGGCGATGGCGTTTTCATCAACTACGACTGCGTCTTTCTGGACGTGGCCCCCATCACCGTCGGAAACCGGGTCCTCATCGCCCCCCAGGTGGGCCTGTACACCGCCGGACACCCCCTGGACCCGGCGGTCCGGGCCTCCGGCCTGGAGTTCGGCCGCCCCATCACCCTGGAGGACGACGTCTGGCTGGGCGGACACGTCACCGTCTGCCCCGGCGTCACCGTGGGCCACGGCGCGGTCGTCGCGGCGGGCTCCGTGGTGACAAGGGACATCCCCGCCGGCGTCGTGGCCGCCGGGAACCCCTGCCGGGTCCTCCGCCCCCTCACCGAAGCGGACCGGGACAGCTGGGAGGCCCAACGGCGGGCGTATACCGCCTGGCGCACGCGGAGCGCCAGCCCCGAGGAATAAGACGAAGAGGTCCGGGCCAATGCCCGGACCTCTCTTAATATGTGGGAAATTGCCCTGTCTCAGTTCATCTGCTTCCGGCGGCTCAGGTTCATGGTGCCGTCCTGCATGTTATTCAGGGAGTCCAGGCTCTTGCCGGTGCCCAGAGCCACGCAGCTGATGGCGTCCTCGGCGATCTCGGTGTGGATGCCGGTGCGGGCGGTGACCAGCTTGTCGAAACCAGAAACCAGACTGCCGCCGCCGGTCATAACGATGCCGTTGGTGGAGATGTCCGCCACCAGCTCCGGGGGCGTCCGCTCCAGCACGGAGTGGATAGCCTCCATGATGCGCTCCACAGGCTCCTCGAAAGCGTCCATCATCTCCGTGGAGCTGACGGTGACCACCTTGGGAAGGCCCGTCAACAGGCACCGGCCCTTGACGTCCATGGTCTCCTCCTCGTCCTTGGGGAAGACGCAGCCGATGCGCTTTTTCATCTCCTCGGCGGTGCGCTCGCCCACCAGCAGGTTGTGGGTGCGGCGCATATACTTGACGACCGCCTCGTTCAACTGGTCGCCCGCGATCTTGATGGAGGCGCTCTCCACCACGCCGGAGAGGGAGATGACCGCGATGTCCGCGGTGCCGCCGCCGATGTCCACCACCATGTGGCCGTCTGGCTTGGCAATGTCGATGCCCGCGCCGATGGCGGCGGCCACGGGCTCCTCGATGAGATACACCTTCCGGGCGCCGGCCTGGATGCCCGCGTCGATGACGGCGCGCTCCTCGACCTCGGTGATGCCGGAGGGCACGCAGATGATGACCCGGGGCTTGAAGAAGGAGACCCCGGCGACCTTGTGGATGAACTCCCGCAGCATCCGCTCCGTCATGTCGTAGTCGGAGATGACGCCCTCCCGCAGGGGGCGGATGGCGATGATGTTGCCGGGGGTGCGGCCCAGCATGGCCTGGGCCTCGGTACCCACCTTCAGCAGCTTGCCGGTGTTCTTATCCAGCGCCACCACAGACGGCTCGTTCAGCACGATGCCCTTGCCCTTTACATATACCAAAACCGAAGCGGTACCCAGGTCGATACCAATATCCTTTGCCATGGACATACTTCCACCTCATTGTTCTTTCTATAAATCCTATTATGAACGGATTTCCCGTATACAATCATACAAGGTATATTATACTGGCAGTTTTCCCCGATTGCAACCCTATTATTTTTCGATTTTGTGAACGTTTTTCCCCGGGCGTGTCAGCGCCGCCGCGACGCACGCCACATCCGCCGCCCCGGCGTCCCTCAATACCCGCGCACACTCCGTCAGCGTGGCGCCGGTGGTGCAGATGTCGTCCACCAGCAGGATGCGTTTTCCCTGTATTTTGTCCATTTCCACCGGCTCGTAAACACCCAGCACGTTGGCCCGGCGGGCGGCGGCGTCGTGAATACCGGACTGGGCCGGGTTGTCCTCCGTTTTCGCCAGCAGGCGCACCGGCGCCGTGTCCCACAGGCGGCAGGCGGCCCGGGCCAGCAGCTCGGCCTGGTCGTAGCCCCGCTTCCGCAGCCGCTTACGGCTGACGGGCACCCAGGTCACGGTGTCGAATTCCCCGGAAAACCGCTCCGCGGCGCACTGTGCGATCAGGCCGCCCAGCTGCTCCGCCAGCCCCGCCGCGCCCTGGAATTTAAAGCGGAGGAGGCCGTCCCGGGCCAGGTCCTCGTACCACAGCGGCGCGGCGCACCGCAATCCGCCGGGGCCCTCCCGCAGGCTTTCGGAGCCGTATGTCCACGGCAGGGCGGCTTCGCATTTGGGGCAGATGCCGGGCTGGTCCAGGACTTTGCCGCAGAAGGGGCATTTGGGCGGGAACAGCAGGTCCAGAATAACTTCCAGCGGATTCATTGTTCCGCCAGCAGTTCATCGTATGTGGTATGCAGCGCATTGCGGATCGCCCGCAATTGAGAAGCCTGAATATGCTGTGCACCCCGCTCAATTTTCACCAGGGCCTCCCTGGTCATTGCCACACCCTCCAGCTGTAGCAATTGGACCAGTTCAGTTTGTTTCAACCGTCGGCTTTTCCGAATCGCCCGGATATTGGCTCCAATGCAGATATCCTGTTTGATTTTCTGCTCCATCATACTGCCTCCGCAAATGGACCTGTTTCAGTCCAGTTTGCTTCATTGTATGGAAACAGTATGTTTTTATGGGACCCGTTTGGGTCCATTCCCCCTGGCAGGGGGAACGGGGGATGCACCCCCCATTTTCTTTGGTCTTGCCAAAGAAAACGGGCCGTGCACGGTCCAAAAGAAAAACGCCTGGCGGCCAGAAATTTCCCCTTGCGGGAAAATTTGGCCAAAATGCGGGGGTTGTGCGAATCGGGATGGCGCGGACTTGATGAGCTTTATCCGGGTGCGCTATACGTTGGTGGGTTTCCGACGTTTATGCCGCAAGTTGAAACGTTGGGTGCGGGTCTGCGGGTGCTTGTCGCAAGGGTTTCCGCAACCGCCCCGCTGCCGCTACGTGGGCTGTTGTTCCGCGTTGGGTACAAACGGCGGACCGAGGCGGTCCGCCCTACAGAAAATTGTCTCTTCATCCCGTAGGGCGTACCCCATCCGGGGCACAGGTGGCGCCCTCGCCCCGCCGCATGGTATGCGGAAACATATCAAAATCCATTGTAGGGGCGGATACCATCCGCCCGAACGCGGGTATTTGCTGAAACCGGGCGGATACTATCCGCCCCTACAAAGGCTGTATCCTATCGCCCACGGAGTTCATAGCGAAGCGGAATGAACGGGTGGGTTGATAAAGCCCTTGCGATGAGAACCCCGAATCAGCACCCAACGCCCCACTTGCGGCTTGAACGCCCTGCCGAACGCCGGCGTACAGCGCAGCCGGATAAAGCCCGGCAAGTCCGCGCCGTCCCCATTCGCACGGCCCCAATATTTCGGCCAAATTTTCCCGCAAGGGGAAATTTCTGGCCGCCGGCGTTTTTTCTCTTGGACCGTGCACGGCCCGTTTCTCTTTTCAAGAAAAAGAGAAATGGGGGCCGCAAGGCATCACAGATGCAAAATCACGCCCCACTGTGGGCCAGCCGCCACCTGAGCCCGGAATACCGCCTCTGCTGCCGGTCATTCTCCGCCATAGCCCGGACCGCCGCGTCGTCTCCCACGACGATCAGCAGCTCCCGCGCCCGGGTCAGCGCCGTGTACAACACCCCCCGCACCATCAGAGACGGCGCGGACGGCATCGCCGCCATCACCACGCAGCGGTACTCGCTGCCCTGGGCCTTGTGGACGGTCATGGCGTAGGCCAGGTCCACCTCGTTCAGCATCTCCACGCCGTAGACGGCGGACCGCCCATCGAAATCCACCGCCAGCCACTCCCCGGAGGGATCGATCTGCACGATCTTCCCCACGTCGCCGTTGAAAATGCCGGTGCCCACGCTTCCGTCGGCCCTGTCCCACACCACGTCGTAGTCGTTCCGGGTCTGCATGATGCGGTCGCCCTCCCGGAACAGCCGCTCGCCCCACTGGAGCTCCCGCTTGTCCGGGGCCTTGGGGTTCAGCGCCTCCTGCAAACAGCGGTTCAGATTGATGGTGCCGCTGGGGCCCTTGCGGGTGGGCGACAGCACCTGGATCTGGTCCGCCGGGATGCCCATCTTGTCCGGCAGCCGCGTTTTGCACAGCTCCACCACCGTGGAGAGCGTCCGCTCCCCGTCCCGGCGGCACATGAAGAAGAAGTCCCCCTGGTCGTTGACCAGCCTGGGCGCCTCGCCCCGGTTCACCGCGTGGGCGTTGCGGATGATGGCGGATTGCTCCGCCTGCCGGAACACCTCCCGCAAAAAGACGGTCTCCACCCGCCCGCTGCGGATCAGATCGGAGAACACGTTCCCCGCGCCCACGGAAGGCAGCTGGTCCGCGTCCCCCACCAGCACCAGCCGGGTGCCGGGCCGCAGCGCCCGCAGCAGGGCGGAGAACAGCGGCAGGTCCACCATGCTCATCTCGTCCACGATGACCGCGTCCGCCTCCAGCGGCTCCTTTTCCGTTTTGGTAAAGGTCACCTGGTGGGTGGCCTCGTTCCAGCTCATCCCCAGCAGGCGGTGGACGGTCTGGGCCTCCATACCCGTCAGCTCGCTCATGCGCTTGGCCGCCCGGCCGGTGGGGGCCGACAGCACGATGTCCAGCCCCATCTTCCGAAACAGCGCCACGATGCCCCGCACCGTGGTGGTCTTACCGGTGCCGGGGCCGCCGGTCAGGATCAGCACGCCTGTCCGGGCCGCCAGCTGCACCGCCTGACGCTGCTGGGGCGCGTAAGTGATGCCCTGCTCCGCCTTGATCTCCGCCACGGTCCGCTCTGCCTGCCGGCTCTCGTCGGCGTCCACCGCCAGCAGATTGTTCAGCCGCGCGCAGGCGGTCGTCTCCGCCTCCCACAGCCGCCAGAGGTAGCAGGCATCCTCATTGGCGACGCGCTCCTGCACCACCGCCCGCCGGTCGATCAGACCATCGACGGCCTGCTCCACCAGCTCCGGCCCACAGTCCAGGAGCCGGCAGGTGGCGGCCACCAGCTTGTTCCGGGGCAGGAACACATGACCGTTGTTCTCGTTGTGGCTCAGCTCAAAGGTCACCGCCGCCTGGAGCCGCTCGTCGCTGTCCATGGCGACGCCCATGCTCATGGCGATCTCGTCGGTGACGGAAAACGCCACGCCGCAGGCGTCGGTGGACAGCAGATAGGGGTTCTCCCGCACCATCTCCAGCGCCGCGTCGCCGTACTGCTGGCGCAGCTGCATGGCAAGCACCGGCGGCAGCTGATACTGGGCCAGGAAGGCCATCAGCCGCCGCAGGCCCATGTGCTGACGGAAACTGGCGGCGATCTCCTGGGCCTTTTTCGCCGTGATGCCCTTGATCAGGTTCAGCCGCTCCGGCTCCCGCTCCAGAATGTCCAGCGTCTCCACGCCGAAGCGGTCCACGATGCGCCGGGCCGTGGCGGGCCCCACGCCCTTGCAGACGCCGGAGGCGAGGTAGCTGTAGATCTCCTCCTCGTCCTCCGGCAGCGTCCGCTCCAGCTCCACGGCCCGCAGCTGCTCCCCGTGCTGGGGATGCTGCTCCCACACGCCGCTGACCGCAAGGCCTTCGCCCGGCGCCACGCAGGGGATGCAGCCCACCACGGTGACCACCTCCCCCTCCTCCGTCAGCAGACGGAGGACGGTGTAGCCGTTCTCGGCGTTTTGAAAAATGATGCTATGTACGGTGCCCTCGCAGGCCGTCAGCTCTTCCATGTCCTCTTCTTTCCTCTATCTCACACGAAATTCCTCTGCGTTCACCAGATCCGCGTTTTTCTCCCGGTCGGCTAGGTACTGGGCCAGGCCACGGGCGTCCCCGGTCAGGCCGCAGTCCGCCAGGACGATCTTCGCCCCCGGCAGCCGCCCCTGTAAGCGCCGCAGCTCCCGCACGTCGGCCTCCATGGCCAGGGCCTCCCCCCGCAGGGGCAGCACCAGCAGCAGTCCCGGCACCGTGGGCCGTCCGGTGTGGAAAAACGCCCCCGCCAGAAACCAGACCACCGTGGTCAGCCCCACGGCGGAGAGAAACGCGATCACGCCGTCCTGTAGCAATACCATTCCAAATCACCTCGGGACAGTGTATGCCGGGGGATTTGTCCGAGGTGAGGGGGTGGGATATCCGCCCTGGCGGGCCTCCTCACCGCACGTCCGTGCGCCCCACCAGATAGTCGATGGAAACACCAAAGTGGTCCGCCAGCTTCCATGCGTTTTCCAGATTGGGGAGGTTTATTCCACTCTCAAACTTCTGATAGTGCTGTTCCACAATTCCTACAGCGGCAGCCACTTGAACCTGTGTCTCGCCTTTTTCTTTCCGCAATGCTCGAAGTCTTTCTTTCAAAATCATAATTTCTCCCATTGACACACCATTTTCAGTGTGATATTCTATCATCAAGTCACAGTGAAATCACTGTTTTTTGAAAGGTGGTCATCAAATGTCCGATTTTATGATATGGCTTTACGCCCAGTATATCAAGCCCCAGCTGGACGCCGCCCCGCAAGGCGATTACAGCTTCCACTTTGATCTGATTCATAACGAATTAGGCCCTCACGCCCTGGAGAGCTATGAAAAAACCTGGAGTTCACCGCCATCCAAGCTTTCCTCCTGGGCCTGCGCACCGGACAGGGCCTGTCCCAAATGTAAATTTTACCGCGTGATCCCCAGCTCCGCCAGAATGGCCTCCTCCCGCGCCCGCATCCGGGCCTTCATCGGCCCCTCGTCCAGGTGGTCGTAGCCCAGCAGGTGCAGCACGGAATGGGTCACTAAGTACGCCAGCTCCCGGCGGTTGGAGTGCCCGTACTCCTTGGCCTGAGCCGCCACGTGTTCCATGGAGATTACCATGTCCCCCAGGGGGATCAGACCCGTGCCGGGGTCGGCGTCCTCTTCCGCGGGCAGCTGGCCGGGGCGCAGGTCGAACTCTGGAAAGCTCAGCACGTCGGTGGGCCGGTCCACCTGCCGCATATCCCGGTTGATTTGGTGGATGCCCGCGTCGCCGGTCAGCAGCACGTCCACCTCGCAGGGAAGCTCCATGCCCTCCGCCGCAAGGGCCGTGCGGATCACCTTGCGGATCAAGGCGCAGTTGCGCTCATTGGCCGCCCCCGGCACGTCGGCGGTGACGGGGATATAGTGCCGTTTCGCCATCACTTCCGCCCCTTTCCGCCGCCTCTCGCGGTCTCGTAGTCCTCGTAGGCCTTCACGATGCGCTGCACCATCACATGGCGCACCACATCGGCGTTGCTCAGCTCGCAGATACCGATGCCCTCCACATGCTTCAGCACCCGCATGGCCTCCTTCAGACCGGACGCCTTGCCGTCCGGCAGGTCGATCTGGGTCACGTCGCCGGTGATGACGATCTTGGAGCCAAAGCCCAGCCGGGTCAGGAACATCTTCATCTGCTCCCGGCTGGTGTTCTGGGCCTCGTCCAGGATGATGAAGCTGTCGTCCAGGGTCCGGCCCCGCATGTAGGCCAGGGGCGCCACCTCGATATTGCCCCGCTCCAGATACTTTTGATACGTCTCCGCCCCCAGCATGTCGAACAGGGCGTCGTACAGCGGCCGCAGATACGGGTCCACCTTGCTCTGCAGATCGCCGGGCAGGAAGCCCAGCCGCTCGCCGGCCTCCACCGCCGGACGGGTCAGGATGATGCGGTTCACCTGCTTGTCCCGGAAAGCCTGCACGGCGGCGGCCACCGCCAGATAGGTCTTGCCGGTGCCCGCCGGACCCACGCCGATGGTGACCGTGTTTTTCAGCACGGACTGGATGTATTCCTTCTGTCCGATGGTCTTGGGCTTGATGGGGCGGCCCTTGGCGGAGATGCACAGCACGTCGCCGGTCAGCTCCGTGATCTGCGCCTCCTTCCCCGCCCGCACCAGGCCGATGACGTAGCGGACGTTCTGCTCCCCGATGGCCTCGCCCCGGGAGGACAGCGTCAGCAGGGCCTGGATGGCCTTGCAGGCCAGCATGGTGTCCTCCGCTTCGCCCGCCACCCGCAGTTCGCCCTCCCGGTTCACAACGGTGACGGAGAACTCCTGCTCCAGCAGGCGGATGTTCTCGTCAAAAGAGCCGAAGATGTTCACGGCCTGCTCCAGCCGCTCAATGCCGATCCTCTGTTCCAAATCACTTCACTCCTGTATCTTTCCGGGCGTCAGCCGTCCGATTCTTCCGTCAAAATGGGCACGCTCTCCCCGATCTGCTCCACGCACTCCGCCGCCAGCGTCACCGTCAGGGAGTCCCCCCGCCGCCGGGAGGCGCACAGGGTGGAGCTGACCGTGCCCCAAGGGTCCACCATGGCGTGGAGCCGCTCCGTCAGCACCGCCTCCGCCGCCCGCTCCGCCTGGGCGGCGCTCTGCTCCGCCGGGACGGTGTCGTAAAAGCGGTATGTCTCCGTCACGACGGTGACCGGCAGCGGCACGTCCAGCAGCGTCAGGGGATATCTGTTGGTTATTTTATCATATTTCCCCCCTTCGATGCTACTGTTTGCAAAGAATTTTACGCGGTGCGTCCCAAAAATCAGGGAGACCCCCGTTTTTTTCTCCCCGGTGTACCGCTTTTCCGCCGCCGTCAGCGGAACGTCCGTGGTCAGGGTGTACCAGGTCCTGGCCCGGACCTCCCCCATGCCCGCCAGCACCCGGGCGCCGAAGGTGTCCGTGTCCTCCACGCCGGATATGAGCAGCTGGCCCTCCGTCACGGCGGTGCCGGGAAGAACGGCGGCCACGCCGGCCAGGGCCTGGACCTCCAGCACTAGCCCCGCCCGCCGGGCCACCACGTTGGCGGCGGCCCGCTCGTCCAGCAGCTCCGGCGGCTCCACCCGCTCCCGTACCTGCACGGTGGCCCGGCAGCCGGAGACGTTGACCGTGATCCAGCTCAGTTCCGGCAGATCCAGCAGCACGTGGTTGCGGATGTCCTCCCCGTCGAGGGACAGCCCGAAGGACCCCAGCCCCACGCCGCATTTTTCCAGGGCGCGCAAAATCCGCTCCGTGGGCACCGTCTCGTTGCCCTCCACCTGAAAATCCCAGACGAAAAAGGACCCCAAAAACAGCCCCAGAAGACAGGCCACCAGCCCCGTCACCAGGGCCTGCCGGTGGCGGAAGCGGAACAGGAAGTAGGGCGCGCCCTCCCGCCGCACCACCGTCAGCGCGCAGTCCAGATTCTCCGCCGCTTTTCGGAGGGCGTGCCAGTCCCGGCGGCTGAGGCGGCAGGTGAAGGCGGTGGGGGACTCCCACTCCAGGTCCCAAAAGGCCAGGTCCCTGGCGCCGCACAGGTTCAGCACCCGCTCCGGGAACGCGCTCTCCGCCCGGATACGGACCTGCCCCCGCAGGCGGTTGACGGCCTCGTTCAGCATCCGTCCACCCCCACCCACTCCACGGCCTCGATCCTTCCGCCGATGCGCAGCTCTCCCGCCGTCATGGCGAGGAGCGTTAAGTTCTTTCCCTTGACACGCAGGACCCCGGCGGCGGTGTTGGCGTCGATCCGCTCCTGGCTGTAGGCCAGGATGCCGGTGTGGTGCTCCAGATAGAGCTGGCGGCTGCCCACCATCTCCAGCCGGGGCAGTCCCGCCACCACGTCCGCCGGCAGGTCGAACAGCTCCGCCACGGCGCTGAGGACGCCCTCTTTTTCTCTGCGATTACGCTCCATACACTTCACCCCGTCCCAACTCTATGACGGAAATGGGCCAAACTTGCGTGTCCTTCGTCGGAGCAAAGTCCGTTCGTCTCCGTTTCCGCCTGCCGGCGAAAACTCCGCTCTCTCCCTCGCTCCTCCTCTCCCCAGCAGGTCCGCTCCGCCGGGACCTGACGGGGTCCCCCTATCTGCAAAGTCCGTTCGTCTCCGTTTCCGCCTGCCGGCGAAAACTCCGCTCTCTCCCT
>OIYT01001731.1_pt1 | contig 14835 bp, 14 predicted proteins | sample 1588201 | NCBI WGS metagenome assembly OIYT01 (sample SAMN03283260) | human gut metagenome | biome: human-associated habitat; material: feces | host: Homo sapiens | place: USA | collected 2013
GGGTGCCCGGGATGCCGATGGCCCCGCGGGTGCGCTCCCGGCAGCCCATGCAGAGGATGACGCTCTTTGCTTCGAGGATCTGGTAGCCCTTCTCCTTGCTGACACAGTGGATCTTTTTATCCGGCGTGACCTCCAGCACCATGGTGCCCAGCTCCACCCGGACGCCGGTGGAGCGCAGCATTTCAATGTAGCGCCCGGCGTACTCCGGGCCGGTGAGCTGCTCGCCGAAACGGTGCAGCCCGAAGCCGTTGTGGATGCACTGGTTCAGGATGCCGCCCAGCTCGTTGTCACGCTCCAAAATCAGAATATCGCGCAGGCCGTGCTGCCATGCGCTGTAGGCTGCGGCAAGGCCTGCAGGGCCGCCGCCGACGATGACCAGATCAATCATGGTTGGTTCCCTCCTGCTTGGTTTCGCACAGTAAGACGTTGCTGCCTGCCTTGTCCTGCAGGACGTCCAGCGGGTCGATGCCCCGCGTCCGGCTGATGAGCTCCAGCACCCGGGGCCCGCAGAAGCCGCCCTGACAGCGGCCCATCCCGGCGTTGCAGCGGCGCTTGACGCCGTCGATGGTGGTGGCGGGCACTTCGCTGTGAAGGGCTGCCAGGATCTCGCCCTCGGTGATGGTCTCGCAGCGGCAGATGACCCGGCCGTAAGCGGGCTGCTCCTTCACGAGCTGGGCCTTTTCCTCAGCGGACAGCTCCTTGAAGCGGATGTGGCGGCGGCCATCCTTGTAATCGGCTTTTTCGGCACCCAGAGCGCCGTGCCCTTTCAGGATGCCAACAGCTTCCTCGGCCACGGCGGGGGCGGCGGACAGGCCGGGGGACTTCATGCCGGCCAGGTCGATCCAGCCGGGTGCCTCGGGCTCTTCGCCAATGATAAAGTCGTCCACGTCCAGGTTGGCGCGGACGCCTGCAAAGTTGCGGATGGACTCGCCAAAGTTGATGCTGGGCACGCTGCGCTGGGCCGTGGCCTTGACGAACTCCAGCCCCTTGCTGGTGCAGGAGGTGTCATCGCCATGGACGGGCACTGCATCCGGGCCCACGATCAGGTTGCCGTGGACGGTGGGGGAGACCAGAACGCCCTTGCCCAGCTCGTTGGGGCACTGGAAGATGACGTGGTTCACACGGGTGCCCTCGCTCTTGTCCAGCAGGTAGTACTCGCCACGGGTGGGAGTGATGTGGAAGCTGGCGGGCTCCACCATGCAGTGGACTTTCTCGGCCCAGATACCGGCGGCATTGATGACGTAGCGGGCTTCCACAGTGCCCTGGGTGGTGGTCAGGCGGTAGCCGCCGTCGGCCATGGCCTCAGCGTCTTCCACGCGGCAGTTGCGGCGCAGCTCCACGCCGTTGCGCACAGCCACTTCGGTCATGGCCAGGGCGTACTCCCAGGGGCTGACGATGGCGGCGCTGGGGGCCCACAGGGCACCGCAGACATTCTCGGAGAGGTTGGGCTCCATGGCCAGCGTTTCTTCCTTGGTCAAAATTTTCATATCGGGCACGCCGTTGGCCGTGCCGTTCTCGTACAGGTGCTGCAGGTGGGGCAGCTCGCTCTCGGACAGAGCCAGCACGAGGGAGCCGCACTGCTTATAGGGAACATCCAGCTTTGCGCAGATCTCCTTGGCCAGCTCCACACCGCGCACATTCAGCCGTGCCATCTTGGTGCCGGGAGCGGGGTCGTAGCCTGCGTGCAGAATGGCGCTGTTGGCCTTGGTGGTGCAGTCGGCCACGTCGTTTTCTGCCTCCAGAATGACGACTTTGTTCTCGTAGCGCGACAATGCGTAGGCTGCAGCGGCGCCGATCACACCACAGCCGATGATAGCAACATCATACATTACTCTTTTCCTCCTGTCAGTTCCGCCTTGGCCCGTCGGGAGCCGGGGCGCTGTGCTGTTTGTACAAAAAAAGAGCGAACCAAAACAAAGGCATAGCCCCTGCTCGTTTCGCTCATAACTCTTTGAAACAAACAACTTATGTTGGCTCTATCATACCCTCCTGCGGCCCAAATTGCAAGGCGTTTTAGAGGATTTGCACTCGATTTGTAGGAAGCCACAAAAAGCCGCTTTTCTTTTTGCGCATATTGCAGAACATGCGTCTCACATGTTCCAGACCGCCTGATTGGTGGTGGAAATGGCGGTGGCACCGGCATCCAGCGCGGCCATCACATCCTCTTTGTCGGCGATCAGGCCGCCCGTGAGCACCGGGACCTTGGCGTCCGCGCACACCCGGCGCAGAATTTTGGGCATGGTGCCGGGCAGGAGGTCCAGACAGTCCGGGAGGTTGGCGGGCATCTTGCCCAGGCTCTCCAGCGAGATGGAGTCCAGCAGGAACACCCGGAGGATGGCAGCCAACCCGAGTTCTTTGGCCCGGCGGATGAACGACTGGCGGGTGGAGATGATGCCGTCGGCCTCGGTCTGGCTGCGGATAAAGTCCACGGCCACCTCTTTGCTGGCAAGGCCCGCAATGAGGTCTACATGGACGATGGCGAATTTGCCCGCCGCGTGGATCCGCTGCACGATGGAGGCAATGCTGCAGATGTCTCCGTACAAGATAAACACGACCCGGATATTTTCGTTTTGCAGCGCGTTCTGCAGCCCGTCATCATCCTTGACCGCGGCGATGACGGGCGTTTCCTGAATGGCGTCCATCAGTTCCTGTTTCATGAAATTGAGATTCCTCACTTTCCTGTTTCTAAAATTCTCTCTTCTCCAGAAACATTATGACGGTTTTGCCAAAGAAAAGCAATCTTTTTTGAAAAATTCAACAAGGACACTGGTAAAGATGCTGGCTTTTTGGAGAACGAATTCGACAAAACATACAAAGATTTTGCATTCGGAGAACTTTGTATTGACAAATATGAACATCGTGTGCTACTCTCTGTGCATGGACTTCGGCCTGCGGCAGAACGCGCGCCGGACAGAAAAGAAGATGTGGCACAGCCGCCTGAAAGAGCAACGAGCAGAAGCAGCGGCTTGAGAACGGGAAAGCTTTATCCTCTCAAGCTGTAGGTCTGCTCTTTTTTTGTGTACCGGGGGCGGGAGCGGGGCAGCAGGTCTGCTGATCGCTATGAACTTCGCAGACGGTTGAGGAGGGCTCTGCCATGATGAACACCGTGCAGCAAATGTCTTCGTTTGAATTCCAGATGGTCTGCGTGGTGCGGCTGCTGCTGGCTTCCGTCTGCGGCTTTGCCATCGGCATCGAGCGCACCAACCGCCTCAAGGATGCGGGGATGCGCACCCACCTCATCGTCTGCATGGGCGCGGCCCTGATGATGCTGGTCTCCAAATATGGCTTTTTTGATGTCTCGACCCTCACCGAGTTTTTCAAGGCGGATGTCTCCCGCGTGGCGTCCAGCGTGGTCGCGGGCATCGGCTTCCTCGGTGCGGGCATCATCTTTGTGCGCAATCGCAGCATCACGGGCCTGACCACGGCCGCCGGCATCTGGACCACCGCCGGCATCGGCATGGCCATGGGCGCGGGGATGTATCTCATTGCCGTGGCCGGTACCATTATCCTCATCACGGCCCAGAGCCTGCTCCACAACGAGCACATCATCGGCGGCGGGTTGATGTTCCTGGTCCTGCGCATCGATGGACGGAACGGCACCGTGAGCCAGACCGTCCAGCAGATCCAGGCACTGGGCGGCGAAATGGTGGACCTGACGGTAACGCAGAAGAAAAACGACATCATCCGTGTGGAAATGCGGATCAAGCCCGGTAAGAATGTGGACCAGCTGACCATCATCGGCGAGCTGGAGAAACTGCCGTGGGTGCTGGAAGTCAACGAGTGACCCGCACCGGGCATTACCGAAAGGGTGGTATAAAGTATGACCGACAAAATGGAACTTCTCAAGCGCACCAAGCTGTTTGTGCTGGATATGGACGGCACCTTTTATCTGGGCAACCAGATCTTGCCCGGAGCGGCTGATTTTTTGAAAGCTGTGGAAAAAGCAGGCAAGCAGTACCTGTTTTTTACCAATAATTCTTCCCGCTCGCCCCGGGACTACATGGCAAAGCTGGAAAAGATGGGCTGCCCCATCACCCGGGACCAGATCATGACCAGTGGCGATGTGACCATCCGCTATTTGCAGACCCATTACCCGGATAAGACCGTCTATCTGGTGGGCACGCCCCCGCTGGTGGAGAGCTTTCAGGAGGCGGGCATCCCTCTGGTCAATGAGAAACCGGACATTGTGGTCATCGGGTTTGATACCACTCTGACTTACGAGAAACTCTCCAACGCCTGCACGTTCATCCGGGAGGGGGCGCTGTTTTTAGCCACCCATCTGGATATCAACTGCCCCACCGAGACGGGCTTTATCCCGGACTGCGGCAGCTTTTGTGCCGCCATCAGCCTTTCCACCGGCAAGCAGCCCAAGTACCTGGGGAAGCCCTTTGCCGAAACCGTGGAGATGGTGCTGGACAAGACCGGCTTTGCCGCCCCGGAAGTGGCCTTTGTGGGCGACCGCCTGTATACAGATGTGGCTACCGGCGTGAAAAACGGAGCCGTCGGCCTGCTGGTGCTGACAGGGGAGACACATCTGGAAGATGTGCCGGCTTCCGAGGTGCAGCCGGATGCCATCTTTGCCTCACTGGGCGAGATGGGCCAGCAGCTCTGTCAATTGTAAAATCTGCCTATAATTTGCGTTGGATTTAGGCAAAGTAGACGAAATTGGTCAAGATAGGTAATAGAAATTGTAAAAAATACGTTTTTCCCGTTGAAAAATCCAAGATGATATGATATCATCAAAACCAGAGAATTGCATCACGAACCCTGTATCTAGCTTGCAGAGATGAGAGCGCCAAGCGGACAACCAGAAAGAGACTTGAAGAGCCATTCGAGCCGTTTTGGATTGTTCGCTTTTCTTTTATCCCTGAAAACGGAAGAGCGGGGAACGGGATGCCAATTTACCATGGACCCTGCGCTCTATGGAACGGGCGCTTTTGAAAAAGAAAAAAGAACAACCAAAACACGAAGGAAAGAAGGAAGAACTATGAAAAAGATCTCTCGTCGCAGCTTTCTGACCGCTACTGGTATCCTGACGGCTTCTGCAGCATTGACCGCGTGCTCTGGCGGCGGCTCCACCGGCAAGGCCGGCGCGGCGGCTTCTTCCGCACCCGCATCCAGCGCGGCCGCTTCTGAGGCTGCGGACCCCAGCAAGTATGAGGTCACCGAACCCATCACCATTACCTGGTGGCACGCGCTGGAGTCTCAGTACGACGATCTGGTGGCCGACGTGGTCAAGAAGTTCAACGAGACCCAGAGCCTCATCACCGTCGAGGCCCAGTACATCGGCTCTTACAAGGACATCAACGAGGCTCTGGTGGCTGCCCACGCGGCCGGAACCGGCCTGCCCGCGATCGCCGTCGCCAACACCGACTACGTTGCTTCCTACGGCGACAGCGGCCTGTTTGAGAACCTGGACCCCTACATCGAGGGCACCAGTTATGACACCGATGACTTCTCCGCTGGTCTGCTGCTGAGCTCCCAGTTCGAGGGCAAGCAGGTGGCTCTGCCGTTCCTGCACTCCACCCAGGTCATCTACTACAACAAGACCATGGCCGACGCCAACGGCTGGACCATCCCCGAAAAGATCGAGGACTTTACCCCGTTCCTGGCCGAGGTCCACAAGACCGCCGGTGTGTACGGCACCGTGGTTCCGGGCTGGGATCAGTGGTATTTCGAGACCCTGTACCTCAATGAGGGCGTGCAGATCATCACCGATGACAACACCTGCGACCTGGGCAGCGACACCGCTCTGGGCGTGACCAGCATGATCAAGGACTGGTGCGATGCAGGCGATGCCTATTTTGCAGCCGGCACCGATGCTTCCGCTACCATGCGTCAGAACTTCTACGATCAGAAGACGTTCTCCGTGATGCATACCTCTTCCCTGTATAACAACTATGTCAGCAAGTGCCCGGACTTCGAGGTCGGCATGGCATGGTATCCCGCCGCTTCTACCGGCGATAAGAATTCTGAGGTCGGCGGCTGCGTGCTGGGCATCCCCTCCAAGAACGACCAGGCCACCAAGAACGCTGCATGGCAGTTCCTGCAGTTCCTCTGCGGCAAGGAAGTCAACATGGAGTGGGCCGAGGGCACCGGCTACCTGCCCACCCGTAACTCCGTGCTGGAGACCGATGAGGGCAAGCAGTTCCTGGAGAAGAAGCCTGCATTCCAGTGCATCTTTGATAACCTGAACCTCATCAACCCGCGTATCCAGAACAGCGCCTGGAGCGAGCTGGCCACTACCTGGAAGAACTACATGGAAGTCATCATGAACCAGGGCGGCGACGTGAACTCCAACTCCGAGGATATGGTCACGGAGATCGACGAGATCCTGGCGGACCACGCTTGATAAATAAGTATTCGACACCTCCTGAAAGGACGTGAGATCATGAAACAAGCCGCTGTGGGCGCAGCTTCTGCCACACAGGCCGTGAAAGCCGACAAGAAGCCGTTCTTTTCCCAGCGCACCCTTTCCCATTTTATTGATTTCCTCTTCGTTCTGCCTGCTCTGATCCTGTTGGGCGTGTTTACTTACTACCCCATCGTGAAGCTGGTGCAGATCAGTTTTACCGATTGGAACCTGCTGAATGACACCTGGAAATATGTCGGCCTGAAAAACTGGCAGTGGCTGTTCGCAGGCAGCGGTGCCAAATACCTGTGGAACTCCCTCAAGGTCACGTTCCTCTACTCGATGGGCGAGATCCTCGTCACCATGGTGGGCGGTATGCTGCTGGCACTGCTGTTCAACCGGATGACCCGCTCGTTCGGCCTGATGCGTGCCTTTGTGTTCGTGCCCAAGTATGTGGCCATGTCCTCCGCGGCGGTGGTCTTCCTGTGGATCCTGAACACCGATTCCGGCGTTCTCAACTACCTGCTGCAGTGCATCGGGCTGCCGGCGGTGGACTGGCTCAACCAGCAGTCCACGGCGCTGCCCTCGGTGTTGATGCTGACCGGCTGGCGTGTCATCGGCTACGGCATGATGATCTACCTCTCGGCCATGATGGGTATTTCGCAGGAGTATTACGAGGCGGCTTCTCTGGATGGCGCAAACGGCGTCCAGAAGTTCTTCCGCATCACGCTGCCCCTGCTGTCTCCCACCACGCTGTTCCTGCTGGTCACCACGTTCCTGTCTTCCATGAAAGTTTTCCAGTCGGTGGATATCCTGACGTCCGGCGGCCCCGCCCGTTCGACGGAAGTGTTCGTCTACCTCATCTACCGCTACGCCATGGTGGACTTCCGGATGGATCGCGCGGCCACCGCAGCCGTCATGTTCTTCCTCATCCTGCTGGTCATCACCGTGCTGACCATGAAAGTGTCCGACCGCTCGGTCACTTACGACTCGTAATGCTTTGAAAGGAGAATGCAGACATGGCTACGCAGAATACAGCTATGGACAACGCGGCTCTGATCAAAGAGGTCAACGAGGCGCACAAACACAAAAAATATTCCGTGGGCTACCATGCACAGACCGTTGTGGCTGTCATCGTTACCTTGATCATGCTCTTCCCGCTGTACTGGATGATCGCAACGTCGTTCAAGTCCGCCGAGGAAGTGCAGCTGGTCATCCCCACGCTCTTCCCGCATGAGTTCCACCCCGAAAACTATCTCAACGTGCTCCAGAAAGCCAACTTCATGAAATACTACTGGAACACCATCGTCATGACGGCGGGCATCCTGCTGCTGCAGGTGGGCACCGGCGTCCTGGCGGCGTATGGTTTTGCGGTGGGCCGCTTCAAGGGCCGCAACGCCCTGTTCTATGTGGTGCTGGGCGCGTTGATGATCCCCCTGCAGGTCACGTTCATCCCCATCTACATCATGTGTGCCAACTGGAACCTGTGCGATACGTTCCTGGGCCTGATTTTGCCGGAAGCAGTTTCCGCTTACTACATCTTCATGCTGCGGAACACGTTCATGTCCATTGACCAGAGCTACATCGACGCAGGCCGCATTGATGGCCTGAGCCGTCTGGGTACCATCTGGTATGTGCTGGTCCCCATGAGCAAGGCCACCATCTTCACCGTGACGCTGGTCACCTTTACCAACGGCTGGAACGCTTACTTCTGGCCCAAGATCATTGCCAAGAACGAAGTCCGCCGCGTGCTGACCGTCGGCTTGGCACAGCTCAAAAACACCTTTGCCGGCCAGGCAGTTTCCAACTATCACGAGATCATGGCGGGCGCCGTGCTGGCCATCATCCCCGTGGTCATCCTGTTCCTCATTTTCCAGAAATATATGATGACGGGCTACTCCAAGGCCGCAATGAAGTAAATTCCTCCACACAACCGGAAAAGGGCAGCCCGCTGCGGCTGCCCTTTTGCCGTTCTGGCACAAAGCAATCAAGGAGGCACATGCCATGTTCTCGTACATTGCCCCGGGCGCGAAGCAGTACCGCGCCAACCTGCACTCCCACACCAACCTTTCGGACGGCACCCTGACGCCGGAACAGATGGTACAAGCCTATCAGGAAAAAGGCTACTCCATCCTGGCCATCACGGACCACGAGGCTCCCTATGACCACACGGCCCTTTCCACGGACGATTTCCTCATGCTGACGGGCTATGAGGCCTATATCCGCCCCTCGCCCACCTGCGAGTTTGACCTGTTCAAGCCGGAAATTCACCTCAACCTGCTGGCAAAGGATCCGCACAACACCGCCATCATCGGCTGGGACCCCAATTTCTGCAAGTATATGCCGCTGGAAGTGGCCGAGCATCAGCGGGAGCACAAGGGCGACCTTGGCCCCCGGAAATACAGCCGGGAATATATCCAGCGGTTTATTGATACGGCCCGGGCCAGCGGATATCTCGTCACCTACAACCACCCCTGCTGGTCCATGGAGGCCGAGGAAGACACCCTGAGCTATGACGGCTGCTTCAGCCTGGAGGTGTTCAACACCGGCTCGGAGAAGATCAGCGGCTACGAGTGCAACATGGCCCTGTACGATAAGTTCCTCCGCAAGGGCAAATTCCTCTATGTCCATGGCGCGGACGACAACCACAACAAGGCACCGTTCGGGGACCTGATGTGCGATTCGTTCGGCTCCTGGACCCAGATCCTGGCTGAGGAGCTGACCTACCCGGCGGTCATTCGGGCGCTGGAAGAGGGCCGCTTCTACGCCACCACCGGCCCCGAGATCACCGAGCTGACGTTTGACGGCAGCCATGTGCGGATCGGTTGCAGCCCGGCCCAGCGGATCGTCGTCCACGGCAGCCCCAAGATGGGCAAGAGCTTTTACAACCCGGACGGCAGCCCCATCACCCACGCGGAGCTGGACCTGCCGCCCATCGGCGAGTACGTCTATTTCTCGGTCTACACGGCCGATGGAAAAGCCGCCCATACCCGGGCGTTCCGGCGGGCAGAGTTTGCGGAATAGCCCGGAAAAGATCATACAAAACAGAATAAACACGAACAAAACAACAAAACGGAAAGGATGAAAGCGATGTCCTGTTTCAAAAAAGGGTTATCCCTCTCTGCTGCCCTGCTGGCAGGGGCCCTGCTCCTGACGGCCTGCGGCGGTGCTCCGGCATCCCCGGCTTCTTCCGTGCCTGCATCGTCTGTGGCTTCCTCGGAGGCGGCAGAGCAGCCGGAAGAGCCTGCCATGAAGTACACCCAGACCCTCACCGTGCCCACGGAGACCTACAAAGAGGAAGCGGATCTTGCGGATTTCCTGAGCAAGGCGGAGCCGGGGCTGGTCATTCCGGGCCTTGCGGAAAACCTCATCCCCCAGGGCATGGACCAGTGCGATGAAACAGGCATCCTGTACATCTCCGGCTATTACACCACCGACGGAAAATCCTCGGCCATTCTGGCCGTGGACACCGCCACCGGGGAGCTGACGGCGGAGTATATCCTGCTCAATGCAGGTGGCACCCCCTTTGACGGCCATGTGGGCGGCGTGGCTGTCAGTGAAGACACCCTCTACGTCTCGGGCCAGAAGCAAAACGGCCTGTACACCATCTGCGCGATTCCCCTCAAAGACCTGCCCGCCGAGGGCAGCCACGAGGTGAAGCTGGAGCAGACCATCCCGGTGCCGGTCTCGCCCTCGTTCCTGAGTTGTTCCCACGGCTATTTGTGGGTGGGAAATTTCTACCACCCGGGCGCGGATTACCCCCTCTCGGACGGCATGAAGTACACCACGGCCAGCGCCGACGGCGAGGACTACGGCTGCTACATCATGGGCTATGACCTCAGCAAGGGAAACCTTTCCGTGGCGGATGGCGACGATTACGCTCAGCCGGATGTGGTACTGGTCGGCCCCAACAAAATTCAGGGTGTCGTGGTCGGGGAGGACGATACCGTCACCCTGAGCCAGTCCTATGGCCGGAAGAACAACGCCAGCCTGCTCCACTACTCGCTGGCACTGGGAGAGACGCTGGACACCATGCTGACCGTGCAGGGCAGGGATGTGCCGGGTTACATTCTGGACAGCAAGCGCCTCAAAGAGAGCGTGACCGCCATGCCCATGACCGAGGCACTGGCCGACGCCAAGGACGGCGGCATCTATGTGCTGTTTGAGTCCGGTGCCATCCACTACGCCAACGGCACGTTCCGCACCGACCATGTGTGGAAGATCAAATTCTGATACCGGATGCAAAACACCTCTGCGCCCCGTGTGCAGGGGTGTTTTTCTGTCTGCGGGATTGATAAAATCCCACCGGTGCGGTATACTGAAACAGATTCTACGGAAAGGGGGCGGCGGAAATGTCCATCGGGCCAAGCAGGCCGCTGGTGCTGGAAAAACCGGCCAAGATCGATATCCCGCAGGCGGCGCGCTACTTTGGAGCCCGGGGGGAGCTGGACACGGCCACTCGGACCCTGCTGGAAAAATGCGCGGTGCCCATTCTGGCAGCCGCCACGCCCCGGGCCGTCTGGCTGGAAGCCGATGTGGACAGCCTGCTGGAAGCAGGGATCCTGCAGGGCGGGGATGTGATGAAGCATCTGGAGGGCTGCCCGCAGGCACTGATGCTGGCAGTTACTCTGGGCCCCGGCGTGGATGCACAGATCCGCCGGGCCGGGGTGGGGGATATTGCCGCCTCCGTGGCGTCGGACGCGCTGGGTTCCGCCCTGGCGGAGCAGGCGGCGGATGCCGCCGAAGCCGAGCTGCGGCAGTGGGCCGCGCGGGAGGAAAAGTACCTCACGGGCCGCTTCTCGCCGGGCTACGGCGATTGGCCCATCACGGTGCAGCCGAAAGTAGCGGCAGTGCTGGACACCGCCCGGCGGGCGGGCATCTGTGTGCTGAACACCAACCTGATGACCCCCCGCAAGAGCGTGACGGCCATTCTGGGCCTCAGTGACCACCCGGTCAAGGGACATTTAGCGGGCTGCGGGCATTGTGTGCTCCGTACCCGGTGCGAATATCGAAAGAGAGGGAAGACCTGTGCAAGCGAGTGAACTGTTCAACCAGCCCAATACCATCCTGTTGGATGGCGGTATGGGCACCATGCTGCAGGCAGCCGGGATGAAGCTGGGGACCCGGCCGGAAGATTTGAACATTGAAAACCCGGAGCTCATCCGGAGCATCCATGCAAAATATGCGGCCGCTGGCAGCCGCGTCGTCAACGCCAATACCTTTGGCGCTTCGCCCCACAAGCTGGCCGACAGCAAGTACACGCTGGAAGAGGTCATCACGGCGGGCATTGCCAACTGCAAGCAGGCCGTGGCTCCGTATGGCGCGCTGGTCACGCTGGATGTGGGGCCGCTGGGCGAGCTGCTGGAACCCAGCGGGACGCTGGCCTTTGAGGACGCCGTGGCGGAGTATGGCCGTATCGTCCGGGCCGGTGTGGCCGCCGGGGCGGACATCCTCTATTTTGAGACATTCACGGACCTGTATGAAATGAAAGCGGCTCTGCTGGCCGCCAAGGAGAACAGCACCCTGCCCATCATGGCCAGCATGAGCTTTGAGGCCAATGGCCGCACCTTTACGCGGGTGCAGCAGCTTGACCGCAAGCAGCGTCAGATGGAGCTGGCCCGTCTGACCGGCGGCAGCCACGTGACGGAGACCATGCTGCAGGGTGCGGAGGAGCTGCTGTCTCAGGCGGAGAAATTCCGGGCAGAGATATCGGAATAAATTTACCTTATGAGAGGTATTTATAAATATTTTTCATATTGCGAAAAAAGTGTTGACAAACGAAAAAAATCTGCTACAATAGTGGCAACTTGATACCGTTACCGTGATGAAGGGAAGAAGTAACACGCTTCTGCGCCTGCAAAGAGAACCTCTGGCTGGTGAAAAGAGGAGAGGGCGGCGCGTGTGAATACATCCCGGAGCAGCCTTCTGAAAACCTGTATTTTGGGGTTAGTAGGGATGTGTCGGGTTCGCCCGTTACAGCGATAGGGTGTGTCAGCACCCGACGAGGCCGTATTCCGTGAGGATGCGGCAAACATGAGGTGGTACCGCGATAACTTGTCGCCCTCTGTCTAAGGACAGAGGGCGTTTTTATTTTGTTACCCCCTCTTGTAAAAATCTTCAACATCACAGCTCGTATAGGAAAGGAATGTAAGAAAATGGGTATTTATGAAGAACTGGTGGCTCGCGGCTTGATCGCTCAGGTCACCAATGAGGAAGAGATCCGCGAAATGGTCAACAACGGCAAGGCCACCTTCTACATCGGCTTTGACTGCACGGCCGATTCTCTGCATGTGGGTCACTTTATGGCGCTGTGCCTGATGAAGCGTTTGCAGATGGCGGGCAACAAGCCCATCGCCCTGATCGGCGACGGCACGACCCTGATCGGCGACCCCTCCGGCCGCACCGACATGCGTCAGATGCTGACCGAGGATGCCATCAAGCACAACGCGGAGTGCTTCAAGCGCCAGATGGAGAAGTTCATCGACTTCTCCGACGGCAAGGCGCTGATGCTGTATAACTCCGAGTGGCTGAAGCCGCTGAACTACATTGAAATGCTGCGCGAGGTGGGCGCCTGCTTCTCCGTGAACAACATGCTGCGCGCCGAGTGCTACAAGCAGCGCATGGAGAAGGGCCTCAGCTTCCTGGAGTTCAACTACATGATCATGCAGAGCTATGACTTCTACTACCTCTTCCAGCACTACGGCTGCAATATGCAGTTCGGCGGTGATGACCAGTGGAGCAACATGCTCGGTGGTACAGAATTGATTCGCCGTAAATTAGGAAAAGATGCGCATGCTATGACGATTACGCTTTTGTTAAACTCAGAGGGCAAAAAGATGGGTAAAACCGCAAAGGGAGCTGTCTGGCTTGACCCGGAGAAAACATCACCGTTTGAGTTCTACCAGTACTGGAGAAATGTGGATGACAGCGATGTGTTGAAATGCATCCGCATGCTTACATTCCTTCCATTGGAGGAAATTGATGCGATGTCCGACTGGGAGGGCGCACAGTTAAACAAAGCTAAAGAAATTCTTGCATTTGAGCTTACCAAACTGGTTCACGGAGAAGAAGAGGCCATGAAAGCACAGGAGAGCGCAAAAGCACTGTTTAGCAGCGGAAACGCAGCAGAAATGCCTACCGTAGAATTAACGGATGCAGATTTGGAAAATGGTACAATCGGTATTCTTAATCTGTTGAATAAATCCGGAATGGTGCCATCCAATTCGGAAGCACGCCGTGCTGTGCAGCAGGGTGGTGTTGCCATTGATGGTGAAAAAATTACCGATATTCATGCACAGATTGACGGCGGGAAATTAGCCGGCGACGGTGTGGTACTGAAAAAAGGTAAGAAGAACTTTAGACGGATGGTCTTAAAATAAAAAGAAAAAATTTAGTGGCACCATGCATGCTTTCGCTTGAGGAATGCGCAGGGGTATCGGCATGCACACGACGCATGCCGGATACCCGAGTATTCCTATGCATGGAAGCCGCTAAAGTTTTTCAGGAGATATGGCGGCTTGTTACAAAGAAAATGGACGAGATGGCTGAAAGATTTTTGTCCGCATTTAATCATCAGGCGCCATCTTTGGTAATAATTCTCATTTATTTTTTATGGGTGGATGTCTTTTTATCCTGCAAAGTCTTCTGAGGCGAGTTGCATAATTGTGGATTCAATCTTTAAGTAAGGTGTTTGAAAAACAACCCTATAAAATATAGTGTATTTTATAAGGGAACTGATGGGGCGTTCATATCAGCCGCCGAGATTGTGAAAGGGGCTGGTACGATGGTTACAATATCGGATTTATTTCAATTTGTAACAATGCTTTGTGCGGTAATAACTCTTGTTGTTTACATATTACGCAAAAAGTAGTGCCCTCGGTCTGGTAAACTAAGGCACTACTTTTTATTGTTTTAGTTTCCGGCGGCTAGGTGTGTTCTAGTCATCGGTTCTCTTGTTAAGTACATTATAATGGATTTTTTTATGATTTTCAACTATTATATTCGTTGAATCAAAGAAAAAGGACAAAAATTTTACTTGCATAAATAGAATTTTCGTAGTAGAATATATTTTGTTGTTCGGCGTGTGGCTCAGTTTGGTAGAGCGCTTCGTTCGGGACGAAGAGGCCGTGGGTTCGAATCCCGTCACGCCGACTTTTGTTTATTAATGTCATAAAAAGAAGATCCCTCTGAAGCGAAGGATCTTCTTTTTGTTTTCCTATATTGTCATTTCTTACTCTGCGATATAATCGTATTCCAGTACAACAGCAGCCAGTGGTGGCACTTTCATACAGATCTCATAATGAGCCGGCACCTCTCCCTTCTTCGGAACCAGCACCGCCTTCATCGCTTTTTCATTGCAGCGTCCCTGTCCGCCAAATCGCTCTTCATCCGAATTAAGGATTTCCCGGAAGATTCCCTTACACGGTACCTTAACATGATATTCATCCCGCTCCACCGGTGTAAAGTTTGTCACGATCACCAGC
>OIYT01001733.1_pt1 | contig 14833 bp, 9 predicted proteins | sample 1588201 | NCBI WGS metagenome assembly OIYT01 (sample SAMN03283260) | human gut metagenome | biome: human-associated habitat; material: feces | host: Homo sapiens | place: USA | collected 2013
GGTCGCCGTATCGGCTGTTGAATGCGGCTGCATCGACAGGACGATTCTGTGCGTCAACTGCCATTCCCTGACCGTAGCCGATTTTTGTTGTATCTGCGGAATAAACCGCTGTACAAGGTATCGAAGCTGCAATCATAAGAGATGCCGCAGGAGCTATTATTTTCATAGATTTTATAATTCCTTCCGAAATTAACTGCGGATTATCTCCGCAATAGTATTATGTTATTTTACCGGTGAATTATTAATGGAAAATTTATCAAAAAACACCGGAAGCATTGTCCTGCTCCGGTGTTTCTGCATAAGTACCTTCCATGTGCGGAAGTTCTAAAACCTTTCCGGACGGTAACCGGTCAGGTATTAAGATACGATCTCACAAGAACCTGCAAAAGTTCGTCACGGTCAATGTGACGGATCAGATTCCTTGCATTGTTGTATGTGGTTATGTAGGTCGGATCCTCAGAAAGGATGTAGCCTACTATCTGATTAATGGGATTATAGCCCTTCTGTGTAAGAGCATCATAAACTATGGTAAGGTTTTTTTTAAGTTCCGCTTCCTTATCCTCATTAACAGAGAAAGTCATTGTTTTATCAAACATTATTTATCAGCCTCCTGATTGTAGAATACGAGTGATAATAAATATTTTCTCAATACTAATTATACTACAAAAATAGTAATTTTGCAATAGAAAATACCAATTTTTTATTATATTTTTATCTCAGAGTATCCTTGCGTTTCCCAGATAATTCCAAATGTGCAAACATATGTACCGCCCTGTTAAAACACAGGGCAATTCTGCATCAGACAGCTTATGAACAGCAGCCTGTTCTCTTTACAAAAGAATTGCAGTCTGTACACTCAGGAACAGTAGGGTTTGATTCATGAGTGCCTACGGAAATGCAGTCCAGAGAGCAATAATTCTCTGTCACACAATTGTGCTGACACTGAGTTACTGTACACTTGATGTTGTCATTTTTCTTCTTGTTTTCCATAAAATGATCTCCTTATAAACCGACCTGCTCTGCAAACTGCCGAGAGATCTGATATATTCTGTACATTTCTGCACAAAATTATTATGGACATCTGCACTGATAATATTCACAAATCTATTGATTTTTTTTGGAAAAAGAAGTATACTTAAATCATGCAGAAATGCCGGAATATCATTCCTGCAAATTAATTAAAAGGTACAAAATTATGATATATATGCTTGAAGATGACAGCGGAATAAGAGGATTTGTAACTTATGCTCTGCAAAATTCCGGATTTGAAACTATGGATTTTGAAACTCCATCCGATTTTTGGAATGCAATAAACCAGAAGATTCCGGAACTTATACTTCTGGACATTATGCTGCCCGAGGAGGACGGTATAACCATACTGAAAAAACTGCGGTCGTCAGCAGAAACCAAACAGCTCCCCGTTATCATGCTCAGCGCCAAGAGCACGGAATACGACAAAGTTACCGGTCTGGACTGCGGCGCTGACGACTATATTGCCAAACCGTTCGGTACTCTTGAACTTATTTCACGCATCAGGGCGCTGCTCCGGAGAACCAATTCCGAACGCCCGGAAGATACATCATCTATCCGCATAGGAAAACTCAGGATAGATCCTGAAAATCATGAAGTATACGCCAATGACATCCGCATATCCCTCACGCTGAAAGAATACGAACTCCTCATGGCACTTGTCACCAATAGAAATAAGGTTCTCTCACGAGATTCTCTCCTCCGGAAAGTCTGGGGATATGACTTCACCGGAGAAAGCCGCACGGTAGATGTTCACATCAGGACGCTGCGCTCAAAACTCGGCTCGTGCGGCGATATTATACGTACTGTCAGGGGAGTCGGCTACAAGGCGGGTGAAGATTGAGTGTCAAAAAAAATATTTATCAGCATACTCATCTGGTCAGCCGCCGCTGCTGCCATTTCGGCTATAACGGTAATCGAAATATCAGATATCCGAATCAGTACAGAGCTTATCAGGAACGCTGCCGTATTTCTTGCGTTATTTACCGGAATATCCGCCGTTATATCATCCGTAATATCACGGCGTATTGTCAGACCTATATCAAAAATAGATCCCGATAAACCGAAACCAAGCAAGGATTGTCCGGAGCTTGATTTTCTTGTAGATAAACTCCGCAGTCAGAACAACCGTGTAAATCGTCAGGTCTATGAACTCAGCAGAAATCATGACCAGTTCAGCCTGATAACGGAAAATATGGACGAGGGAATAATAATCGCAGACAAAAAACTTAATATACTGACCTGCAATTCCGGAGCAATGAAACTGCTGGGGATCAAAGACATCTCCGCCGGACAAAGCATATATGCCGTTAATAACAGCGAGGTTTTCCGCAGATGCATACAAAATGCCGCAGGCGGACTCAACTCCGAATGCATGATAGAAACATCCGCCGGCGAAAGTGCTGTGATAGCCAGTCCGGCAGGAAGAACCGATACATTTAACGGGATTTTCATTCTTGTCATGGATATAACCGAAAAGCGCAAGCTCGAAACAATGCGCCGTGAATTTACTTCAAATGTTTCTCATGAACTCAAAACGCCGCTGACAACTATCTACGGCATATCGGATATGCTCGCCGGAGGTCTGGTGAAAAGCGGTGATGCGGCAGATTTCGGCGCACGCATACGAAACGAAGCAGACCGTCTTATCAAGCTTATAAACGATATCATGGCTCTTTCAAAACTGGACGAAGCAGCCGTTCTCAGCGATGCGGAAGAAATCGACCTGTACGCCATGACAGCGGAAATTCTTGAACGTCTCGGTGAAAACGCACTGTCAAAAAACATTGCCGTAAAACTTTCAGGAGATCATATTATATATACCGGAAACCGAACCGTTCTGGACGAGGTTATATATAACTTATGCGATAACGGCATCAAATATAACAACGACGGCGGAACTCTTGAAATTAATGTTTCAAGAATACACAAAAATTTCGTTATCACTGTTTCAGATACGGGGATCGGCATTCCCAGGGAACATCTTGACCGTATTTTTGAACGTTTTTATCGTGTTGACAAAAGCCGTTCAAGAAAGATCAAAGGAACAGGTCTGGGACTTTCGATCGTAAAGCATGGGGCAATGTATCACGGCGGAACAGTCAGAGTCGAAAGTACTCCGGGAAAAGGAACTGTTTTTACTGTAACCCTTCCGGAACAATAATCTTTTCAGGCAGCATCTCACAAAGCAGTTTCCTTGCATGATGCTGCCTTTATCATATCCGGACAGATCTACTGTCTTTTTTTCTTCTGTTCTGCTAATCCTTCGTATTTCCGCTTAGTGGCAAGACCGCCTCTTATATGACGTTCCAGCTTGTTGATCTCAAGAATATCCTTTACTTTTGCGTACAGTTCCGGATCTTCTTTTCGGAGACGCTCGCTCACATCCTTATGTACTGTGCTTTTTGATATTCCGAATTTTTTTGCTGCGGCACGGACTGTTGTTTTGTTTTCCAGAATGTAATTTCCAAGAATTACTGCTCGTTCATCCTGCCGGGATCTCAATTTACCGCCCCCTTTGCAGTCTGCCCCGTTGCCGGAACAAACTCTTTATTTGCAGCTTTATATGTCTGCTGCTTTGTACTGCGCTGCATAAAGGCTGCAATAGATTATATGCCGCAAATTTTATTTTTAATGCAGATTCAGAGGAAACAACATTCACTTTTTTATTTCCGAAGATTTATCACAGACTTTTGGTGATATTTTACAAAAAATCCAACAAATTTTATATGTTATATTGCAAAGACGGCAACAAATAACTGATTTGTTTTCAATCAGCAATAAATGACTTGAAACAATTTATATTTCATGATAAAATGTAAATAACATTTTTGATATAACATTAGTAACATTATATTTGGAAAGGAATGATCTGTCATGAAAAAAAGTTTTATTAAGAAATCTTTGTGCAGCATCCTGACTGCAATGTTATGCATTGCAGGATCTGTAACAACTCCAGCCGCCAACGCCAATCCGGAACAGCTTACAGGAACTGCGGACGGTTACTTCTTTAATTCAACTTTCGAGAACGGAACAGACAACTGGAAAGGCCGTGGCGATGCTAAGACAGATCTGAACGGAATAGTTTCAAATTCCGGTACAAAATCTCTGTCTGTCACAGGCAGAACAGATTCGTGGAACGGTGCGGCTATCTCCCTTGATTCTTCAACATTCGGGACAGGCAAAACTTACGCTTTCAGCATCAACGCAATGCAAAATACCACTGCATCGGAAGATTTTAAGCTTACACTCCAGTGCACTATCAACGGTGAAGAAAATTACATTAATGTTGCAAAGATTTCCGGATCAAAAGGCGAATGGGTACAGCTCTTAAACAACAGCTTTACTATTCCGGAAGGAGCTGCAAATCTTCTCCTTTATGTTGAAACTGAAAACAGCACAACAGATTTCTATATTGATGATGCTATCGGTGCTCCCGAAGGAAAAATCACTTCCGATACCCAGCCTGATCCCGCAGATTACATTCCCGGAGATCTGGACAATGACAAGGTGATCGACGCTTTTGATGTTGCTCTTGAAAGACAGGCAATCATCAGTATGTTCACAGGAACTCAGCCGCCAGCTGCCGCAGATGTAAACAGCGACGGTGCAGTCCGCATGGACGATCTTGTTCTTCTTTCAAATTACGTTCTTGGAAAAGAAAAGAAATTCCCCGAAAAGCCTGTTACAACCACAACCACAACCACAACACCGATACAGACTACTACCACAACAAAAAATCAGCCCTCCGGCGATCAATCCTACATGGACAAGATAAGAGCATCAATGACAAATAATGTACCGGCATCCGCCACAAGCGGCAACAGCAATTACGGAACGCTTGAAAAAATCACTTACTACTCATCTACAGCAGGAAGAAATAAATCTGCTAACGTTCTTCTCCCCGACGGATACAGCACCAGCGAAAAATATCCTGTTCTATATGTAAATCACGGTATTTTCGGCGATGAAAACTCCATGATATCAGGCATGAGCATTCGTGAAATGGCAGGAAATCTTGCCCAGAGCGGTGAAGCGGAAAAAATGATAATCGTATTCCCACAGATGTTCTCCAGCAATACAATGACATCTCCCGGCGGTATGGATCAGGCAACCTGCGTAGGCTATGATATGTTTCTTGACGATCTTACCAAAGATCTCATGCCCTACATAGAAAAGAATTATTCCATAAAGACAGGCAGAGAAAACACAGCTATCTCCGGTTTCTCAATGGGAGGACGAGAGTCTCTCTATATCGGCGTTATGCGTCCTGATCTTTTCGGATATATCGGCGCAGCCTGTCCTGCTCCCGGCGTTACTCCCGGTTCTGATATGTTCATGAGCCACCCCGGAAATATGCAGGAATCAGAATTCAGAATCAAAGATACTTCAAATTATCCGTATCTGTGGCTTATTGCAGGCGGAACTAACGACGGCGTTGTAGGAACGTTCCCGAAGCAGTACCATGATATACTGACTGCAAACGGTCAGGATCATATCTGGCAGGCAATTCAGGGCGGCGGTCATGATGCAAGCTGCGTTACTCCGATGATGTATAATTTCCTGAAGAATATCTTCAAAGCATAAATAAAAAGGCTTCCTGCCGTCACACGACAGGAAGCCTGATTTTTTATTATATTCTTATTCCTGCTCTCCGAAAAGCCGGATCGCTTTCAGCATTATGGCGCATTCAAGACGTTTCTTCTCAAGCTCGCAGGAAATCTTATGAGCTGTGTGGATGTCTCCCATATACTGGTAATTATTGGCATTGCATCCGCCGCTGCAATAGAATTTTGCCCAGCATTTTTTACAATCGGGCTTGGAATAAACATGAGCCGACGCAAAATCTGCTTTCATCTCCTGATTGAAAGTTCCCTCGTCAATATTGCCCATTTTATATTCGTCCATACCTACGAACTGATGACATGGATAAATGTCACCATCCGGCGTAACTGCAATGTAATCGTTGCCGCATCCGCATCCTCTGAGTCTCTTGATAGCGCACGGTCCCTGATCCAGATCAATCATGAAATGGAAGAAGTTGAACTTTCCGCCGTTTTTTTCGTTTTCAAGGATCTTACGTGCAAGAACCTCATATTCCTTGAAAACAGCCGGGAGTTCCTTTTCCGTCAGGGCAAATTCATCGGAATCCCCCACTACAGGTTCAATTGAGATCTGATCGAATCCCTCATTATAGAGAGCAAAAACGTCCTCGGAGAAATCAAGATTCTTCTTTGTGAAAGTTCCTCTCACATAGTATTCCTTATCGCCTCTTCCGGCAACAAGCTTTTTGTACATGGGAAGAATTTTATCGTAACTGCCCGTACCGTCAACACGGACACGGAAATAGTCATTAACTTCCTTTCTGCCGTCGATAGACAGTACCACGTTTGACATTTCCTTGTTGATAAAGTCGATCTTGTCATCGTCCAGAAGAAGTCCGTTTGTTGTTATTGTAAAGCGGAATTTTTTGTTATACTCTGCCTCACGGCTTCTGGCATATTTAACGATCTGCTTAACGACATCAAAATTCATAAGCGGTTCGCCGCCGAAGAAATCAAGTTCAAGGTTGGGTCTGTCGCCGGAATTTTCAAGCAGAAAATCAATAGCGTGTTTGCCGGTCTCAAAGGACATCAGCTTGCGTCCCTTTCCGAAATCGCCCGTGGAAGCGAAGCAGTACTTGCAGCGAAGATTACAGTCGTGAGCGATATTCAGGCACATTGCCTTGACAGGCGAAGCAACAGAATATTTTGCATATTTCTCGTAATCGTCGTCAGAAAAAAGGATCTTGTCATTGTAAAGTTCCACAATTTCCTGATAACATGACTCAATATCCTCTTTAGCATAGTGTCTCGACAGCTTTTCTATCACCTTTTCACTGCAATGTTCGTCAAACGGAGGCTCGATATTGTCAAGAAGGTCGTATGTAAGCTCGTCCACGATATGAACTCCGCCGCTGTTTACGTCAAGAACGATATTAAATCCGTTAAGCTTGTATTTATGTATCATATTCAACATACCTTTCTCCATATGAAAAAACAGAGGCAGCGTGAACTGCCTCAAAAGCATTATTTCAAAGCTTACAGCAAACTCCAAAAGCAGCTGTAATTATCTCTCGCACTTCTGATTTGCAACTGTGCATGAAGTCTTGCAGGCAGACTGGCATGAAGCCTGACATTTACCGCAACCACCGTTCTTAGCGGATTCCTTGAGATTAGCCTTATTGATAGTCTTGATGTGTTTCATTTTAAAAACCTCCTGTTTTCCAATTACCGGCACTGTATTCACAGAGCCAACATATCTTTGTAATTATTATATCACAATACCGCAAACTTTTCAATACCTTTTTATTTTTTCGTTATTTTCGACAAAGCGAATATTATGTTATCGTTGATTTTGAACGAATACCTAAAAATTTTATTCATCCAATTCTATAAGACGTTCAAAATTTTCGTCGATCTTCGCTTTCAGTGTTTCTATTTCGGAGCACTTGGAATTCATCAGTTCATAGTCGCTGTAGATCTCTTCACGGCCGATTTCCTCGGTAAGCGCATCTATTTTCGCCTGCAAGTCATCTATTTCTTTTTCAAGAGCTTTCATTTCATTTTTTCTTGCTGCGTCAGCGCTTCTCTGCTGTTTGCTGCGGTAGACCTTTGCCGATTTTTCCTTTGAAGCCTCCGCAGCCTTTGCGAATTTTTCGGCATCGGCAATGCGTTTCTGCTCTGCCTGTTCTTCACGGAGAACGTCGAGATATTTATCGAAATTATAGTTGTGCAGACGGCATTCACCGTCGGCAAGTTCGATTATTCTGTCAGCGATCTTACTGAGGAGATAGCGGTCATGAGATACAAAAATAACCGTGCCTGTGTACTCGGCAAGAGCCTCCTCGATAGCCTCCTTGGAGGAAAGATCAAGATGATTGGTAGGTTCGTCCAGAATAAGAACATTGCCGTGTTCCTGCATCATAATGGCAAAGCATAGTTTGGCACGTTCGCCGCCGCTTATCACGCCCGTTTCCTTGAAAACATTTTCACCCACAAGGCGCACCTGAGCAAGAAGTCCACGCACTTCCAGTTCTGTCATTGACGGATATCGGCTATGGAGTTCCTCCATAACGGTAAGTTCACGGTTAAGATTTGTGCTTTCCTGTTCAAAATAGGATATCTTGATGTTGGTGTTCCAGCGGACAAGTCCCTTATGCGGAAGCTGTTCCTGAATTATTCTGAGAAGCGTGGATTTTCCGATGCCGTTATCGCCGATAATGCCGACTTTTTCGCCTCTGCGGACATCGAAGCTGAGTTCTTCAACAAGAGTTTTCCGTGAATCTCCATCGCCGACTGAGATATCCACACCCTTCACTTTAAGCACATCTATAGGAGGCTCGACGGCATATGTAAACCGGATCTTAGCCGATTTTGTCTCGTGGAACGGCTTTTCGATACGTTCGATCTTTTCAAGCTGTTTCCTGCGGCTCTGCGCCATTTTAGTGGTGGATGCACGCACAAGATTTCTTGCAACATAATCCTCAAGCTGAGCTATCTGCTTCTGCTGCATTTCGTATTCTTTTTCACGGCGTGCATCGTTCTCGCTTCTCTGACGGACAAACGCCGAGTAATTGCCTCTGTATCTCGTCAGCACGCCACGCTCTATCTCGCATATGGAACTGCACAGCCTGTCCAGGAAATAACGGTCATGGGAAACGATCAGTACAGCCCCTCTGTAAGAGCGCAGATAATCCTCAAGCCACATTATGGTCTTGAAATCGAGGTGATTCGTAGGTTCGTCCAGAATAAGCAGATTCGGTTCTTCAAGAAGCAGTTTTGATATACACAGACGTGTTTTTTCTCCGCCGCTGAATCCCGAACAGGTTCGTTCCAGATCATTTCCGGAGAAACCCATTCCGTTCAGTATCATGCGGATCTTAACGTCCGTGTTGTAACCGTCGTTAGCCTCTATCCACGAGGAAAGCCGCTGATATTCGTCAGCAGAAGAGTTATCGCCCAGTTCGATTTCAAGTTCAATTTCACGCAGCCTGTCTATGGCATCGAGAACAGGTCTGAAAACGCTTCTCATTTCCTCAATGACCGTTTTTTCGGAATCAAGACCGTTCATCTGCTCAAGATAGCCGATAGTAGTCTTTGAAGCAATGGATACAATGCCGTCCTTTTCGGTAAAACGGTCAGGCTCAACAGAACCGGTAAGGATTTTAAGCAACGTTGTCTTTCCGCAGCCGTTGTTCCCCACAAGACCGATCTTGTCGGATTCGTCAATGGTCAGGGATACATTATTAAGGAGCTGATTTCCGTTATAGAATTTATTTATATTTATCAGACTTGCAAGCATAAAAAACTTCCTTAAACGGCAGCGCTATGCAATAAATCCGAAGCGCTGCCAAAAATATTTTTTGTGAATAGAATACTCTCATGGCAGACAGTCCCTCTGCCATGAAAATTTACAAAAAAATGCCGGACATAATTTAAAAATCCGGCAGTTTTGATAAATGTTTCCAACCCCTATTGACACGCCAGGCATTTTGTATTATAATTATATAATGTATCAATATAGGAAAGTATCACTATTCTGTTAAGATATTATAGCATACAGAAAAGCTTTTGTCAAGAGCTTTATAAGATTTTTTCGGGAATCAGCACTGCATGGCGTAATACTGAGCCATTCCCGGATAAAAGTGCAAAATCCGTCCGGACTCCGTACCGGGGCAGGACAGGTAAAATATAAGGAGGTTCCGCCTATGGTGAATGTCACACCTAAGCAGTTGGGAAAAAATGTCAGAATGAGCTTCGGTAAAATTACCGAGCCTCTCGAAATGCCGAATCTCATTGAGGTTCAGAAAAACTCCTATGAATGGTTCAGGGGAGAAGGTCTGCGTGAAGTTTTCCGTGATATGACTGCAATTACCGATTACAACGGAAATCTTGTCCTTAATTTCAAGGATTACCGCTTCGATGACACCCCTAAATACACTCTCGCCGAATGCAAGTCAAGAGGCGCAACGTATCAGGTCGCTATGAGAGCTACCGCCACCCTCTGCAACAAAGAGACCGGAGCCGTCAGCGAAAGCGAGATCTACATGGGCGATTTTCCGCTTATGACAGAAAGCGGATCCTTTGTTATCAACGGCGCAGAACGTGTTATTGCTTCTCAGCTCGTGCGTTCTCCCGGTGTTTACTACGCCTTTGAAAAAGACAAGACCGGTAAGGATCTTTTCAACACCACCGTTATTCCGAACAGAGGTGCCTGGCTGGAATACGAAATGGATTCCAACGACGTTATATATGTCCGCATTGATAAAAACAGAAAAATTCCGCTTACTACATTTATCCGTGCCCTTGGCATAGGTACGGATGAAGAGATCTACGAGATGTTCGGCGAGGATGAGCGCCTTAAACAGACTATCCTGCAAAAGGATCAGACCAAAAACAACTCCGATGCTCTTATCGACGTTTACAAGAAGCTCCGCCCCGGTGAGCCTCCTACGGTAGAAAGTGCTTTGTCGCATCTCAATAATCTCTTCTTTGATGCTAAGAGATACGATCTCTGCCGTTTCGGACGCTACAAATACAACAAGAAGCTCGGCATTGCTTCACGTCTGGCAGGTCATATTATCGCACAGCCTATCATCAACCCCAACACCGGTGAGATCATGGCTGAAGAGGGCGAGACCATCTCCTACGATAAGGCTCTGGAAATCGAACAGGCAGGCGTTTACTATGCATTTGTCAATGTTGAAGCCAAGGAATACGTTACCAATGAACACGGCGAAACTTCTGTCAGAATGGTAGAAAGAACAGCTAAGATAATCGGCAACGGCATGGTCGATATCAGCGGCTACATTGGTTTTGATGCCACAAAGTACGGCATTAACGAAAAAGTTTCCTACAAGGTTCTCAGAGAGATCATGGAGACCTCTGCCGACGAGGATGAGCTTGAAGAAAATATCAAGAAACGTGCCGATGAACTTGTTCCTAAACACATCATTCTTGATGATATATATGCAACGATCAGCTACTTCCTTAACCTCTGCGAGGGCGTGGGAACAGTTGACGATATCGACCACCTGGGCAACAGACGTATTCGCAGCGTAGGAGAACTTCTCCAGAACCAGTTCCGTATCGGCTACGCCCGTATGGAGAGAGGCATCCGTGAAAGAATGAACATCCAGACACAGGATGTCAATACTCTTACACCGCAGACACTTATCAATATAAGACCTGTTTCTTCTGCAATGAAGGAATTCTTCTGTTCCTCACCGCTGTCGCAGTTCATGGATCAGAACAATCCTCTTGCCGAACTCACAAATAAAAGACGTCTTTCAGCTCTCGGCCCCGGTGGTCTTTCAAGAGACCGTGCCGGATTCGAGGTACGTGACGTTCACTACAGCCACTACGGAAGAATGTGTCCTATCGAGACACCTGAAGGTCCTAATATCGGTCTTATCTCCTATCTGGCTACTTTTGCAAGAATCAACGAGTACGGATTTATAGAAGCACCGTACAGAAAAGTTGACAAAGCTACCGGCGTGGTAACAAACGAAGTTATATACATGACAGCCGATACCGAAGACAATTACATCGTGGCACAGGCAAACGAACCTCTTACCGAAGACGGAAAACTTGCAAGACCCCGTGTAAATGCCCGTTACCGTGAACAGATTCTTGAATGCCCCAGAGAAATGGTCGATTTCATGGATGTTTCGCCTAAAATGGTTGTTTCCGTTGCAACATCAATGATCCCGTTCCTCGAAAACGACGATGCCAACCGTGCCCTCATGGGTTCAAATATGCAGCGTCAGGCAGTTCCGCTTCTCAAAACAGAGCGCCCGTTCGTCGGAACAGGTATGGAATACAAAGCAGCCGTTGACTCCGGCGTATGTATTGTTTCCAAATATGACGGAACCATTTCATACGTTGATGCCGACAGCATCCGCCTGATCGACGACACCGGCATTGAACACAAATACGATCTCATCAAATTCAAGCGTTCCAACCAGGGTACTTGCGTAAACCAGCGTCCTATCGTCTCGGTTGGCGAAAAGGTCACAAAGGGTCAGGTACTTGCAGACGGTCCTGCAACGGCAGACGGAGAAATTTCACTCGGAAAGAATGCACTTATCGGATTCATGACATGGGAAGGCTACAACTACGAGGATGCCGTTCTTCTTAACGAAAGACTTGTTCGTGAAGACGTATTCACTTCCGTTCATATTGAAGAATATGAGATCGAGTGCCGTGATACAAAGCTCGGTCCTGAAGAGATCACACGTGATATTCCCAATGTGGGCGACGATGCACTGGCAAATCTTGACGAAAACGGAATAATCCGCATTGGTTCTGAGGTAAATTCCGGCGATATACTTGTCGGAAAGGTAACTCCAAAGGGCGAAACGGAACTTACCGCTGAAGAAAGACTTCTCCGTGCTATTTTCGGTGAAAAGGCAAGAGAAGTACGTGATAATTCACTTAAAGTTCCTCACGGAGAATCCGGCGTTATCGTTGATGTCAAGGTATTCACAAGAGAAAACTGCGACGAACTCAGCGCAGGCGTAAATATGCGTGTTATCTGCTACATCGCACAGAAGAGAAAGATCACAGTCGGCGATAAAATGGCTGGCCGTCACGGAAACAAGGGTGTTGTATCCCGTATTCTTCCTGAAGAAGATATGCCTTTCCTCCCCGACGGAACTCCTCTCGACATCGTGCTTAACCCTCTGGGCGTACCTTCACGTATGAACATTGGTCAGGTACTTGAAGTCCATCTGGGTATGGCGTGCAAGGCTCTCGGCTGGCACATCATGACACCTGTATTTGACGGCGCTCATGAAGATGATATACGTGACTGCTTCCGTATGGCTGACGAGCACAGTAAGGAACACCGTGACGATATGTTTGAACTAAACAGCATGGATAAGGTCATTAACCCCAATGCACTGACATTCAATGAAGATTGTAAGTTCACGCTTTATGACGGTCGTACCGGCGAGAAATTTGACAACAGAGTAACAGTAGGATATATGTACTACCTCAAACTCCATCACTTGGTTGACGATAAAATCCATGCACGTTCCGTAGGTCCCTATGCTCTCGTTACACAGCAGCCTCTGGGCGGTAAGGCACAGTTTGGCGGCCAGCGTTTCGGAGAAATGGAAGTATGGGCTCTTGAGGCTTATGGCGCTGCCTACACTCTCCAGGAGATCCTTACTGTTAAATCAGACGATACTATCGGACGTGTCAACACTTACGAGGCTATCGTCAAGGGTCAGAATGTTCCTACCCCCGGCATTCCGGAATCCTTCAAGGTTCTTATCAAGGAAATGCAGGCTCTCGGTCTGGATGTTCGTGTTCTGGACGAAAATCAACAGGAAATCGATCTTAAGCAGAGCTTTGACGACGATGATCCAATGCCTTCCAATGACTCTTACTCCGACGAAAATACTGATGATCCGTCATCATATTCTGACAGTGACATTGAGGACAGCGGATTTTCCTTTGAAGACAGCGGCGAAGATGACGACGATTTCGATTCTTTTGACGAAAAACAGGATTTCAGATTTGACGATGAGGACGATGATGATCTCGGACTTGACGATGACGATGACGATGACGATGATATTTTCGGCAGCTTTGATTTGGACGACTCCTCAGACGAGGACTAATATAATATAGATATAAACCAATGATCCCGGACTGCAAAAGTGATATTCACTGCTTTTGCATCCACAGGATCTTATACCTACTAAACAGGAGGTAGCAGTTTGGAATTTACAACTTTTGATTCAATTAAAATCGGTCTTGCATCCCCGGAAAAGATCAGAAGCTGGTCATACGGCGTTGTTGAAAGACCTGAAACTATAAATTACAGAACTCAGAAACCAGAGCGTGACGGATTATTCTGCGAAAGAATCTTTGGTCCGACAAAGGACTGGGAGTGTCACTGCGGAAAATTCAAGAAGATCCGCTTCAAGGGCAAAGTCTGCGACCGCTGCGGCGTTGAAGTAACAAGAGCAAGGGTTCGCCGTGAAAGAATGGGGCACATTGAGCTTGCAGCTCCCGTTTCACATATCTGGTACTTTAAAGGTACACCATCACGTATCGGACAGGTTCTGGAGATCTCACAGAAGCGTCTGGAAGAGATTCTGTACTTTACAAAGTATATCGTCATTGATCCCGGCAACACCGAACTTATAAAGAAACAGCTCCTTTCCGAAAAGGAATATCTGTCATATCGTGAAAAATACGGTGATGACTTTAAGGCGGAAATGGGCGCTGAAGCTGTCAAAAAGCTCCTTAACGAATACGATCCCGCAAGATACGATACCCATAAGAACCGTCTTTCCGAAATGGGAAAAATCTCCCTTGGCGGAAGAAAAATACAGTGCTATAACAGACCTGACCAGTGCGAATGCGAAGAGTGCGCAATGTTCAGGGAACTTGACGACATCGACTGGAGAAATAATCTTGAGATAGTTGCAGACGACCTCAAGGCAGAACTGGTGGGACTTCCTGCCGGACAGAAAAAAGTCAAACTTCTCAAGAGACTCCAGATAATTGAGGCTTTCCGTCTTTCCGGAAACAAACCGGAATGGATGATACTTGACGTAGTTCCGGTAATTCCTCCCGACCTCCGTCCTATGATAATGCTGGACGGCGGACGCTATGCAACATCCGATCTTAACGATCTTTACAGACGTGTTATCAACAGAAACAACCGTCTTAAAAGAATGCTGGAACTTGAAGCCCCCGATATCATCGTAAGAAATGAAAAGAGAATGCTCCAGGAAGCCGTTGAT
>OIYT01001735.1_pt1 | contig 14802 bp, 8 predicted proteins | sample 1588201 | NCBI WGS metagenome assembly OIYT01 (sample SAMN03283260) | human gut metagenome | biome: human-associated habitat; material: feces | host: Homo sapiens | place: USA | collected 2013
CAAACACCTTCCTGAACACCCGCACCCTGTTCATCATCGTGCTGGGCCTGATCGCATTCTCCTTCGGCACTGCCGCAGGTGTGCTGTTCGGCAAGCTGATGTATGTGCTGACCGGCGGTCAGGTGAACCCCCTGATCGGTTCCGCAGGCGTTTCCGCTGTGCCTATGGCTGCCCGTGTTTCCCAGAAGGTTGGCCAGAGCGAGAATCCCTCCAACTTCCTGCTGATGCACGCAATGGGCCCCAACGTGGCCGGTGTTATCGGCTCTGCCGTTGCTGCTGGTATCCTGATCAACATTTTCAGCTAAGCGCTTTCTGAAAAGCATTTTTTCCGCCCGTCGGTTCGCAAGAGCTGCCGGGCGGTTTTTGTTTTACGATTTGAAATGCCCGCCGCGTTTGCTTTGGGCATAAAATAAGGAAATTATATTATTTATTTCGTGTTTGTCGCAGCCTGCGGGCTGCTCCAAACATATTTTCACAAAAAGGCCGTAACGAAAAACGGCTGCTGTTTTATCAGATGCAATTTTTCTCTACGACCTCTTTCGTGAAAAAGTAACTCCGAAAAGCCCGCAGGCTTTTCGGAGTTACAAATTATAAAAACATTTTTTCCGCTGAAAATAGCCAGAGCGAACGCGGCGGCTATTCTCAATCGTTTTGAAATGTGGTATACTGTATTTTGATAGTATAAACATAAAAGGAACAGGGGAAACCATGGCAACAGATCTCACACAGGAATTCTGCGCTCTGCGCGATACCTATATCGAAAAACAGTTTGGCCGCCTGAACGATATGCAGCGGCAGGCAGTGTTCACCACCGATGGCCCGCTGCTCATCCTTGCTGGTGCAGGCAGCGGCAAGACCACCGTGCTGGTAAACCGCATTGCAAACCTCATCCGGTTCGGCTCGGCCCACGGCTCCAAACAGACACCGCGCCCAGCCACGGAGGACGATATCAAGGCTCTGCGCAACGCCATCATGACCGGCACTGCCGCCCCCAGCTGGCTGGACGGGATGCTGCGCCAGAACGCTGTGCGCAGCTGGAACGTGATGGCCATTACCTTTACCAACAAGGCAGCAGGGGAGCTGAAGGAGCGTCTGCGCCGGATGCTGGGCGGCGAGGAGGGAGACGAAGTGTTCGCTTCCACCTTCCACTCGGCCTGTGTGCGCATCCTGCGCCGCTGGGCGGAAGAAATCGGCTATCCCCGCAGCTTTACCATCTACGATACCGATGATTCCCAGCGCGTGATGAAGGCTGTCTACAAAGACCTGAATGTGGACGATAAACTTATTAAAATTAAGAAAACGGCAAATCAGATTGGCCGTTGGAAAGATAAGCTCATTAGTCCAGAACAGGCAGTCAGTCTTTCTGCTGCCAACTATGAAGAACAAAAGATAGCGCAAATCTATGGTGCATATCAAAAGCAACTTCGAGAGGCGGGAGCATTTGACTTTGATGATTTGATTTATTGCACAGTTCAACTGTTAGCAGAGCATCCTGAAGTACGTGAGTTTTATCAAAGTAAATACCGCTATTTATTGGTGGACGAATATCAAGATACCAGTGTTGCACAGTTTAAATTGGTTAGCCTGTTGACTGGTCCAGAGCAGAATATATGCGTTGTGGGTGATGACGACCAAAGCATTTATAGCTTCCGTGGAGCAACGGTTGAGAATATTTTGCAATTTGAGAAAATTTACCCGAAAACAAAAACTATTCGTCTGGAACAAAACTACCGATCCACGTCCAATATTCTTAACGCCGCCAACTGCGTCATCCAGCACAATACTGAGCGCAAAGGCAAGACTCTGTGGACCGACAACGGCGAAGGTAATAAGGTACAGGTGTACGTTGCCGAGAGCGAGCAGGATGAAGCAGCGCACATTGCTGAGATTATAGGCAAACATATAAAAGAGGGCGGGCATTTGTCAGATCATGCTGTATTATATCGCACAAATGCATCGTCCGCACCAATTCAGATGTATTTTACTCGTGCAGGTATCTCTCATGAGATCGTCGGAGGAACGAGATTCAACGACAGAAAAGAAATCAAGGATATTCATTCGTATATGTCAATTGTGGCTAATTCACGAGATAATGTGCGCCTGCGCCGCATCATCAATGAACCAGCTCGCAAAATCGGAAATACCACGATAGATGTCATTGCAGATCTTGCGGCCCAGCAGGGCGTGAGCATGCTGGACATCATCAGCCACGCCGACCAGTACGCTAAGCTTAGTCGTGCTATTATGCCGCTTTTAAATTTCTGGAGAATATATGAAAAGCTGCAGGAATCCTTGGAAAATCGTCCGTTATATGAATTTGCAGTGGACGTCATTGAGCTGACCGGCTATAAGGCCATGCTGGAAGCCGATGCAGCCAAGGGCCACGAGGATGCGGCTGACCGCCTGCAGAACCTGGGTCAGCTGGTGAACAATGTCAAGAACTACTGCGACCAGCACGGCGAGGAAGCTACCCTGCAAGGTTATCTAGAAGATATTGCGCTGATGAGTGATATTGATAACTATAATGAAAGCAAGGATAAAGTTGTTTTAATGACAGTCCATTCGGCAAAAGGGTTGGAGTTTCCATACGTGTTTCTGATTGGAATGGAAGAAGGCGTATTTCCGTATTTTTTCATGGGGAAAGAATTGGAAGCTAATATGGAGGAAGAACGTCGGTTGGCGTATGTTGCAATTACACGTGCAAAAAAAGAACTCTATGTTTCGAGAAGCCAATATAGGCAGCTTTGGGGAAGAACAAGCCGCAACGAGCCGAGCCGCTTTTTGCGGGAGATCGAGCCGGAGTATATCGAGGAGACCCGCAGCCCGGTGCTGGAGCAGCGCTCCCGCTTTGGCGGCTGGGGCGACAGCTATCGTGATACGGTGCCCGGTGGTGCGTCCGGTTACTCCGGGCCGTCCGGATGGGGCCGCAGCGCCAGTGGGTACGGTTCGGGCGGCTACGGAAGCGGCTATAGCAATCGCAGCGGCTACCTGAACCGCGAATACAACGCGGGCGAGGGCCGCGGCTTTGGCTCGGCCTATGCAAACCGGGGCCAGAGCCAGAGCGGATACGGTTCCGGCTATGGCCGCAGCGGCGCAGGTACGGGATATGGCTCTGGTTACAGTTCTGCATATTCTGACGGAACAGCGCAGAAAAAACCTGCAAAGCAAATCTCCTTTACAGGCACACCGGCAGCAAAAACCGCTGCAAAAGGCGCAAAACACTATGAGCCGGGCGATCTTGTGGAGCACAAGGTGTTCGGACGCGGTCAGGTAGTGGCTGTGAAGCCTGCCGCCGGAGATCAGATCGTGGAGATCAACTTTGAAAAGGTGGGCATCAAAAAGACCATGGCCAATTTTGCGCCCCTGACCAAAATCACTGCGGAGGAATAACACACTTATGATGACTGTTCGTTTGATCGCACATACCCCGGAGCCGGAAAAGGTGGTGGCTGCAGCGGCAAAGCTCTGCTATTCCGATGCGCACATCACCGACCTGCTGGACGGCCTGACCGAGGAAAAGACCGCGAAGTTCCTGACCATGCTCAGCGATCTGGGCCATGCCAGCCCCATTGAACATGCCAGCTTCACCTTTGGCATCGAGGGGGTCAGCCGCACTTTGCTGGCGCAGATCACCCGCCACCGTATTGCATCCTTCAGTGTGCAGAGCCAGCGCTATGTGCGGCTGGACGATTTCCGCTATGTGGTACCGCCCGAGATCGAAGCCATCCCGGAAGCAAAGGAAGCTTTCCTTGCCAGCATGGAAGAGGACGCAAAGCGCTACCTCGACCTTGCCCACAAGCTGGAAGAAGGCCACACCGCCCGCCTGATGGCTGAGGGAATGCCGGAAAAGCAGGCCCGCGCCAAGGCCAGCAAGCAGGCCAACGAGGATGCCCGCTTTGTACTGCCCAACGCCTGCGAGACCAAGATGGTGGTCACCATGAATGCCCGCAGCCTGCAGAACTTTTTCCACCTGCGCTGCTGCAACCGCGCCCAGTGGGAGATCCGGGAGCTGGCCGAAAAAATGTTTGAGCTGGTGTACCCGGTGGCACCGCATATCTTTGCAAAGTCCGGCCCGGCCTGTGTGAGCGGCCCCTGCCCGGAGGGAAAAATGTGCTGCGGCAAAACCGCTGAGGTGCGCGCAAAATATGCATCCATCAAGGAGGCTGCAGGCGTATGAGCAAGGGAAAACTGATCGCCATTGAAGGACTGGACGGCAGCGGCAAGGCCACGCAGGCAAAGCTGCTGGCCGGGTATCTGGCTGCACAGGGCCTTGCGGTGCGCGAGGTGAGCTTCCCAGACTACGGCAGTGACTCCAGCGCCCTTGTAAAAATGTATCTGGCAGGGCAGTTCGGCCAGCACCCGGACGATGTAAACGCCTATGCAGCCTCCAGCTTTTATGCGGTGGACCGCTATGCCAGCTACAAAAAGGACTGGGGCAGTTTTTACGAGAATGGCGGCATCATCATTGCCGACCGCTACACCACCTCCAATGCGGTGCACCAGTGCTCCAAGCTTCCGCCGGAGCAGTGGGAGAGTTTTCTCGGCTGGCTGTTTGATTTTGAATTCCATCTGCTGGGCCTGCCTGCGCCGGATGAGGTGATCTACTTACAGGTAGACCCCGCCGTGAGCCAGAAGCTTATGACCCAGCGTTACCACGGCGACGAGAGCAGGAAGGATGTGCACGAGAAGGATACCGAGTATCTTGCCCGCAGCCGCTGCGCCGCCGAGTATTGTGCCGCGCACCTTGGCTGGGCCGTCGTGCATTGCACCAGCGGGGACAACATGCGCAGCATCGAAGACATTCAGGCTGAAGTGCAGGAGATCGTGTTGAAGCAGCTGACATAATTTTCGATAAGAGGGGGCATCCTGACAGATGTATCGTTTGATGCAGCCGGAAGATAAACCGGCAGTGCTGGCTTTATGGCAGAGCCAGCGCAATGAATCAGAAGAATTTGCCAAAAAGGCCATTGAGCAGTTTGCAGGCGAGCAGAACGTCTATGTGGCCGAGGAAAATGACGAGATCGCCGCGGTGGCGCTGGCTGTGCCGGTCACGCTGCAGGGCCGCAGCGGCACCTACCTGTACGGTCTGTGCGGCGAGGGCAGCCTGATCCTGGCGGGCCTTGTAGACTATCTGTGTGCCCAGCAGAAGCTGCGCGGCGCGGGCTTTACGGTGGCGGTGCCCACCAGCCCGGAGCAAGCCGCACTGCTGCAGGATAAGGGCTTTGCATGGGCCTTCGCCCTGCGCTGTCTGCCGCGCGAGGTGGAGCGCAACCTGTGGAGCCAGGCGGAGTTTGACTCCGTCACCGCCAAAAAGCTGTGTGAGCTGCGGGAGCGCTTCTGGCCCGATACCGTGCAGCTGACCCCGGAGCGCATGGCCGTGGTGCTGGGAGATCTGTACTCCTCCGGTGCCACCATCGTTTCCAGCGCCCACGGCTATGGTATTTATTTCCGCAAGGAGGATACGCTTTACTTTGTGGAGCTGCAGGCCGACAATGACCGCGCCGCCGAAGTACTGATGGAAGCCGCCCGCGAAAAGGAAGTCATCGTGGAAAAGGCGGTCATTACCGTGGGCGCATCCCAGCCGCTGTTCCTCGGCGAGGGCACCCGGCAGGACTACGGCATGATCCGCTTTGATGCCGAACCCTTTGATGTAGCCGAAAGCTACATGCGCCTGATGCTGGAAAACTAAGATAAAAGGAAGGTGCTTATGGCACACGAAAAAAACACCCGCAAAAAAGGCGGTGTAGGGAAGATCCTGCTGGTGCTGGTGGTACTGCTGGCGCTGGCCGTTGGCGGGGCGCTGCTGTTTGCGCACAACGAGATCAGCGGCAATGGCAGACCCGGCACGGAGGTAACGGTGAGCATCCCGCAGGGCAGCGGCGTTTCCGTCATTGCGCAAAAGCTCAAGGATGCGGGTGTGATCCGCTCGGCCTATCTGTTCCGCTGGTATGTGGGGCAAAAGGGCGCGGCATCAAAGCTGCAGTATGGCGATTTTACCCTGCAGAAGAGCGCCTGTTCTTACGATGCCATTATTGCGGTCCTGTCCACCTACGCCAAGGCCGAAACGGTGCGCGTGACCATCCCAGAGGGAACCACGGCCATTGCCATTGCCCAGAAGATGGAAGCCGCCGGGCTGTGCAGCGCGGAGGACTTTTTGAAGGAAGCCAACGAGGGCGATTTCAGCGAATACACCTTCTGGCAGTACGTGCCGGACGATGCCGACGCGCCGGACCGCTTTATGAAGTGCGAGGGCTATCTCTTCCCGGAGACCTACGAATTCTTAAAGGACGACACCGTGCACAACTATGTAGCCACCTTCTATGCCCAGTTCGATGCACAGATCACCGATGAGATGTATGCAGAACTTAAAAAGCAGGATATGACCCTGCCCCAGCTGATCACACTGGCATCCTTTGTGCAGGAGGAAGCGGGCAACAGTCAGGACTCGAACGTGGCACAGGTGTTCCGCAACCGTCTGGCTGCGGATTCGCCCTACCCGCGCCTGCAGAGCAACACCTCCAGCCACATCCAGAGCGACAGTGACAACAATTACCTCTGGAACTGGGTGGCACCCTACTATGGCGGCTGGGATCATATCCCGGAAAATATCGTGGCTGCGTATGATACCTACAGCTGCAAGGGTCTGCCTGCCGGGCCGATCTCGAACCCCGGCATTGCGGCCATCAAGGCAGCGCTGGCCCCCCAGCCCAATGAGGAGGCCAAGGATGCCTATTTCTTTGTGACCGACCTCAAGGGCAGCTATTATTATGCCCGCACCCTGAGCGAACACAGCGCAAACTGCCAGAAGGCAGCACAAGTGAACAAAACTGTGAATACGGAAAAATGAGAGGAATTTGAACTATGCTGCAAATCCCGGAACTGCTGGCCCCGGCAGGCGATCTGGAACGCCTGCGCTATGCCATCAACTACGGTGCCGATGCCGTTTACTGCGGCCTGCCTGAATTTGGAATGCGGTCTGCTCCGGCCAACTTTACGCCGGAACAGCTGGCCGAGGGTGTCATCTACGCTCACGCCCGTGGCCGCAAGGTCTACCTGACCATGAACACCCTGCCCACCAACGAGGAAGCCGACCGCCTGCCCGAGGCCATCAAGGAAGCAGCCAAGGCCGGTGTGGATGCCTTTATCGTGGCAGACCTTGGTGTGCTGGATGCCTGCAAGACCTTTGCACCGGACATCGATGTGCACATGTCCACCCAGACAGGCATCACCAACTGGGCTGCGGCCCGCGCCGCCTACAACATGGGCGCAAAGCGCGTGGTGCTGGCCCGTGAGATGTCCCTGCAGGATATTGCGATCCTGCGCGATAAAACACCGCCGGAGCTGGAGATTGAAGCCTTTGTGCACGGTGCTATGTGCATGAGCGTTTCGGGCCGATGCCTGCTTTCCAACTACATGGCGGGCCGCGACGCGAACCGCGGCCAGTGCGCCCAGCCCTGCCGCTGGAAATACTATCTCAGCGAGGAGACCCGTCCGGGCCAGCTGTACGAGATCGGCGAGAACGAGAACGGCAGCTACATCCTCAACGCCAATGATATGTGCACCGCGCCTTTCCTTGATCTGATCTGCAAGGCCGGTGTGGACAGCCTGAAGATCGAGGGCCGTGCCAAGACCTTCTACTATGTGGCAAGCGTTACCGCCGCCTACCGCAGGGCGCTGGACGCTTATCTGGCCGACCCGCTCAACGACAACTTTGAGCTGCCTGCTGAAGTGTACGAGGAGCTTACCCGTACCAGCCACCGCCACTACTCGCCGGGCTTCTACTTTGGCCGCGAGCAGGCCAGACAGGCCACCGACAGCGCTACTTACATCCGCGAGTGGGAGTTTGTGGGCACGGTGGACGGCTGGGAGAACGGCGTTGCCTCCTGCCAGCAGCGCGGCAAGTGGAGCCTGGGCGACACTCTGGAAGCCCTCTGCCCGGATGGCCGCAGCATTCCGCTGAACCCTGAGTGGATCGAAAACGAAGCCGGTGAACGGGTGGAGAGCACCCCGCATGCCATGGAAAAATACACCATTCCCACGCCGGAGCTGCCGCCCATGAGCCTGCTGCGGCGCAAAACGGTATAAGGAGACCACAATGGAAGCAACACGCCTGTGTCCATACTGCCTGCAGCCGCTGCCCGGAGCAGCACAAAGCTGCCCGCACTGCGGCAAAAGCTTTGCCGGGCGCAACCCCGGCGGCACCCTGCCGGTGGGCACCGTGCTGGCCGGGCGCTACACCGTAGGGGAAATGCTGAGCATCGACGGCGAGGGCATCCTCTACCGCGGCGCAGAGAATCTGGGCCGTTTCCGGGTGACCATCAAGGAATATCTGCCCATTACCCTCACGGCGGAGCGCACGGCAGAAAGCACCCTGCGGCCCAAGACCGGCAGTGAGGTGCTGTTCAAGACCACCCGCATGGATTTTGCGGACCTGTACCGCTCCATCCAGCGCATCACTCCGGCCAATGGTCTGGAAGCCGTGCTGGATGTGGTGGAAGCCAATAACAGCGTTTACGCCATTCTGGAAAATCTGGGCGGCACCCCGCTGGATCAGTGGCTGGAAAACCACCCCGGCACCATTCGCCCGGACGATGCCTGCACCATGCTGCAGCCGGTGTTTGAAGGCGTAGCCGCCATGCACAAGATCGGTCTGGTGCACCGCGGTATCTGCCCGGAGAACATCCGCGTGATGGAAAACGACCGCTGCCGTCTGGCAGGCTATGCCACGGTGGGCCTGCGCACGGCGGGCAGCGGCCTGCACGAGCAGCTGTACGAAGGCTATTCCGCCCCGGAGCAGTATTCCACCGCAGAGTTCGAGGGCCGCTATACCGATGAATACAGCCTTGCGGCCGTGTTCTACCGCATGGTATGCGGGCAGGCCCCGGTGCCTGCAGCGCAGCGCATGGTGACAGACTCCAACCCACGCGCAAAATCGGTGAACGGCAGCCTGCCGCTGTACGTCTCGCAGGTGCTGCAGCTGGGCCTGCGCCTGCGGCCCATGGAGCGCATCCAGACCGTGCCGCAGCTGTATCAGGCCCTTTCTTCCAAGGAATACACCGCCGAGCTGACCCGCACCATGAAGCCGGAGACTCCGGTGCGCACAGCCCAGCCGGAGCCGGAACGCAAGGAGCATCTGCTCAGCTTAAAAGCGCTGCTGGCGGGCATCGTGATCCTGCTGTCCATCCTCATTCTGCTCACGCTGTGGAGCGTGCTGAGCCAGCACATCCACCAGCCTGCCGCGTCGGCTGCGGAGTCGGAACCGGCCAGCAGCGAGGTGATGGTGCCGCAGAACCTTGTGCCGAACTTTATTGGCATGGACTACACGCAGGTGCAGAACAACCGGGAATATACCAGCATGTATCTGTTCTACGTCACCGAGGAATACAGCGATACCGCCCCGGCGGGCCAGATCATCCAGCAGGAGCCGAGCGCGGACACTGTGCTCAAGGCAGGGGAGACCATACAGCTGGTGGTGAGCAAAGGCCCGCAGATGGCCGAGATGCCCAATATCATCGGCTTTACGCAGGATGGCGCGGTAAAGGAACTGGAAGCCCGGGGCCTTGTGGCCAGCTGCTTTATGGTGGTGAACGATGGCTCCTATGCATCCGGCTGCGTGGTGCGTACCAGCGAGGAGCCGGGCACCAAGGTGGAAGTGGGCACGGTGATCACCGTGTATATTGCGGCAGACCCCAGTGTGCAGATCACGGTAACACCGGAGGAACCCGCCGCTACCGAACCCACCACGACAGAGCCGGCCCCTCCGGAAACAACAGATCCTACCCCCACGGAATACAATACAGACTAAAAAACAAAAGCAGAAGCGGGAGCCTTGCAAAGGCCCCCGCTTCTGCTTGTTTAGGATAGGAAAGAGAATGGCTTAGTTAGAGATTGGTGTAGCCCATCAGGTAGCGGTCTACCTCGGCGGCGCAGTCGCGGCCTTCGCGCAGGCCCCACACCACAAGGCTCTGGCCGCGGCGCATATCGCCGCAAACGAACACCTTTTCCACGTTGGTCTTGAAGCTGTGGTCTGCCACGTTGCCGCGGGCGGTCAGCTCTACACCAAATGCATCGGCCACGTAATTTTCGCAGCCGGTAAAGCCTGCGGCGATGAACGCCAGCTGGCAGTTGTAGGTGAATTCTTCACCGGTGGGCACCATGCTGGTACGACCGGTCTCGGGGTTCCGTTCCGGCTTCAGGTAGGAGATGATAGCACCGGTCAGATTGCCTGCATCATCCTTCAAAAATTCCTTCACGGTGGTCTGGTACACGCGCGGGTCCTTGCCAAACTTTGCAAGACACTCGGTCTGGCCGTAGTCCACCTTCAGCACACGGGGCCACTCCGGCCACGGGTTGGAGGCTGCACGCTCCTTGGGCGGCTGCGGCATCATTTCCAGTGCCACCAGATCGGTGCAGCCCTGCCGCAGGGCCGTACCCTGACAGTCGTTGCCGGTATCACCGCCGCCGATCACCAGAACATTTTTGCCCTTGGCATCGATGGCCTTGCCGTCCGCGAACTGGCTGTCCAGCAGACTTCTGGTCACGCTGGTCAGGTAGTCCACGGCAAAGTGCACGCCGTTTGCATCGCGGCCGGGCACATTCAGGTCGCGGGCCTTCTTGGCACCGCAGCACAGCACCACGGCATCGTAGCCGTTCAGCAGCTCTTCGGCGGCAACAGCCCCGCCCACATCCATGTTGGTGCGGAACTCCACGCCCTCAGCCTGCATGATCTTGATGCGGCGCTCGATGACGGATTTGTCCAGCTTCATGTTGGGGATGCCGTACATCAGCAGGCCGCCCACGCGGTCTGCACGCTCGAACACAGTCACGGCGTGGCCGCGCTTGTTCAGGTATTCGGCCACCGAAAGGCCGGAGGGGCCGCTGCCCACCACGGCTACGCTCTTGCCGGTGCGGGAGGGCGGCGGTGCGGCGTGCAGCCAGCCCTTGGCGTAAGCCGTCTCAATAATGGCGTGCTCGTTCTCGCGCACGGTCACGCTGCTGCCGGTCACATCGCCGCAGGTGCAGGCCGCTTCACACAGGGCAGGGCACACCCGGCTGGTGAACTCCGGAAAACGGTTGGTGGCCATCAGCCGATGCATGGCCAGCTCCCACTTGCCATGATAAACAAGGTCGTTCCACTCCGGGATGAGGTTGTTCAGCGGGCAGCCGGAGGCCATGCCGCCGATCATCATGCCGGCCTGACAGAAGGGAACACCGCAGTCCATGCAGCGTGCTGCCTGCGTCTGCTGCTCCTCGCGGGAGAGCCAGACGTGAAATTCGTTAAAGTTTTCAATGCGTTCCAGCGGCGGAACATCCGTGCTGGTTTTGCGCGTATAGTCGATAAATCCAGTTGTCTTACCCATAACGCTGCCCTCCTTACTTCTTCTTCTGCACCGTGTAGAATGCTTCGATCTGTGCCTGCTCGCCGTCCAGACCGCGCTCCTCAACGGATGCGATCACACGCAGCATACGGTCATAATCGTAGGGCAGAACTTTCTTGAACTTGGGCAGGAATTCGCTGAAGTTGTCAAGAATCTCTTTGCCGCGGGGAGAGCCGGTGGCCTCCACATGTTCGCGGATCAGCTCTTTCAGGGTGGCAACATCGTACTTGTGCTCCACAGGCTCCAGGCTGACGGTCTCCTTGTTCACGCGCTGGTAGAAGTCCCAGTTCTCGTCCAGCACATAGGCGATGCCGCCGGTCATACCGGCTGCAAAGTTCTTGCCGGTCTGGCCCAGAACCACCACCGTGCCGCCGGTCATGTACTCGCAGCCGTGGTCGCCAACGCCCTCCACAACGGCGGTGGCACCGCTGTTGCGCACGGCGAAGCGCTCACCGGCCACGCCGGAAATGAACGCCTTGCCGCTGGTAGCACCGTACAGGGCCACGTTGCCGGTGATAATGTTCTCCTCGGGCTTGAATGTGATGCCCTTGGGCGGGCGCACGACGATCTTGCCGCCGGACAGGCCCTTGCCCATGTAGTCGTTGCAGTCGCCCACAAGGTCCAGCGTCAGGCCGCCCGGGATGAAGGCACCAAAGCTCTGGCCGCCTGCACCCACACAGTGGGCGGTGTAAATATCATCCGGCAGGCTGTTGCCGTATTTGCGGGTGATCTCGCTGCCAAAGATGGCACCAAAGGCGCGGTCGGTGTTGGAGACATCCAGCGTCACGCTCTGGGCATTCTTGCTGCTGAGCTTGAACTTCTTCATCAGCACCTTCATATCGAGGGTGTTTTCCAGATGGAAGTCGTAGGTGTCCTCCTTCACGAAGTGAACATTGCTGTTCTCGATGGCAGGGTTGTGCAGGATGCAGTCGAGATCCATCTTGGAAGCGCGGCTGCCGGGTGCGGCAGGCTTGACCTTGAGCAGGTCGGTGCGGCCCACCAGTTCATCGATGGTGCGCACGCCCAGTTTTGCCATGTACTCGCGCAGCTCCTCGGCCACAAAGGTGAGGTAGTTGATGATGTATTCCGGCTTGCCCTTGAAGTTCTTGCGCAGCTCCGGGTTCTGGGTGCAGATGCCCATGGGGCAGGTATCCAGATTGCACACACGCATCATCACGCAGCCCTCGGCCATCAGCAGGGTAGTGCCGAAGCCGAACTCCTCTGCGCCCAGCATACAGCTGATGGCAACATCGCGGCCGGAGAGCAGCTTGGAGTCGCTCTCGATGCGCACGCGGGTGCGCAGGCCGTTCAGGATCAGGGTCTGATGGGTCTCGGCGATGCCCAGCTCCCACGGCAGGCCAGCGTGCTTGATGGAAGTACGCGGTGCTGCACCGGTGCCGCCGTCGTAGCCGGACACCAGAATGACCTGTGCGCCGCCCTTGGCAACACCGGCGGCAATGGTGCCGACACCGGCCTCGCTGACCAGCTTCACGTTGATGTTGGCGTGACGGTTGGCGTTCTTCAGGTCATAGATCAGCTCAGCCAGGTCCTCGATGGAGTAGATGTCGTGGTGGGGCGGGGGAGAGATGAGGCCCACGCCGGTGGTGCTGTGGCGGGTCTTGGCGATCCAGGGGTAGACCTTGGCACCGGGCAGGTTGCCGCCCTCGCCGGGCTTTGCGCCCTGTGCCAGCTTGATCTGGATCTCTTCGGCGGAGACCAGATACTTGCTGGTCACGCCGAAGCGGGCCGAGGCTACCTGCTTGATCTTGGAGTTGCTCTCGCTCTGGTAGCGCTCCTCGGGCTCGCCGCCCTCACCGGTGTTGCTCCGGCCGCCCAGACGATTCAGGGCGATGGCGATGGTCTCGTGGGCCTCGCTGCTCAGGGCACCGTAGCTCATGGCAGCGGCTTTGAACCGCTTGACGATGGAGCTGACAGGCTCCACCTCCTCAAGGGGAATGCCGCCGTTGGGGTCATAGCTGAAGTCCAGCAGGCTGCGCAGGTGCATGCCCTCGGCACCCATGTTGTCCACGGTGCGGGTGAAGTCTTTGAAGGCCTTGTAGTCGCCCGTGAAGCAGGCTTTCTGGAACAGATGGATGGTCTGCGGGGTGAAGAGGTGCTCTTCCTTGCCGCTGCGGAACTTGTGAGCGCCGCCGTCGGCCAGCTCCATGTTGATGTCCAGACCCAGCGGGTCAAAGGCGGCGTTGTGGGCAGCTTCCACATCCGCCTGAATGTCCTCCAGACCGATGCCGCCCACACGGCTGACCGTGCCGGTGAAGTACTTGTCGATGACATCCTTGGAGATGCCGACCGCCTCAAAGATCTGGCTGCTCTGGTAGCTCTGGATGGTGGAGATGCCCATCTTAGAGGCGATCTTCACGATGCCGTTCAGCACAGCCTTGTTGTAGTCATCCACGGCGGCGTAGTAATCCTTGTCCAGCAGACCCTCGTCGATGAGCTGGGCAATGGTATCGTGGGCCAGATAGGGGTTGACGGCGCAGGCACCGTAGCCCAGCAGGGTGGCAAAGTGGTGCACCTCGTGGGGCTCGGCGCTCTCAAGGATGAGGGCCATGGCCGTGCTCTTCTTGGTGCGGATGAGGTACTGGGACACGGCAGAAACGGCCAGCAGGCTGGGGATGGAGACGTGGTACTCGTCGATGTCGCGGTCAGAGAGGATGATGATGTTGGCACCGTCCTTGTAGGCGCGGTCCACCTCCAGGAATACGCGGTCGATGGCCTTTTCCAGGCTGGTGTTCTTGTAGTAATTGATGGACACCGTGGCGGTCTTGAAACCGGGCACGTTCATGTGCTTGATCTTGAGCAGATCGGTGCTGGTCAGGATGGGGTTCTGCACCTTGAGCACCTTGCAGTTCTCGGGCTTGTCCTCCAGCAGGTTGCCATGGGCACCCACATAGACGCTGGTGGAGGTGACCACCTTCTCACGGATGGCATCGATGGGCGGGTTGGTGACCTGTGCGAACCGCTGCTTGAAGTAGTTGAACAGCGGGGGATGCTGGTCACTCAGGACAGCCAGCGGGGTGTCGGTGCCCATGGCTCCGGAAGGCTCGGCACCGGCCCGGGCCATGGGCAGGATCAGCTCCTTGATCTCCTCGTATTTGTAGCCAAAGACCTTCTGCAGGCGGGTCAGCTCCTCGCCGGTGTAGCTGGGGACTTTGATGTTGGGGATCTTCAGGTCCTTCAGCCGGACCAGATTCCGGTCGATCCACTCGCCGTAGGGCTCGCGGCTGGCGTAGTATTCCTTCAGCTTCTCGTCATCCACGACCTCGCCCTTGACGGTATCCACCAGCAGCATTTTGCCGGGGCGCAGGCGGTCTTTCATCAGGATGTTGTCGGGGGCGCAGGGCAGCACGCCCACCTCGGAGGACAGGATCATCCGGCCGTCCTTGGTGATATAGTAGCGGCTGGG
>OIYT01001740.1_pt1 | contig 14786 bp, 16 predicted proteins | sample 1588201 | NCBI WGS metagenome assembly OIYT01 (sample SAMN03283260) | human gut metagenome | biome: human-associated habitat; material: feces | host: Homo sapiens | place: USA | collected 2013
GCAAGGGCTTTATCAACCCACCCGTTCATTCCGCTTCGCTATGAACTCCGTGGGCAATATGAAACAGCCCTTGTAGGGGCGGATAGTATCCGCCCGGTTTCTGCAAATACCCGCGTTCGGGCGGATGATATCCGCCTCTACAATGGATTTTGATGCGTTTCCGCATACCAGCGGCGGGGCGTGGGCGCCACCTGTGCCCCGGATGGGGTACGCCCTACGGGATGAAGCGACAATTTTCTGTGGGGTGGACCGCCCCGGTCCGCCGTTTGCACCCAACGCGGAACAACAGCCCACGTAGCGGCAGCGGGGCAGTTGCGCAAGCCCTTGCGTCGATATCCCACAGGTTTGCACCCGGCGTTCCACATGCGGCATAAACGCTCTGCCAAACGCCGGCGTACAGCGCACCCGGATAAAGCTCATCAAGTCTACACCGACCCGATTCGCACGGCCCCAATATTTCGGCCAAATTTTCCCGTCAGGGGAAATTTCTGACCGCAGGGCGTTTTTCTTTTGGACCGTGCACGGCCCGTTTTCTTTGGCAAGACCAAAGAAAATGGGGGTGCATTTCCCAGCGCCGCGACACGGCGCAAACCCCACTCCCGCCCGCAAGGGCGGCCACTCTCATACCCGCATCTCCACGCCCCGTGCGCGAAGAAATCTCTTCAAATCCTGAACATCCACCTGCTTCGTGTGAAAGATCGAAGCCGCCAGCCCCGCGTCAATGCCGGGATGGGTAAAGAGCTCCGCGAAATGCTCCATGTTCCCCGCGCCGCCGCTGGCGATGATCGGCACGGATACCCGTGCCGCCAGGGCGTCCAGCATCTCCAGATCGAAGCCGTTTTTTACGCCGTCGGTATCAATGGAGTTCAGCACGATCTCCCCCGCGCCGTCTCCAACGCCCCGGACGGCCCACTCCATGGCGTCGATGCCGGTGTCCTCCCGGCCGCCTTTGGCGAACAGGCGGAACTGCCCGTCCACCCGTTTCACGTCCATGCTCAGGACCACGCACTGGTCGCCGTATTTCTTTGCCGCCGCGCCGATGAGACCGGGGTCCGCGATAGCGCCGGAGTTGACGCTGACCTTGTCCGCGCCGCACTTCAGCACCCGGTCGAAGTCCTCCAGCGTGCGGATGCCGCCGCCCACCGTCAGGGGGATGAAGATCTCTGACGCCACCCGGCGCAGGATGTCCGTGAACAGGTTCCGGCCCTCCACCGAGGCGGTGATGTCGTAAAACACCAGCTCGTCCGCGCCGGATTCGTTGTAGAAGCGGGCCATCTCCACCGGGTCCGCCATGTCCCGCAGCCCCTCAAAGTTGGTGCCCTTGACCACCCGCCCGTCCTTCACGTCCAGGCAGGGGATGATGCGCTTTGCCAGCATGGGTCTCGCCTCGCTTTCAGTATGTTCAGTCTTGCACAGCCTCGATGACCGTCTTCAAATCCAGCCGCCCGGTGTAAAGGGCCTTGCCCAAAATGGCGGCGTGAGTGCCAATGCGCCGCAGCTCCTCCAGCTCCGCCAGAGAGCTGACGCCGCCGGAGGCCGTCACGTGCAGGCCGTCGATCTCCGCCAGCTCCCGGTACAGCGCCAGATTGGTGCCCTGTTCGGCGCCGTCCCGGCTGATGTCGGTGTAGATGACGGTGCCGACGCCCGCACCGACCAGCCTGCGGCAGAAGTCCACGCCCTTTTCGTCGGACAGCTCCTTCCAGCCGTTGATGGCCACATAGCCGTCCCGGGCGTCCACGCCCACGGCGATCCTGTCGCCGTACTTCTCCGCCATCCGGGCGGTGAAGCCGAAGTCCCTGACAGCAACGGTGCCCAGGATGCACCGCCCCACGCCCAGGTCCAGATACTGCCTGATGCGCTCCTCGGTGCGGATGCCGCCGCCCACTTCGATGTACAGGCCGCCCTGTCTGGCGATGGCGGCGATGGTCTCAAAATTCGCCAGGGTGCCGTCCCTGGCGCCGTCCAGGTCCACCACATGGAGGTATTTGGCCCCGGCGGCGATGAAGTCCCGGGCCACGGCGCAGGGGTCCTGGCCGTAGACCGTCATTTTGTCGTAATCGCCCTGGTACAGGCGGACCACCTGGCCCCCCCGCAGGTCAATGGCGGGAAAAATCTGCATATGTCTCTCTCCAATCTCTGCTTCACAGGCGCTCCTTGCAGGAGAGCTCCTCCACGTTCAGTCGGATGACGCGGACGGCGTCCAGCATGGCGTCGCTGAACGTCCACTGATCCCTGCCGGTGGTCTGGCGCATGATCGCCGTCAGGCCCGCCCGCTTTTCCGCCGCCGTCTCCACAAAGGACACCGGACCGCCGCCCATGACGCACCGGTAGCGGGCGGAATACCGGCAGGCGACATCCCCCGCCACCAGCTCATAGCCGCTGTCCATCTCAAAGGAGGCCCAGCCGGTCCGGGCGATCAGGTCGATCTTACGCCCCTCCTTCGCGCTGTGGAAATAGAGCACCCGGTTACCGTCCTCCCGGACGAAGCCAACGTTCAGGGGCACGATGTAGGCCTTTCCCTGGTCGCAGAGGCCAAGGCGGCAGCATTGGCAGTCGAAAATGATCTCGTCAATCCGCTCCGGGTCGGTGACCTCCCGGTCCTTTCTTCTCATGGCAAACTCCTCTTCACAATTCCGCAAAGGCCTTCAGCAGCCGCAATCCCGCGTCGCCGGATTTCTCCGGGTGGAACTGGGTGCCCCAGACGTTCCCGCAGCGCACCGCGCCGGTGACCGCCACATTGCCGTACCGCGAGGTGCCAAGGGTGCTGGCTTCACAGTCCCTGGCATAGAAGCTGTGGACGTAATAGACGTACTCGCCGTCCCTGAAATACCGGAACAGCGGGTCGTCCTTCACGATCCCCAGGCTATTCCAGCCCATGTGGGGGACCTTCAGAGTCTTGTCGTCCAGGTCGCCGTGAAGGTCCACCACCTGCCCGGGCACCAGCCCCAGGCCGGGGTGCTCGCCGTACTCAAAGCTCCGGTCGAACAGCAGCTGCATCCCCAGGCAGATGCCCAGCAGCGGCTTTTTTTTCGCCTCCTCCCGGATGACCGGCACCAGGCCGGTGGCGTCCAGCTTGGCCCTGGCGTCGCCGAAAGCGCCCACGCCGGGGAGAATGATACGGCCCGCCGCCCGGAGCCGCGCCGGGTCCCGGGTGACCTCCGTCTCCAGCCCCAGCGCCCTCAGGCTGGAGGACAGGGAGAACAGATTGCCCACGCCGTAGTCTACGATCGCGATCATTTACAGCACACCTTTCGTGCTCGGAATTTCATCCGCGTGTTTGGGGTCCATGGCCACCGCCATTTTCAGCGTCCGGCCCATGCCCTTGAAAATGGCCTCCAGAATGTGGTGGGTGTTCTCCCCCGCAAGCTGCCGGATATGGACGGAGGCGGGGCAGTTCCGCACAAAGGCCAGCCAGAACTCCTTGGCAAGCTCCGTGTCAAAGTCCCCCACGGTCATGCTGGGCAGCTCCACCGCCCAGCCCAGGTAGTCCCGGCCGGAGAGGTCGACGGCGCACAGCGCCAGCGTCTCGTCCATGGGCAGCAGGAACTGGCCGTAGCGGGTAATGCCCCGCTTGTCGCCCAGGGCCTGGGTGAAAGCCCTGCCCAGGCAGATGCCGATATCCTCCACGGAGTGGTGGTAGTCCACCTGGGTGTCCCCGTGGCAGGTGACGGACAGGTCAAAGTCGCCATGGCGGGCGAACAGCTCCAGCATGTGGTCCAGGAAGCCGCAGCCGGTGGCGATTTCCGCCCTGCCGGTGCCGTCCAGGTCCAGGGCCAGTTCAATTTGAGTCTCTCTCGTGTCCCGTTTGATCGTCGCGGTCCGCATAAGACGCCTCCTCACACTTCACTCAGCAGCCGGGAGAGCTCGTCCACCAGGGCCACCATCTGCTCCAGGGAGCCGATGGTGATTCGGACATAGTCCCGGATGCGGTCATTATCCGACCACCAGCGCACCAGAATTCCCTTCTCCTTCAGCTTCCGGTACAGGTATTCGCCGAAGATCCTGTCGGATTTCGCAAAGATAAAATTCGCCTCCGAGGGCAGCACCGTGAAGCCCAGGCCCTCCAGCTCGCTGACTGTCCACGCCCGGTTGCCCCGGATGGCGGAGGTGCACTTCTGAAAGTACGGCTCATCCTCCACCGCGGCGGCGCCGGCCAGGATGGACAGGCGGTTGACGTTGTAGGGGTTGAAGCTGTACTTCACCCGGTTCAGGGCGGAGATCAGCTCCTCGCCGCCCAGGGCGTAGCCCACGCGCCCGCCGGCCAGAGACCGGCTCTTGGACATGGTCTGCACCACCAGCAGATTGTCGTAGCGGGGAATCAGGGGCACGCAGCTCTCGCCGCCGAAGTCCACGTAGGCCTCGTCTATGATGACCACCCGGTCCGGGTCCGCCTCCAGCAGCCGCTGGATGTCCGCCCGGGGCACGGCGATGCCGGTGGGGGCGTTGGGGTTGGCGATGACGATGGTGCCGGGGAAATCCATGTAGTCGTCCACACACAGGGTAAAGTCCTCCCGCAGGGGAATGATTCCGGCGTCCAGGCCGAACAGAGCCACCTGGGATTTGTAGAAGCCGTAGGTGATGTCGGCGTGGGCCAGCCCCTTCCCCTGGCCGCAGAAGGCCCGGAAAGCGAAGGCCAGAATCTCGTCGGAGCCGTTGCCGGTGAGGACATTTTCAGGCCGGAGCCCGTACCGCCCTGCAAGGGCCTGGACCAGCTGGCCGCAGGTGGGGTCGGAGTACAGGTTCAGCTTCATCACCTCCGCCCGGGAGATGGCCTGCACCACCTTGGGTGAGGGCGGGAAGGGGCTTTCGTTGGTGTTCAGCTTGATATACTGCTGGTCCTGGGGCTGCTCGCCGGGGGTGTACGGGGCCAGACGGGCGGCCTCCATGGAGAGAAATCTGCTCATGGCGTCAAATCTCCTTATTATTTTCTTCACAGCGGATGGTCACGGACCGGGCGTGGGCGTGGAGGCCCTCCCGCTCCGCGAAGTCCGCGATGCGGGGCGCGGCCTCCGCCAGGGCCGCCTGGTCGTAGTACAGAAAGCTGGACTTCTTCACAAAGTCGTCCACGCCGAGGGGGCTGGAGAAGCGGGCCGTGCCGGAGGTGGGCAGGGTGTGGTTGGGGCCCGCGAAGTAATCGCCCAGGGCCTCCGGGGCGTTGCGGCCCAGGAAAATGCTGCCCGCGTTCCGGACCTTCGGCAGCAGGGCGAAGGGGTCGTCCACGCACAGCTCCAGGTGCTCTGGAGCGATGAGGTTGGCGGCCTCCACGGCCTTGTCCAGGCTGCCGGTGACGATGATCTTTCCGTTGTCGTCGATGGACCGCCGGGCCACGTCCCGCCGGGGCAGCCGCTCCAGCTGGATCTCGATCTCCGCCTGGACGGCCTTCGCCAGGTCCCCGCTGTCCGTCACCAGCACGGCGGAGGCCAGCACATCGTGCTCCGCCTGGCTCAGCATGTCCGCCGCCACCCACCTCGGGTCGCAGCCGCCGTCCGCCAGCACCAAAATCTCGCTGGGGCCGGCGATCATGTCGATGGCCACCTGGCCGAATACCTTCCGCTTGGCTGTCGCCACGAAGATGCCGCCGGGGCCGACGACCTTGTCCACCCGCGGCACGCTCTCCGTGCCGTAGGCCAGGGCGGCCACCGCCTGGGCGCCGCCCACCTTGAAAATCTTTGTCACGCCGGCGACCTTCGCCGCCGCCAGGGCCTCCGCGCCGACTTTGCCGTTCTTGTCCGGCGGCGTCACCAGCACGATGTCCCGCACCCCGGCGATCTTCGCCGGGATGACGTTCATCAGGATCGTGGAGGGAAACGCCTCCGGCGCCCGGGGCACGCAGACGCCCACCTTTTCAATGGGCGTGTACCGCTGGCCCATGACGATGCCGGGCCGGTCGGTCAGCACAAAGTCCCTGTGGACCTGCCGCTCGTGGAAGCGCCGGATATTGTCCGCCGCCATCTCCAGCGTGGTGAGGAAGTTCGGGTCCAGGGAGGCCCGGGCGGCCGCCAGCTCCTCCTCGCTCACCCGCAGGTCCCGGAGCTCCACGCCGTCGAATTTTTTCGTATAGGCCCGCAGCGCTGTGTCGCCGTTGGCCTTTACATCCGCCAGCACCGCGTCCACGGCGGCGCCGACGTTCTCCTCGGCCTGGATGTCCCGGTTGAGAATCTCCGCCGGGGAGAGGTCGTCAAATTCGCAGATTCGGATCATTGGGCGATCACCTCTGTCAGTTTTTCCAGCATGGTCCCGATCTCCCGGCGCTTGAACTGGTAGCTGACCCGGTTGGCGATGAACCGGGCGGAGATGGGCATGAACTCCGTGATGACCTTCAAATCGTTCTCCCGCAGGGTGGTGCCGGTCTCCACGATGTCCACGATCACGTCGCTGAGGCCCAGAATGGGCGCCAGCTCGATGGAGCCGTTGAGCTTGATGATGTCGATATCCCGGCCCTGGGCGGCGTAGTAGTCCTTGGCGATGTTGACGAATTTCGTCGCCACCCGCAGGGTGCGGCCGGGATCGTCGGCGAAGTCCTTGGGGCCCGCCACGCACATGCGGCACTTGCCAAGGCCCGTGTCCAGCAGTTCGTAAACGTCGGCCCCGGACTCCTCCAGGATGTCCTTGCCCACGATGCCCACGTCCGCCGCGCCGTGCTCCACATAGATGGCCACGTCGCTGGGCTTCACCAGGAAGTAGCGGATGCCCGCCTCCCGGTTCTCCACCACCAGCTTGCGGGTGTCGTTATAGTTCTCCGGGCAGCCGTAGCCCACGCCCGCCAGCAGGTTGTATACCTTGTCGCCCAGGCGGCCCTTGGGCAGGGCCACGTTGATCATGACCTTTTCGCCGCTCTCCCTGGGGGCGGTGTCGGCCATGCGGTCCATCTCGTCCAGATACAGGGCGAAGCCCACGGCCTTCGCGCCCCGGCGGAACTGCGCCGCCAGGGGGTCGTACCGCCCGCCCTTCAAAACCGCCCGGGGCAGGCCCGCCAGATACCCCTGCAGCACCAGGCCGTTGTAGTACTCCATGTCGTTGACCAGGGAGAGGTCCAGCTTCAGCTTCTCCGTCTGCCCCTGCTCCGCCAGGGCGGCGCACAGCGTCCGCAGCTCGCCGAGGGCCGCGCCCATGGCGGCGTTCAGGGCCAGGGGCTCCGCCCCGGCCAGCACGGTCTCCCAGTCCCCCGCCAGGGTGTTGAGGCTGCACAGGGCGTCGGCGCCCTGTCTGGAGAGGCCCGCTTCCGCCGCCAGACTTTGCAGCTCATGGGCGTTGCGGTCCCGGATGCAGGTCAGGAGCCTGGGGCGGATGGACTCCGGCGCGCCCACGGCGTCGAACAACCCGGTGACAAAGCCCATGTGGCTGATCTCCAGCACAAAGTCCCGCCCGGTCAGAGCCAGACTCCGAATGGCCAGGGACACCGCCTGGGCGGTGGTCTCGTCGTCCACCGCGCCGATACACTCCAGGCCCATCTGGCTGATCTCCTGAAAGGTGTGGCTCTCCTGGCTGGGGCGGTAGACGTTCTCCACATAGTAGAATCGCCCGCACTCCCCCGGCTCCACCTGGGCGTTTTTGGCGATGGACAGCGTCACGTCGGGCTTCAGCGCCAGCAGGCGGCCGTCCAGGTCTGTAAAGGTGATGACCTGCTCACTGGAGAGAAACCGGCGGTTCTCCTGATACAGGCCGTACTCCTCGAACCGGCCCATGTGGTACTGGCGGAAGCCCGCCTGCTCATACAGCAGCCGCAGCTGCAGCGAAACCCGCTCCTGGGGCTTTAAGATGTTCAGATCCAATTCCATGGGTATGCTCCTCCTCGTGGGGCGCGGCGCGCCCGCGCTCTTTCACGGGGTCTATTTTACTTTATTTTATTAGCAAAGTAAAGTGGTAATTCGGTAGCAAATGAAATTCTGCCTTTTGCACAAACCTCCACCGCCGGCAAAAGCCGGATACAGGGATTTTACACCCCGTCTCCGGCTTTTGCAATGCTTTGCGGTCATTCTTCCCGAGAGATGCCGCGCTGAACAGGGGCTTCCGGCGGGCCGCTTCCGGACCGGGACGCCTGAAAGCGCCTGTCCGGACGGCTCGGCCCCCGTCGCTCTCCCGCGCTTCGGTCAGGATGGCAGCGGCCCGCAGAGTCCGGCTGTATGGCTGTCAGGACGTATAAAAGCCCTCCTTTTTCATATCCCCGCCCTATATATGGAGAGCCGCATGGACCGTATCACGCCAAAAGAAAGGAGCCGCCCCGGGCAGCTCCTTTTATTGTCCTGTCGCTTTTTACCGCTCTTCGTCCAGCGCCAAAAGCCGCCGCGCGGAGTCCAGGTCCCCGTCCTCCACGGCAGTGAAGCGGGCGGCGCCCAGCGCCTCCATCAGATCCGGCCGCTCCTCGCCCAGCCGCCGGAGCGCCTGCTCCAGAGCGGCGGCGAACCGCGCGTCCGCCAGTTCCGCCCGCGCCGGAGACACGGCGGCCAGCTGGGTGCACAGCGCCTCCGTCTCCGCCAGCAGGGGCAGCGTCTCCTCCGCGCCGGCGTCCGCCGTCCGGGTCCAGCCCTCCCGGCAGATCGCCAGGGCGTCGATCTCTCCCGTCAGCGCGGCGTCCAGCAGGGCTTCGTCGTCCGTATACAGCGTCACCTGGGGCAGGTCCGCCGTCCGGGCGCCGTCAAAGTTCGCCGCCAGCCACAAATCAAAGCAGTCACCGGCCGCCCCCGTCTCCGAGACGCCCCAGCGGGCGTTCTCCATCTCCTCCCAGGTCAGCGGAGCGCCGCCGCTCCGGGCGGCCAGCTGACCGCCGTAGGTCGTGGCTCCCGCGCGGAGCATCGCCGTGGCGCCCGCCTCCACAAAGTCGCTGTCGGGCTGGGGCTGTTGGGCGCCGGCCAGCAGGGCCATGGCTCCGCCGCCGCGCAAAAACGCCTCCGCGGGCAAAAACGCCAGGTCGATGTTCCCCTCCGCCAGAGCCTGGGCCGTGGCGGAGGCCGAGGAGCCCACGGTGACGCGGACCTCGCCGATCTCCACGGTCCCGGTGTCCGCGAGGCAGTCCCTCAGCGCCTCCGGCAGCTCCTTCACCGCCGCGGACAGCTCCCGGGCCCCCAGGCCGCCCCTGGAGAGCTCCACCGCCAGCGTCTCCAGATACAGCGGCCCCTCCTCCACCGGCGGCTCCACGGGCTCCGGCTCCTCCCGCCCGCAGGCGGTCAGGCCGAGCAGCAGGGCCAGGGCCAACAGCAGGGATATTTTTTTCATATGCATCTCCTTTTTCTCCGGCGGCTTCTGGACTTTCCGCCGGCGCTCTGTTACAATGATCTACAATTGTAACACCTTGCCGCGCCGGATGCAAGGGCGCGGCGGTTTTGGGAGGAAGCCATATGTTCACACTGTCTGAAAACTGCAAGCGGGTGGACGCCTGCGTCCAGAACGGCAAGGGCCTCTGCCACCTCAAGCACCTGACCGACAAGGAGGGCCTCTACGGCCACGGCCGCATGTTCGCCCACGTGACGGTGGACCCCGGCTGCTCCATCGGCTACCACGCCCACGACCACGAGACGGAGTTCTACTACATCTTGAGCGGCGAAGGCGTGTTCAACGACGACGGCAGAGAGGTCGTCGTCCACGCCGGGGACATCTGCGCCACCGGCTACGGCCAGCACCACGGTCTGGAGAACCGGAGCGCCCAGCCCGTGGAGCTCATCGCCCTGATCGTCATGGAGTGAATCTGAAAAGAAGCGGCGCGGGCCGCTTCTTTTTTTGCGGGCGGGTGAAAGTTTTCGCCCGCCCGGATCGTATCCCAAATGAGAGCGCTCTGATTCCCCAGGCATTACAAAGGAGTTGATACCATGACCCTGAACGAGCGGGCGGAGCACCTGGCCCAGACCTACGCCGACGCCATCCTCCGCCTGAGCTATACCTATTTAAAAAACACCCACGACGCCCAGGACGTCTGCCAGACGGTCTTCGTCAAGCTGCTGACGGAGCCAAGGACGTTCGAAAGCGCGGAGCATGAACGGGCCTACGTGCTGCGGATGGCGGCAAACGCCTGCAAGGACCTGCTGAAAAGCCCCTGGCGGAAGCGGACCTGCGATCTGGAGGCCTGCGCCGAGGTCCCCGCTCCGGAGGGGTCGGACGGCTCCGTGCTGGCGGCGGTGAACGCGCTTCCGGCCAACTACCGCTCCGTCATCTACCTCTTTTACTACGAGGGGTACCAGGCGGCGGAGATCGGCGGGATCCTGGGGATTCCCACCGCCACGGTCCACACCCGGCTGGCCCGGGGACGGGCCAGATTGAAAGAAATTCTTGGAGGATACGGTTATGAACAGTCAGTTTGAATACAAGTCCGCCATGGACGGCCTGCGCTTTACCGACGAGCAGAAGCGCCGGATCGCGGAGCGCGCCGCCGCGGTGGCGGCCCAAAAGCCCCGCCGGACCCGCCGCCCCGTCGCCAGGGCCATTCTCGTGGCCGCCTGCGTCGCGGCGGTGCTGGTGGTCAGCGCCGGGGCCACCGGCGTGCTGAAGACCGCCGTGGAGTCCTTCGCCGGCATCTTCGGCGGCGAGGCGGCCCAGACAGAGGTCATCGACAAGATCGGCCGGCCCATCGGCGCCTCCGCCACGGACAACGGCGTCACCATCTCCGCCGACGCCATCATCGGCGACGAGTACAACGCCGCCATCGTCTTCACCATCCGCCGGGATGACGGCCAACCCCTCCTGCCGGAGGGCACCGATATGAGCTCCCTGCTGCTGGGCGGCATCGGAGGCACGGACCTGAACATCCTGGGCGGCAGCCACGGCAGTCTGTGGTTCACGGACGAAGACCCCGGTGACAATGCGATCCAGTTGGTGCAGACCATCAGCAGCGATATCTCCATCCCCGGCCACACCGCCACAGCGGAGTTCGGCGACATCTGCGCCTGGGATAACGAAACCGGCGAGAAGTTCTCTCTGATCGAGGGTCACTGGAAATTCCGCTTTGACGTGGACTACGAGGACTCCTCCGTCATCCTGGGCGGCGGCGAGACCTTTGCGCAGGACGGCATGACCTTTACCATCGACGAGGTCCGGGTCTCTCCCGTGGCCGTCCGGGTGGCATACACTGTGGACAGCGAAATCCAGTGGAGCGACGCCCCCAGCGGCCGGCTCAACGAGCAGGACCGCGAATCACAGCGGCGTTACTTTGAGAACGTGGAGATTTTGCTGACCAGGACCGACGGCACCGTGATGGCGGCGCCCACCGGCGGCAGCATCAAGCCCGGCGACGGCCGGACCGTCTGCGTCAGGGGCGGCGTGCTGGACGAAATCATTCCCCTGGAGGAGCTGGAGAGCATCTCCGTGGGCGGCATCGTCTACCCCATCTCCGTTCACTGATCGATACAGGCCAAGAGCGCCGGGGCCCGCCGCCCCGGTGCTCAGAGTTTGGCAAATCAAAAGCGCCAGGGTGATCAATCCTGACGCTCCGCTTGTCGAAAAAGCCTTTCGCCAAGCGGAGCAAGTTTTTCTGAACTTCCAAAAGTTCAGAAAAACTTTGATTGAAAGCGAAAGACACCCCTCCTGGGTTTCTTTCGCAGCTATTTTCCTTCCCGACATCCCGCGTTTTTCCTCTGTGAAAACGCCCTTTTGGCAAATCAAAAGCGCCAGGGTGATCAATCCTGGCGCTCTTTTTTCAGGCTTGCCGTTCCCGGTCGGCAAGGTGTTTCCTGTCAGTGGGTCGCCCCACGCCTGTATCATAGCGCTACGTTTTCAGGAAGTCAATCAAAATTGTTGCGGTCCGCAACGATTTGTGCAAACCGTCAAAAATGTCCGTTCGGAATTGACGAAAGACCCGCAAACCGCTATGATGATGGAAAACGAAGCGGGAGGAAAGCGTATGGATCCCACCAGGCGGCGTATCCGAAAAATCGACCGGGATGCCCAACGGTTCGTTGCCCGGGCCCTGGGCAACGACTCCCTGAGCCTTTCGGACTATGATATGATCCACACCGTGGCCCACCGCCCCGGCATCACCCAGGAGGACCTGCGGCGGAAGTACGCCCAGGACAAGAGCACCATCGCCCGCCGGGCCGCCAAGCTGGAGGGCCAGGGCTATCTGGAGCGCCGCCCCCACCCGGAGGACAAGCGGCGCAAGCAGCTGTTCATCACGGAGAAGGGCCTGGCTCTGCGGGACGCCAAGGTGGACGCGGAGACCTTCTATTTTGAGTGGCTGACGGCGGAGCTTTCCGAGCAGGAGCTGGCGGCCCTGTGCCCCGTGCTGGATCGCATCCAGCTCCGCAGCCGGGACGAGCGCCGGCTGGAGTTTGTCCACCTGCTGGAGATCTACGCCCGGAGCCACCCCAAAGAGGAAGCATAAACGGAACGCCTTGCGGCGTTCCGTTTTTCAGCGTTCGGTCCCGGGCGGTCACCCCTCGAGGGACTTCCATGCCGTTTCCAGGGCGATCTCCATCATCTGGCGGAAGGAGGTCTGCCGCTCCTCCGGCGGCAGGCTCTCCCCGGTGAAGATGTGGTCGGAGATGGTCAGAATGGCCAGGGCCTGCTTCCCCAGCCGCTGCGCCGTCCAGTACAATCCCGCCGTCTCCATCTCCAGGGCCAGGATGCCGAATTTGCGGTACATCTCCCCGGCCCCGGCGTTGTCGTTGTAAAACTGGTCGGCGGTGAACACCTGGCCCACGTCCGCCCGGACTCCCAGCCGCTCCGCCGCCTCCGCGGCGTTTCGCAGCAGCGGCCAGGAGGCCGTGGCGCACAGCTGACCGGGGAAGCCGTACTGGTCCGCGAAGTGGGAGTTGGTGGACGCCCCCATGGCGATTACCACGTCCCGCAGACGGACGTTCTCCCCGATCCCCCCGGCGGAGCCGATGCGGATGATGCTGTCCACGCCGTAGAACTGGTACAGCTCATAGGTGTACAGCCCCACGGAGGGCACGCCCATGCCGTGGCCCATCACGGAGAGCCGCCTGCCCCGGTAGGTGCCGGTGTAGCCCAGCATCCCCCGGACCGCGTTGAAGCAGACGGGGTCCTCCAGATAGTGTTCCGCCACATATTTCGCCCGCAGGGGATCGCCGGGCATCAGGACCGCCCGGGCGATGTCGCCGGGCCGGGCCTCGTTGTGAGGGGTGGGTGCCGCCATGGCCGGTTCCTCCTTCGTTTTTCAGTCTGTGACACGCGCGTCACACCCGGACGATGTAGCCCTCCTTCCGGGGCTTGGGGGCGGGGGCGGGACCGTCGGCATAGCCCAGGACGCAGATGCCGATTCCCCGGAGCGTCTCCGGCAGGCCCCACTTGTCCAGCAGCGCCTTGCCCTCGGCGGTGTCGAAAAACTCAGTGCAGCGGTTGATCCAGCAGGAACCCACGCCGATGGAGTGGGCCGCCAGCATCAGATTGCCCATGACCAGGGAGCCGTCCTTGAGCCAGTTGGGATTTTCGCCGTCGGCCAGAACCACCACCGCGGTGGGAGCCCCGTAGAAGGGGTCCGCGTTGGGATTGCCCAGGATCGCCGCGTTGGTCCTGGAGAGATAGGCGATGGTCTCCGCGTCCTGCGCCACCACCATCACCGGGGACTGTCTGCCCTGGCCGGTGGGCGCCCAGGTACCTGCCTCCAGAATGGCGTCCAGCTCGTGGTCCTTGATCTGCTCCGCCCTGTACTTGCGGATGCTCCGGCGCTCCCGGATCGTTTTCAAAGTCTCGTTCATGGCGTTCGCTTCCCTTCCAAGTGTAAGATTTGGGACTATTATACCACATTTCGGTGGAGCCTCCAAACAATATTTGGGGATGTTGGGAAATTTTTTGGATTTTTGGGTGGTTTTTTCCGCGCGTTTCCGCTATGATGGGATATCATGACCACGATAAAAGGAGTGACCTCTATGCCCCAGCCCCTCTCCGCCCGCACCGCCAGCTTCACGGATTCCGTCATCCGCCGGATGACCCGGGTCTCCCTGCGCTACGGCGCCGTGAACCTGTCCCAGGGCTTCCCCGATTTCGACCCGCCCCAGGCCATTCTGGACCGTCTGGCCCAGGTCGCCCACGAGGGCCCCCATCAGTACGCCATTACCTGGGGCGCCCCGAACTTTCTGGAGGCGCTGGCCGCCAAGCAGTCCCACTACATGGGCCGCCCCATCGACCCCAACGCCGAGATCGTGGCCACCTGCGGCTCCACCGAGGCCATGATGTGCGCCATGATGACCGTCGCCAACCCCGGCGACAAGGTGGTGGTCTTCTCCCCCTTCTATGAGAACTACGGCGCGGACACTATTCTCTCCGGCGCCGAGCCCATCTACGTCCCCCTGACGCCGCCGTCCTTTACCTTCGACCCGGAGGTGCTGGAGGACGCTTTCCGCCAGCACCCCAAGGCGCTGGTGCTGTGCAACCCCTCCAACCCCTGCGGCAAGGTGTTCACCCGCGCAGAGCTGGAACTGATTGCCGACATTGCCCGGTGGTGTGAGAAAAACAATGGAAAATAGCCGGAAAAATTACCGATTTGGTTTCGATGTTGGCGCGGCGGTGCTGTTCACGGCGGTCATGCTGCCGAATATTTACTGGTTCGCAGTTCCCGCACCCAATGACATCCTACGAGGAGCGTCCGTTACTCCGACGATAGACACGATCGGTTCTGTGTTTCAGGTGCTGATGATTGGGCTGCTCTGCATTCTGAAAAACACAACTGCCGGGAAGCGGACAAAGTACCTGTGGGGCGCGGCAGCCGGCTATGGAATCTATTGTGCCGCCTGGATTGCCTACTACCGTGGAATTGTCGCACCCGTGGTGATTCTCGTCCTGTGCCTTGCGCCCTGCCTTGCCTTCGGTTTCTATGCCGCAGATCGAAAGAATCACCCTGC